>ERZ772897.3143-NODE-3143-length-12779-cov-7.864901_pt1 | contig 12779 bp, 6 predicted proteins | sample MGYA00512125_ERZ772897 | MGnify/ENA primary metagenome ERZ772897 (study PRJEB29015, sample SAMEA2737660) | human gut metagenome | biome: human gut; feature: human-associated habitat; material: faeces | place: China | collected 2012 ... | reverse complement strand
GGCAGCCCGTCCATCGCACCGGATTTGATAAAGCTTTCCAATGTGCGTTTGTTGACCTCCCTGCCCGACATCCGGTCAATGAAATCTTCCAGCGAGCGGAATTTTCCATGTTCGGTCCGCTCCCGCACAATCTCATCCACCACCGACTGACCGATACTCTTGATCGCCGATAAACCATAGCGGATCGCGCCGTCCGAAACAGAGAAGCCGCCCTCGCCCTCATTGATATCCGGCGGCATGATCTTCATACCCATCTGACGGCAGCTCATGATATATTCCGATACCTTCGTAACATTATCCTTGACCGAGGTCATCAGCGCCGCCATGAATTCGACCGGATGGTAATATTTCAGATATGCCGTCTGGTAGGAGACAACCGCATACGCCGCCGCGTGCGACTTGTTGAAGGCGTATTTCGCAAAATCGATCATCTCATCGTAAATACGGTTCGCCGTCTTCTCGTCGATCCCATTCGCAATACAGCCCTTTACGCCCTCTTGTGCATTGCCGTAGACGAAATTCTGGCGTTCTTTCTCCATGACTGCCGCTTTTTTCTTTGCCATCGCACGGCGCACCAGGTCGCTTCGTCCCCAGGTATAGCCAGCCAGATCGCGCACGATCTGCATAACCTGCTCCTGATAGACGATACAGCCATAGGTCGGCGCCAGAATCGGTTCTAACTGCGGGCACTCATAGGCAATCGAAGCCTTGTCATTTTTGCCTTTCAGATAACGTGGAATGAAATCCATCGGACCCGGACGATACAGGGAAATACCGGCGATCAGATCCTCCAGGTTTTCCGGCTTTAACTCTTTCATGAATCCTTTCATGCCGGAACTCTCCAGCTGGAACACACCGTCATTTTTGCCGGTTCCAATCGAATCCAGCACCTTTTTATCGTTGTAATCGATCTTATCTATATCAAGCGGTTTTCCGGTCGTTTTCTCCACCAGGCGAACCGCATTCTGGATAACCGTCAGGGTTCTAAGACCCAGGAAATCCATTTTCAGAAGTCCCAGCTCTTCCAGCGTCGTCATCGTAAACTGGGTCGTGATCGAACCGTCAGATGCCCTGGACAACGGCACATACTCATCGACCGCCGCACGGCTGATGACAACGCCCGCCGCATGCATGGAGGTATGTCTCGGCAGCCCCTCCAGACGTTTACTCATGTCGATCAGATATTTGACCGAATCATCCGACTCATACGCCTCACGCAGATCCGGACTGGCTTTGAGCGCCTTGTCTAGCGTCATGCCGAGATCACCCGGAATCATTTTTGCGATCGCATCACACTGTGCATACGGCATATCGAGCGCGCGCCCCACGTCGCGGACGACACCCTTTGCCGCCAGCGTACCGAAGGTAACAATCTGCACGACGCGGTCTTTTCCGTATTTCCGCACGACATAGTCGATCACCTCCTGACGCCGTTCGAAACAGAAATCGACGTCGATATCGGGCATGGATACTCGTTCCGGGTTCAGGAAACGTTCGAAAATCAGCTGATAGCGGATCGGGTCGATGTCCGTGATCTCCAGACTGTACGCGACGATACTGCCCGCCGCCGAACCACGTCCCGGACCGACCATGATACCGTTTGATTTTGCAAAATGGATAAAATCCCACACAATCAGAAAATAATCGACATATCCCATCGAATGGATAACGTCCAGCTCATACCTCAGGCGCTCCCGCAGCGTCCCATCGTCGTTCGGGTAGCGCTTGTGAAAGCCCTCCCCGCAGAGCTTCTGCAGATATTCCCAGGACGTATATCCGTCCGGGACATCATACTGCGGCAGCTTCGTCACGCCAAACTCGATCTCGACATTGCACCTCTCGGCGATCTTGTGTGTGTTGTCAAGTGCTTCCTGTGCATACGGAAACAGCGCACGCATCTCCTCCTCGGATTTGACATAGAACTGCCCGCCCTCATAGCGCATCCGGTTCTCGTCCGTGACTTTTTTGCCCGTCTGGATACAGAGCAAAATATCGTGCGATTCCACATCTTCTTTATAAATATAGTGGCAGTCGTTCGTCGCCACCAGCGGAATCTGCAGTTCCTGACTCATCCGCATCAAGCCCTGGTTGACCGTCCGCTGCGCCGGGATGCCGTGATCCTGCAATTCCAGAAAGAAATTGTCCGGTCCAAAGATATCGCGGTATTTCTGCGCCGACTTGCACGCTTCCTCATACATGCCTCTCGACAAATACCTCGGGATCTCGCCCGCCAGACACGCGCTGAGTGCAATAATGCCTTCATGGTAGGTTCTCAGCACCTCGTCATCCACACGCGGTTTATAATAAAATCCCTCGACAAAGCCCTTGGAGACGATCTTCATCAGATTCTGATAGCCGGTATTATTTTCCGCCAGCAGAATCATATGATAATAGCGATCCTCGCCGCTTCCCGCCTCCCGGTCAAAACGCGATCCGGGCGCCACATAGATCTCACAGCCGATGATCGGCTTGATCCCATTTTCCCTGGCTGCCCGGTAAAAATCGATCACGCCGTACATGACGCCGTGGTCGGTAATCGCCAGACTGTCCATCCCCAGTTCCTTCGCCCGGGCGGTCAGTTCTTTTATTTTACTCGATGCGTCAAGCAGACTGTACTCTGTATGCACATGCAGATGTGTAAATGCCACCTTTTTCCTCCCATTCAGATCTTTTAAGGGACTGCCGTTTCCCGCGAAACGACACCCCCTCGTCTATCAAAGCTCTTGTTTTGTGTAACTGTTACGTCCCCTGTCTCTTTCCGAAAAACGGTCAGAAATCTGGATTTCTACTGATTGCTCAGATATTTCTCAATTCCCTCGATCGCACTCTCCTCGTCGCTGCCATCAGCCGTTACCTTTACGTGCGCGCCCTCTGCCAGTCCCAGCGTCATCATGCCCATGATGCTCTTTGCATTGACGCGTTTTTCTTCACTTTCCACATAGATGCTGCTCTCATACTGGCTTGCCACCTGCACCAGCATCGCCGCAGGACGTGCCTCCAGACCTGAACTCAAACCAATTCTGATTTCCTTACTTGTCATAATATCCTCCTCATCGAGCCCCGCTCGAAAAAAACGGCAAAATCCGCTGCCACTACTGTATCGCACGGAATTTTCCATCCGGGAAATTCCTGCCTGTGAACAATAACCTAACTTTACTCGCCCCGCTCTTCGCGGAGACTTTCAGCTACTGCACTTATCTTTCTGAGCCTGTGATTGACTCCCGATTTTCCAACTGGATGGCTCAGATTCTCCCCCAATTCCTTCAAGGTCGCATCCGGCATCTCCAGACGGACCTGTGCTACCTCTGAAAGAAGCTCCGGCAAGTAATCCAGCCCGACCGTATCACGGATGTATGTGATATCCGCAAGCTGCTTGACTGCCGCCGAAACAGTCTTATTGATATTGGCAGTCTCGCAGTTGACCTGACGGTTGACGCTGTTTCGCATTTCTTTCAGGATCCGGATATTTTCCAGCTCCATCAATGCCACATGCGCTTCCATCAGCCCCAGAAGTTCCACAATCTGACTGCCTTCTTTTATATATACCACATAATACTTCTTTCTGACAACTATTTTCGCATCGATGTCGAATGTCAGAATCACATTCTGAAGCTGCACCGCCTTTTCAAGCGACGCGCATACGATCTCAAAATGGTAAAATTTCTCCGGATCGCTTAAGGATCCGGCTGCCAGAAAAGCGCCCCGGATAAATGCCTTCTTGCAGCACGCATTCTGAATCACCAGATTCCGCACCACCGAAAGGTTTTCCCCGACATTTCCCTGCGCATCCACCATCTTGACCGCCTCCAGCACCCGGAGTGCATTTTCGTGATCGCGCACCAGAAGCGTATAAGAACGGCTCTTTTTTAAAAATGCATTGCGCCGGATCGAAATGTCCGCCTTAATATTAAATGTATTTTTCAATAATGTAAAGTATTTTCGTGCAACCGCTACGTTTTCCGTGTGGATCCGTATGCTGAAATGATCCTCTTCATCGATATGAATCTTGCCGCAAAGGCTCAAAATCGCCGCCAGCTCTGCAATCTGGCAGTGCCTCGCCTTGCTCAGCTGATGCGACAGCTCTTCCTTTACCCGGGCTGAAAATGACAAAGTCCTCTACCTCCGTTTACCCTTTTGTCCGGTTATCCATCTCTATGTCCCGATGTTCCAGTTTAAGCCCTATTTCCGAGTGCTCCTTGAGGCGCTCATAGAGCCGGTTCGCCACCGTAACTGAACGGTGCTTTCCACCGGTACATCCTACGGCTATGACAAGCTGATTCTTTCCTTCTTTTACATAGTACGGAAACAGGAAGTCAATCATGTCATAGAGTTTATCCAAAAATACGTCTGCCGTCCCGCCGCGGCGCACAAAGTCCTGCACCGCCTTCTCATTGCCAGTATGGCTTCTTAAATTCTCATCATAATAAGGATTCGGCAGAAAACGGACGTCAAACACGAGATCCGCGTCCGACGGAATCCCATATTTAAAGCCAAAGCTTAAGATCGTCACAAAGAGGCTGGAAAAGCGCTCGCGCCCCATGAAAATCCGTTCCAGTTCCGCCTTGAGCTCTCGCGTCAGAAGCGTGCTGGTGTCCAGAATATAGTCCGCCCGCTTTTTCAGGAAATCGAGTTTCAGGCGCTCTTTCGCAATACCGCGGTCCAGCCGCTCTTTTCCTGCCAGCGGATGGGAACGGCGCGTTTCCTTATATCGCTTGATCAGCACCTCATCGCTGGCATCCAGAAACAGGATCTCATACGGGAACTGGATGTTATTCCAATCATTCAGTGTTCCCTCCAGCTGTGCCAGCTCGTCGCCGCTGCGGACATCGATTCCCAACGCTGCACAGCTTACCTCCCCGCTGCTGCTCTGCACCAGCTCCGCAAATTTTCCCACCAGCGGGATCGGGAGATTGTCAACACAGTAAAATCCCATGTCCTCCAGCATTTTCAGTGCCGCCGTCTTTCCGGCTCCCATGCAGGACGCACTTCACCACGTGAATCCTTTCCTTCTCTTCTTTCCTGTGCAGAAATGGTATCCCAGCTTCCACTACAATTTGTATAAGTAGTATAAGGCAGATCATTATCTGTATATCTGAAACCGGTCATCTTCCAACTGGCACTTGAACTACCGGTTTCAGCACCACCGATATTGTATTTAGCTACATATTCACACATAGCCAATGCACGTCCGTCATCAAAGATGAAAAGGTCTTCACCTACATTCTTTGCCATCTGACAGAAAGCACCCAGCAGACTGACACACAAGGTAGCATGTCCTTGATCACGACCTGATTCCTGACATTGTCCCAGCATTTCATTACTATCCGGATCTAAATGTATGAAAGGAACGCCATTTCCTATATTTCCCGAACCAATACCAAATTTGAAATATTGGATAGCTTCATTGATTTTAAAGTTATCATCCGCCAAAATACCGATAGAAAGTAAAGCTGTCATCGCAGATAAATCCCAGTTGAGCCAATAATGAAGCGCACATTCATTTCCATTGTGCGTAGACAGGAATTTTGTGATATGAGGATAAAAGACATCTGCAATCCATGCTTTAAACTTAACGAAATCAGCTTCCTGCCATCCTGGATAAGAACGCATAATCTCCGCTGCATTTGCTATTTGATGTACCTGAATAAAAATCAAGAACTCGTTCGGATCTATAAATTCACCTTTATCATTCACGATAAATCCTGTACATGTTTTAGCCCAGTCATTCAAAATAGCAACAGCAGCATCTGCATACTGTGCACCGTCAGTTTCCGACAATTTCCATCGAAGGGCCAATTGATAGGCTGCGGCAGCGTCCTTCATCAACTTCGTGTAGTTATTCCAGTCATTGGGATATTTGCCTGCCCAATTATTTTGATCGAGACGCGCCAATAATTTCACCGGAGAAGCCTTATAATTTGATTGTGACAAGCTATTCCCACTACGACTTAAATGATCGAACGCATTTTTCCAAGGTTGCGCACCGGCTTGCACTTTTCCTTTTACAAACTCAAAATCCGTTTCTGTATGAAGCATACAAGGATGCTCCAAAGTCGTAACATAATCCTTCACTTCCGGCCAACTACTCATATCATTAGAGCCGTCTTCTATTTCGCTACATGCTAAAAGCGTGGTAGAACTCAGGGCAAAAAGCCCTGCTCCTATTATTGTATATAATTTCATCTTATTCATGGTAGTTATTCGTTAGTATTGTTTTCACTATCTACAAAAGCTTGAAGTTCCTCTATGGATTTGAAAGAACGAATCCAGTAAAGATCATAAGTCTGAGCAGTTTCCGGGAAATCGGCAATTACAAACTTACATTGCACTAAATCAAAGACCTGATTCCAATCTGTAGGAGTCACAGTTTTATATTTTGACTGTAAGTCGTAATACAAGACATTTGGCTCCGTAGTCGAAATCTCACTTGCACCCAGAATCTCGTATCTATTATTAGCATCTCCGCCTGTTCCAAAATATTCAGGACCGATTTTCTTAATACCATCATCAAAGATCTCTAATTTAATACAACCATTGGGTTTGTTCTTTCCTGGAACCAATTGAGATTTAAATCCTACCTTAATGGCAAAATATCTATAATCAGCAGGAGTTACATTTACAATTTTTCCTTTACCACTTCTTGCAAGCCATAAGTCACCACGGTATCCGGAGCCCATCTGAACAGTAGTCTTATTTCCGTCAGATGAAACAACAGACGCATTGTTGCCATCCAAATACCAATTATTATCCAGTCCGTTACCCAAACCATTACCTAATGAATACCAGAAACGTCCATCGGCAACTGTGACAGTTACATTTTGTACAACAGGGCCATAAGAAGCTGTTATCACAGCAGAAGCGGTCTTAGTAGTATGTACTTTCAATTTACCAGTCTTATCCACACTAATCACCTCCGGATTATCACTCGTCCAAGTCAGCAGCGAAGCAGTAGCATCTACCGGTTCCAATGTATACTTAATCTGATATTCCTGTCCATATCCCAATTGATTAAGTTCCGCATCTTCAGTAAACGTCATTCCGGTAATTGGAGTTACTATCTTAACCCCTATCTCGCAACTTGCAGACACCGGATTCGAACTGAAATCATCAGCCGTCACTATAATAGTCGCATCCCCTTTGCTGATTCCGGTCACCAAACCTGTCTTTTCATCCACCGTAGCTACTTCCGGGTTACTACTTGTCCATTTATAACGCTTGAACGTAGTAGTTGCCGGTTCTGAAGAAACAGTTAATTGATATTCATCCCCAGCCGCAATCTCTTCTGCCGGAACATTAGTTATATTGATGGCTGACATATAGGTATATTCGTCCATAACTTCAACTGTTCTAGTGACGATCGTAGCCTCCGGACCGAAACCGATTTCCGGCGTTAATGTAATAATAGCTTTTCCTGCTTTATCCTTAGTCACGACCTTACCTTCCCGTGTAACAGCAACAATAGATTCATCCGACGAAGTCCATTGCACATTAGCATCGGTTGCATTTTCAGGTGCAATACTCCAAGAGAGTTGCAGTTCTTTGTTCTTCAGCAGACAAATTGTTTTATTCCCTGCATCATATTGAGTTTCGTTAAGAGTAATGGTGGATACTGTAATCATTTCGTCCATCTTTCCTCCTAAATCCTTATCATCATCACATGAAGTCAGACCTAAAAACGAACAAGCCGCCAGTCCAACAAAATATTTTATATAATCTCTTTTCATGATTCTTATTCTTTAAGTTATTCAGACTTGATTATTGCCATCCCGGATTCTGTCCCAAGTTCGGATTCAACTGACACTGATCTACCGGAAGCGGATACAGGTCATTTTTACCACCCCAGCGCCGACTATTTTCCAAGATCAAACAGCCATCGGAGTCTTTTGCCATATTAGAAGCACCAGCCCATGAAGTCGCAAAATCAGTTCCTGTCCATTTCACTCCTAGAATAGGTTTAGGCATCTCTACAATAGCAGTATTCCAACGCTTCAAATCATCAACTCGGAAACCTTCATTGTACAATTCGATGGTACGTTCACGACGGATTTCCTCTCGCATATTCAAACTGTTTTCTGAAGCAAAAGACGTAGTCAGTTTAGGCATATCCGGATTTACACGGAAACGAACCAAATTCAACGAGATATTCAAAGCATCATCCAAAGCTTTGCCAGTGGTTCCCAACTCATACATAGCTTCTGCATAATTCAATAAAACTTCTGCATAACGAATAATCGGAAAGTCGTAACCTTCAAATGTATCAGCCACCTTACGTTCCGTACCCCATTTTTGGTTTTGATAACCGGAACCTTGGAATACATTACATGTAATGGCATTGGTCGCATCTTCCCCATCCATACCTTTCCAGTCAATACGCGGTTTGTCGTTATCCCAATATTTAGTGCCATGAGCCAGAAGACAGTTCTTCATGCGATTATCACGATTTTCAAATTCCGTAGTCAGACCTCCATAACCTTTAAAGACATCAGCACTCTTGGCATGGTCAATAGGTAGCCCATTGCTACAAAGATACATATTCACAAATTTACGATTAATATATTGCACGTTCGCTACACAACCATGTGTGATATTAGTCCCGATCGGAGCAATCGTTTCATCATGACGACGATAGAATATATATTCTTTATTGGCACTCTTAGTCAGATTCGCAGGATTAGACTGTACATTCTCTAAAATGAACAGGTATTTATAAGCCATCTCTCCCAATGCTGCTGGTTTGAATAGCTCGAATTGCTTACTGTCGATAACTTTTTTCGCCGCATCCGCTGCAATACTCAACAATGCTTTGCCACGTTCTTCATTATTGCGGTTTTGTTGCCATGTGCCTTCATATAAAGCAACACGTGAAAGGAATGCATAAGCTCCCCATTTTGAAATACGCCCTTCATCGTCTGTCGTAATTGTTTCCGGCAATACTTCAGCCGCATCCTTCAAATCCTGAATCACGAAGTCAATCACTTCGCTACGGTCATTGCGGCTCATGCGTAACTCGGGTGAAGTAATATCCAGCGGTTCTTTAGTGATAATCACATCTCCGAACAATTGCACCAAATCAAAATAAGAATAAGCACGGAAGAACTTCGCTTCTGCTACATAGCGACTAATATCACCGTTACCGGAAAAAGACGCCGCTTTTTGCAGCAACAAATTGCAACGGCGGATATGGGCATAATTGCTGGTATAGTTACCGTCTGAAGTAGGAATCGGATTACTACCATTGCTGTACATATTTACAGAACTGGAAGTCATCAAGTCCGAACGCCAGTCAGAATGTGCACCATCAGAAATTACCGATGTAAAATCACGGGTCCAACCATAGAAATTAGTTGCAAAATATTTAAAATCATCTGCTGCCCCCCATAAGTTGCCATCTGCCAGTTGGTCCTGCGGATCAAGATCCAGACACGAATTCAGTGTCAGACCAAGCGATAAAATTAAAAAAGCTTTCTTATATAGTTTCATATTCTTCATACATTAAAAAGTTAGATTTAATCCGAAAGTCACTGTACGGACAAAGGGGAAACGTCCTGCTGCTGATACCTTACGGCTAGCCTCAGGATCCCATCCGTCGTTAATTTTAGAATATTCCCAAAGATCAGCACCTGCTACATATACACGACAAGAACTAATTGCTTTCGTTTTAGCTAAAAAGGCAGAAGGTACATTGTATCCCAATGTCACATTTTTCAGACGAATGTAAGAACCATCTTCCACTGACCAGGAAGAAGCCTGATAGTTGTAGTCATTGATTTCATTCTTATTACTATATGTCGGATAATAAGCACCCCGGTTCTCCGGACTCCACGTGTTACCTACCGATTGATTCGAAGTGTTCAGATATAATGCTTTCATCGGTATACGCCAAATCTCATTACCGTTATTATCTCCCGTACGGAAGATTGTACGTTGAGCAGCACCCTGGAAAACCAATGATAAATCAAATCCCTTCCATTCTGCTCCTACATTAAAAGAGAAAGAGATTTTCGGATCATCTGTACCTAAATAAACAATATCATTCTGATCCAGTTTGCCGTCATTATTTACGTCAGCATACATATTATCTCCCAAACGGAAGTTTTGTTCTGTCAGTCCGATAGTATTACCAGTCAGGAAGCGATATAGATATTTTTGACGTTCTTCTTCTGTCTGTGCTTTGCCGGCATAACGCAAACCAAAAATACTATTCAACGGATAACCTTGCTGTTTATCAACAAAACCGGATTTCAGAACTGAAACTGCACCAATATCCGTCAGTTTATTCGTATTAAAAGAATAAGTACCTCCTACATGATAAGTGAAGTCTTTTCCAATCTTATCAGACCAGTTTACCATGACTTCCCATCCATGTGATCTGAATTTTCCATTGTTTGACATACCTGCGTTATCACCCAGAACTCCCGGATAAGAAACATTAATCAACATATTATCATTACGTTTCATGTATACTTCGGTAGTACCTGTCAGACGGGAATTGAACAAGGAAAAATCCAATCCTAAGTTATAATTCTTAATGCGTTCCCATTCACGCCCCAAAGAAGCGATTTTACCATTCGTATCTATGATAGTACCTTTGTTAGGACCGATGTAAGCTCCGCTTTGAGATTCAAATTTATAGAATTGTGTACCATCATATCGATCAATACCACTCTGGTTACCAACTTCACCATAAGAAAGACGGATTTTCAAATCGTTCAACCATTTGATGTTCTTCATAAACGCCTCTTCCGTAATACGCCATCCACCGGATATTCCATAAAAGAAGTCCCAGCGATTTTCCGGTTTAAACTTGGAAGAACCATCATAACGCATATTTACTTCCAATAAGTATTTTGACTTATAATTATAGTTTAAACGAGAATAGTAGGACATCACAGCCTCATGCCACTTTGTACCATGTTTATCTGTCAGATTTACCAAACCTGCCCCATTTACAGTTTCCAACGAGTTCTGTATATCTTTCACCGATACACCAAAATAATCGTATTCTTTCAATTCATATTGAGCACCAACCATTGCACTTACATTATGATGCTGCGCAAATGTATTATGATAATCAACATAACCTGCCATAGAATAGAAGTCTGTACGCGAACTTGTTTTCTCGTAAGACGACTCTTCCTGTTTGTAACCGTCGGCCTTGGTGTTTATCTTGGTTCCCGCATAATTATAAGAAGTAATAGCCATCTTCTTTATATCACGTGAAGCTACTCCGGAGTTATAACCGAGATTTGCTACTACATCCAGATGTTTATTAATATTGTAAGTGAATTTCTCACTGATATTAATTTCAGATACTTTCAGTTTATTATCTCCACCCAGTTCGGCAAACCAAATCGGTGACAACCAAGTTCCCCACGAATAAGGTTTTCCATCAATCGTAGAAGCCGGAAGTCCCGGTTGCGGATAACTGGAAGTCAATGTTCTATTCAGTTGTGAAGGAGCCACCTGATCCTGACGGTTATAGGCTATCACAGATTCAATAGAAAAGTTATCAAAGACTTTCAGTTTATTAGTCAAACGAAGATTGAAACGCTGATTGTTATTATTTCCCCACTTCAAGTTACTGTCATCATACATATACCCTACGGACAAGCGATATAAATTCTTTTCTGTACCTCCGGAAACAGCTAAGTCATGTTGCGTAGAATAAGAATTGCCGAACAACACGTCTTGCCAGTTGGTATCCATGAACACGAAATCCATTACATCTGAATAGCTGGGAGCGAAAGGATTTGCACTGTGATCCAAATCAATGTATTTACCTTCATTAGCCAATGCCATTTTCGCATATTTCACCCATGAGTAAGAATCCGGCTGACCATCGTTCTGACAAGTCTGTAACACTGCATTCGCCCACTCGTTCATAGTCATCAGCTCCGGCTGCAATCCCACCATCTTGTAAGTGTATGAACCGCTATATTCTATTCTCGCTTTTCCTTCCTTTGCCTGCTTAGTGGTTACCAATACCACACCACCTGCAGCCCGGGAACCATAAATAGCAGCCGATGCATCTTTCAGAAAATTGATAGACTGAATATCAGAAGGGTTGATATTACGCAGTGCATTTACACCATCATAAGCAACTCCGTCAATAACGATCAATGGCTCCGCATTATTTGCAGAAACAGAACCACGCAATTTCAAGCCCCAGCTCTCATCTCCCGGAGCTGCCGAATTGCGAGTGATCGTAACACCCGGAACCTGACCTTGCATTGCCTGTAACGGACTTGACATCGTTCCTTTATTCTTCAACATTTTATCAGATACCACTGTTACAGCACCAGTCAATGTCTCCTTCTTTTGTGAACCGTATCCCACTACCACAACTTCGTCCAATACTTCGCTATCTTCCTGCAATTTTACATTTATCACAGTTTGTGCAGCCACATCTATAATTTGATCCTTATAACCAATATAGCTGAATTTCAACTTAGCTCCAGCAGGTACACCAATCGTATAATTTCCGTCGATATCCGTAATAGTTCCTTCTGTTCCTCCTATTACAGTAATATTCACACCAATCAATGGTTCGCCTGTTGCATCAACGACTTGACCTTTCACTTTCTTTTGAGCCTGTGCCACTACTTGACTATCTTTCATGTTTGTATCGGCCCACGCCTTTGAAACAGGACAAAGTCCCAGCATTAATCCTAACGCAAACACCGCTGTTTTGTTAGGTCGCGAATTAAATATTAATCCTCTTCGTTTCATAAAATTAAATTTGAGGTTTAAAAATAGTATTAAATTTTTGTTCTCTAAAA
>ERZ772897.3137-NODE-3137-length-12794-cov-3.738284_pt1 | contig 12794 bp, 13 predicted proteins | sample MGYA00512125_ERZ772897 | MGnify/ENA primary metagenome ERZ772897 (study PRJEB29015, sample SAMEA2737660) | human gut metagenome | biome: human gut; feature: human-associated habitat; material: faeces | place: China | collected 2012 ... | reverse complement strand
CCTTAAATTCAAGGCAGATTAAGGCAAAATGCAAAGCGTCCCCCTTTCCGCTTTGCGCGTTCAATCTGACCTTGACCCTGCTCCTTGACAAAGAAAGCCCGGCAAATCCCGGCGCAGCATAGAGCAGACGGATACATTCCCGTCTGTGCGGAGCCATACGGCCGGCGCGCCATGACCCTCCAACGAGGCGAGCGATATCCACCAGGCCGCAAAGCGGGCAAGGCAGCCCGCGGGCCACGATGCACAGACAGGGCGATACTCCCTTGCAGTCACAGTCCGGGCGTGCAGCCGTATTCAGGCGGTGAGGCGTCGCAGACAATGAGCAGGGCCGCGCGAGAACCGCGCGGGGGTGGGATTCCCGTGGAGCTGAAAAGCCATTCAGCCGTCCGTTTCTGCTGTTCTTTGTAAGCTATCAAAACATGATTTGTTTTCAGACGATTAGAAAGGGGCTAACTATGCAAACGACCGTTTCATCTGAAAAGAAATACGCCCCGCCGAAGCGGAGCGAAAAACAGATCGGCAACACGACCTTTATCGTCAATTCTTTTTTCCCTCAAACGGGAAATCAGACGATAGCCTCCAAACTGGAGAACCTGATAAAAGCCGATGTTCAGAAACAAACTGTGACTTGAAAACCTCTTAACAGGCAGACAGGGAAAAGAAAGCGCGGTATAATGAAGTTGGACTTCAATATCGTGTTTGACTGCCAGATAGGAGGTATTTATGTATTATCAGTCAAACACCGCTGCCGCGCTTCAATTCCCTTACACGGCTATGAGCTCCGAAGAACTTACAGCTTTGTATTGTCGCTTATCCCGTGATGATGAATTGCAGGGTGACAGCAATAGCATTGTAAACCAGAAAAAAATCCTGGAAAAGTATGCCCGTGAGCATGGATACAGCAATTTCAAATTCTATGTTGATGATGGCATCTCAGGTACGACCTTCAACCGCCCAGGCTTTCAGCAGATGATTGCAGACATTGAGGCTGGCCTTGTCAAGAGGGTCATCATCAAGGATATGTCACGTTTCGGACGTGATTATCTGCAAGTCGGCATGTATACGGAAATCATGTTTCCCGAACATGATATTCACTTTATTGCGGTGAATGATGGTGTGGACAGCACTCAGGGTGACAACGAGTTTATGCCCTTCCGCAATATCATCAATGAATGGTACGCTAAAGACACCAGCAAAAAAATCCGTGCCGTTATGAAAGTGAAAGGCAATGCAGGAGAACATTTGACTGTTTTGCCTCCGTATGGATACATGAAATCGTCTGATGACAAAAAGCAATGGGTGAAGGATGAAGAAGCCGCCCAGGTAGTTTATGAAATTGGTCTCTATATCATGGATGGTTTGGGACCCTCGCAGATTGCAAGAAAACTGACGGAAAGAAAAATTCTTACTCCGGCTGCTTACTATGCGAGCAAGGGCAGAACAACCAATGTCACAAAGAAAGGTTCTCCTTACGCTTGGGATTCTTCTACGATTGCCGACATCATGGACCGCTGGCGTGAATACCTGGGGCACACAGTTAATTTCAAAACCCGTAAAAAATCCTACAAGAGTAAAAAGACCTTGCACAATCCAGAAAGCGAATGGAAGATTTTTGATAATACCCACGAAGCCATCTGGACGGAGGCGATTGCCGATGCAGCAAGGCTCGCAAGGCAGACGCGGCGCCGACCCACAAAGATGGGAGAAATGGGTATGTTCTCCGGCATGATGTTCTGTGCCGACTGCGGCTCCATTATGTACCAATGCAGGGCAACCAATTTCCGGCGCGATCAGGAATACTATCTGTGTTCCGGCTATCGGAAAAGCCGTGATGTATGTGGGCAGACACATTCTATCCGAACTGTTATCCTGGAAGAATTGGTTCTGCAAAATCTGCGCGAGATCGTTTCCTTCGCATCACAGCGCAAAGACGATTTTGTGAAGATGGTCATGGATGCGGATATGCGCCAACGTAACCAAGATTTGGCAAAACGGCAGAAAACATTGGCCGATGCCGAAAAGCGGATTGCAGAGCTGGACACCATTTTCAAGCGGCTCTACGAAGATACTATTTCGGGAAAACTTTCTGACGAGCGTTTTCAAAAGCTCTCTACCGATTACGAGAAAGAGCAGCATCAGCTTCAAGATGTAGCGGCTGCTCTCCGTGATGAAATCGAAGCAGAGGAACAAAAAAGCGCCAATGTGGAAAGGTTTCTCTCCGTTGTAGAACGGTATACGGAAATTCCTGAATTAACCCCATGTATCTTACATGAGTTTGTCGAGAAGATCGTTGTCCATGCCGCCAGCGATCCAAAGGGCAAGAACCGCACCCAGGAAATTGACATCTACTATAAGGGCATTGGAGCCCTGGAAGTATCGAAAGTTACTTCATCAAGGCAAGAATGAGAAAAACGGCATAGCCGAAGCTATACCGTTTCTCTCTTGCCCCACGATGTTTTCTTATCGGGAGGCACCTTTCACCGTTCTCTTTTTTATGCGGCAGCTTCCGCTTTTGCGTTTCGAATCTGCGCGAACAGCAGCAGGAGGAAGGGAAAGAGCACCATCCCTGCCACGCCGAACGTGCAGTAGCCGAGGTACATCGCAAAAAGCGACGCGACCGGCGGCAGCCCCGCCTGCGCGGAGAGAAGCTTGGGCTCGAGCGTGTTGCGCGTGATGAGCGTGCAGAGGTAGAGCGCGAGGAGCACGATGGCCTTGGGCGGGAAGCCGAACAGCAGCGTGAAGACCGCCCACGGCACGAGCGCCGTGCCCGTGCCGAAGACCGGCAGCGCGTCGAGCAGTGTGATGAGAAAGGCGAGCAGCAGGGAATAGCTCTGGCGCATGAGGAGAAAGCCGATAAGAAGCTCTGAAAACGTGATGAGCGACAGCGTTGCCTGCGCGCGCAGCCACCGCGCAAGCGAGCGCATTACGCCGCCGCGAAAGAGCCGCAGCTTTGCCATCGCTTCTTCCGGCACGGCGTGTTCGAGTGCCGCGCAGAGCTCGGGGTACGACGCGGAGGTGAAGAAGATCGCAAGCACGCCCGTCGCGATGGCGAGCACGCCGCCCGGCAGCGCCGCGGCGGCAGAGCCGAGCCACGCCATCGCGCGCGAAGACAGCGAGCGCAGCAGGCTGTCCGCGTCCGTGACGGCCCTGAAAAGCTGCTCGTGCAGATAGCTGCTGAGCCATTCGGGACTCGACGCGCTGAACTGCTCCAATCGGGAGAGCAGATCGTCCGCTGCGGCAGGGATCGCGTCGAAAAACGCGGGCGCGGCGGCGAGCAGCGCGTTCGTCTGAGAAAGCAGCGTAGACCACAGGAGCGACAGCAGCCCGCCGAGCAGAAACAGCAGCGTCAGCGTCAGGATCAGCGCGGAAAAGCCACGTTGAAAGTGAAATTTCCGCCGCAGATACAAAACGACCGGTTCCAGCAGCGCCGCGATGAGCAGTGCCAGCAGAAACGGCAAACACCACGGCAGCACATAGCGAAAGCAGACATAAAAGAGAGATGCACCCATGAAAAGCGCGAGCGACAAAGTGAGGAAGCGTCTCAGCCGTTTTTCAGTCAAATTTTGCAGACCTCCCATCGAAAAAAGTGTTGCAATATGCGTTAAGATATGCTAAAATCCTGCCATATAAAGACAGATGACCGCGGAGGAGAAACATTATGGCGCCTGCAACGAAATTTTATTTGGTCTCGGCAGAGGCCCTTCCGGAAATTTTTATCAAGGTGGCGGAGGCGAAGCGCATGCTCCAGTCCGGCGAGGTGCGCACCGCGGGCGACGCCGCCCGCACCGTCGGCATCAGCCGCAGCGCATTTTATAAGTACCGCGATGCGGTGCGCCCCTTCAACGATATGAAGACCGGCCGCATCATCACGTTCTACACGATGCTCAAGAACAACCCCGGCGTATTGTCCAACGTCCTTTCTATTTTTGCCGGTTCGGGCGCGAATATTCTGACCATCAACCAGAGTATTCCCACCAACGGCTGTGCCGCGGTGACGATCTCGGCCGAGACGTCCGAAATGCAGGAGTCGATCGAAGAGATGATGGCGCGGGCGCTCGCGCTTGAGGGCGTGGTGCGCTTCGATATCCTCGCGGCCTGAGTCACGCGGGCTTGTACAAGTTCATACGATGGATTGGCAGCGGCTGAGATGAGCGCTGTCAATCCATTTTTTGTTGGAAGTGGTTCTTATGAGCCTGATCGTACAGAAGTTCGGCGGCAGCTCCGTGCGCGACTATGCGCATCTTCTGCGCATGGCGCGCATCGTCAAATCGCGGGTGGACGAAGGCGACGACGTGGTCGTCGTTCTCTCCGCGCAGGGCGACACGACGGACGGCCTGCTGCAAAAGGCAAAGGAGATCAGCGAGCGGCCTTCGCCGCGCGAGCTCGACATGCTGCTCTCCGCGGGCGAGCAGATGAGCGCCGCGCTCGGCGCGATGACGCTGCGGTCTATCGGCGTGGAGGCGGTATCCCTCTGCGCATGGCAGATCCCCATCGAAACGGACGGTACACATGGGAACGCGGAGATCGAACTGATCGACACCGCGCGTATCCGGAAGGAGCTGGCCGAGGGCTATGTTGTGGTCGCGGCGGGCTTTCAGGGCGTCGACGAGCGGGGCGACGTCACGACGCTCGGACGCGGCGGCTCGGACACGAGTGCAGTGGCGCTCGCCGCGGCGCTGAAGGCCGCTGAGCTCATCATTTATACCGATGTGGACGGCATTTTTTCATCTGACCCGCGCATCTGCAAGAACGCTGTGCGGCGCGAGGTGATCTCGTATGACGACATGCTGCTGCTCGCACAGAAAGGCGCACAGGTGCTTCACGACCGCAGCGTGGCGCTCGCGCAGGCGGGCGGCGTGCCCATCACCGTGCGCTCGTGCAGGGAAGGCGGCGCGGGCAGCATCGTTTGCGAAACGGATGAAGACGCAAGCGTCGTCGGCGTGACGCAGAAAAAGAGCGGGCGGAGCCGCCTTGCGGCCATCACGGCGGTCGGCGGCGCGCTGCCGAGCATCGAGAAAGAGAAGATAGCCGTCACGGCGCTCGAACGGGCGGAGATCACCGTCTTCGCCGTTGCGGCGGGGGAGCGGTTCATGAGCTTTTACGTCCTGCGCGACGACGCAGAGCGCGCCTTGCAGCTCGTGCACGACGCGCTGATCGCCGCGAAAGAATGAAAAAAGACCCGTTGGAGCATCCAACGGGTCTTGCCTTTTGCAAGCTGCTTATTCTTCGGCGTAGCGCTTTTTCGCCTTTTCGATCTTGGTCGAATAGCGGTCCTCTTCAGAGAAGATGCAGCCGCAGTATTTCTGCATGTAGAGGCCCATCTCGCGCGCCTTGGCCTGCCCCTCGCGAAAACCGGGGCGGAAGTCACGGTAGTAGAATTCGACGCCGTACTTCTTGCCCATCGTCTCGCCCACGGCCTTTAAGAGCTCGTGGTTCTGATACGGAGAGATGAGCAGGGACGATGTGAACGCGTCGTAGCCGTGGTCGGCGGCGTATTTGGCCGCCGTGCCGAGGCGGACGGTGTAGCAGTGCGCGCAGCGGTGGTCGATATCCGCACTCACGGCGCGGACAAAGTCGCGCAGGCCGTAATCCTCTAAAATATGCACTTCTACATGCTCTTTTTCCCCGTATTCGAGCAGCGTGCGGCGGCGCGCGTCATACTCCGTCCAGGGGTGAATGTTCGGGTTGAACCAGAGTGACGTGGGCTCGATCCCGTCGGCGCGCAGCGTGTCCACGCAGTAGACCGAGCAGGGGGCGCAGCAGGAGTGCAGCAGCAGTTTATCCATCAAAAAAGACCAGCTTTCCTTGTGTCGTTTCTGCCAGCATACCACAAGCGCGCGGCAAAGTCCACGGGAAAAGAAAATTAAGCGAATGGCGCAGGATCGTTCACGATTTATACATTGACTATTCAATCGAATGCGTAGTATAATACATTGATTATTATGAACAAGTATGCCCATGCGGCAAAGGAGAAAATGTATGTGGATCGCGGACGGTTGGGAAGATTATGAGCTGCTGGACTGCGGCGGCGGAGAAAAGCTCGAACGCTGGGGAAAGCAAATTCTGGTGCGGCCTGACCCTCAGGCGATCTGGGAGACGCCGCGCACGAACCGCGGCTGGCGCAACGCGCAGGGCCGCTATTACCGTTCGTCCTCGGGCGGCGGACATTGGGACAAGGAGAAGCTGCCCGAGAGCTGGACGGTAAATTACAAGGATCTCAAATTCCAGGTCAAGCCCATGAATTTTAAGCACACGGGCCTGTTCCCCGAGCAGGCCGTCAACTGGGATTTTGCGCGCGAGAAGATCAAAAACGCGGGCCGGCCCATCCGCGTGCTGAACCTCTTCGCCTACACCGGCGGAGCGACACTGGCGCGACGGTCGCGTGCGCGGCGGCAGGCGCTCAGGTCTGCCACGTGGATGCGGCAAAGGGCATGGTCAACTGGGCGCGCGAGAACGCGCGTGTCAGCGGCCTTTCCGATGCGCCGGTGCGCTGGATCATCGACGACTGCGCGAAATTTGTCGAGCGTGAGATCCGCCGCGGCAAGGTGTATGACGCCATCATCATGGACCCGCCGAGCTACGGCCGCGGCCCCGGTCTGGAAGTTGGAGGACAATCTTTTCCCGTTCGTGAAGCTCTGCGCACAGGTCTTATCGGACAAGCCACTTTTTGTCATCATCAACTCGTATACGACGGGGCTCGCTCCCTCGGTGCTCGGCTACATGCTGCACCTGCTCGTTGCGGAAAAGTACGGCGGCAAGGTTACGTGGGACGAGCTGGGGCTGCCCGTGACGGAGACGGGGCTCGCGCTGCCCTGCGGCGCGACGGGCCGCTGGTTCTCGGAATAAAGGAATCCGCCGCTTTGCGGCGATGAATCCCCGAAGGCTCTTTCGGGATAACGATTAAGGAACGCAACTTTTATGGAAATGATCAAGACCCAAGACCTGGCCTTCACCTATCCGGGCACGGAAGACCAGGTGAACACCCGCGCGCTGCGCGGGGTGGATGTGACCATCGAGCGCGGCAGCTTTGTCGTGATCCTCGGCCACAACGGCAGCGGAAAATCGACGCTTGCCAAGACCTTCAACGCAGTCCTGCTGCCAAGCGGCGGCAAGGTCTATGTCGAGGGCATGGACACGATGGACGAATCGCTCCTGCTTGAAATTCGCAGGCGCGTGGGCATGGTGTTCCAGAATCCGGACAACCAGATCGTGGCGAATGTCGTCGAAGAGGATGTCGCGTTCGCTCCCGAGAATTTGGGCGTGCCGAGCGCCGAGATCAGAAAGCGCGTAGACGACGCGCTCGAGGCCGTCGGCATGACGCAGTTCGTCAAGCACGCGCCGCATCTGCTCTCCGGCGGACAGAAGCAGCGCATCGCCATCGCGGGCGTGCTGGCGATGAAGCCCGAGTGCATCGTGCTCGACGAGGCGACCGCCATGCTCGACCCCATCGGCCGGCGCGAGGTGCTCGCGGCCGTCGAAAAGCTCAACCGCGAGCAGGGCATCACGGTCGTCCTCATCACCCACCACATGAACGAAGCCGAGCACGCCGACCGCGTGATCGTGATGAACGACGGCCTTGTCGTCATGGACGGCAAGCCGCGCGAGGTTTTCACCCGCAAAAAGGAGCTGGAGGACATCGGCCTTGCCGTGCCGGACACGGTCTCGCTGCTCTTTTCCCTGCGCGAGGCGGGGATGGACGTCCCCGTGGATGCCATCACCGTAGAGGAATGCGCAGACGTCATTGCGAAAAATTTTACCTAAGAGGACTGTAACCTTGGAAGAGATCATTCGTGTAGAAAACCTGACGCACACCTACGGCGAGGGTACGCCCTTTTGCCGCAGTGCGGTGCAGGATATGTCGCTCGCGATCTATCGCGGCGAATTTTTGGGCATCATCGGCCACACGGGCAGCGGCAAGTCGACGCTGATCCAGCACTTGAACGGCTTGCTCAAACCGACCTCCGGCCGCATTTTGCTTGGCGGGGAGGACATCTGGTCGGACCCGAAGAAAATTCGGGACGTAAGATTCCGCGTGGGCCTCGTGTTCCAGTATCCGGAATACCAGCTTTTTGAAGAGACTGTTTACCGCGATATCGCGTTCGGCCCGACGAACATGGGCTTATCCAAAGACGAGATCGACCGCCGCGTGCGTGAATCCGCGCACTTTGCGGGGCTTACCGACGATCTGCTGGAAAAATCGCCGTTCGCCCTCTCCGGTGGACAGAAGCGCCGCGTGGCCATCGCGGGCGTTATTGCGATGGAGCCCGAGGTGCTCGTGCTCGACGAGCCGAGCGCGGGCCTTGACCCGCAGGGCAGGGAAGAGCTGCTTTCAAACATCCGCGAATTCCACCGCGCGCGCGGCACGACCGTCGTGCTCGTGAGCCACAGCATGGAGGAGATCGCGAAAAACGTCGACCGCATCGTTGTCCTGTCGGACAGCCACGTGCTCATGAGCGGCACGCCGCGCGAGGTCTTCGCCCGCGGCGACGAGCTGATGACAGCGGGCCTCGACGTGCCGCAGGTCACGCGCGTCGCGATGGCGCTGCGCGATAAAGGCATTGCCATCAACCCCGCCGTTTACACCGTCGATGAGCTCAGCAAAGAGCTTGTCGCGCTCAAGAGAGGGGGCGGCAAAAAATGCTGAAGGATATCACGCTCGGCCAGTTTTTCCCGGGCGACACGCTCGCCCATAAGCTCGACCCGCGCACAAAGCTCCTCGTCACGGTGTTTTACGTCGTGGCGCTCTTTACGGCGAAGAGCTACATTGCCTACGGCGTTCTCATTCTGACGCTGATTGTCGCCGTGCGCATCTCGCGCGTGGGCGCGAAGGCGCTTTTCAAGGGATTAAAGCCGGTGCTGTTCATTATCGCGTTCACGGCGCTTTTGAACCTCTTTTACACCCCCGGCACGGAGCTGTGCCATTTTTGGATCTTCCGCATTACGATCGAGGGCGTGCGCGCCGCCATCACGATGATGCTGCGCATCACGCTTTTGATCATGGGAACGTTCCTGCTCACGTATACGACCTCTCCCATCCGCCTGACGGACGGTCTGGAGAGCCTGCTGGGCCCGCTCAAGAAGATCAAGGTCCCTGTGCATGAACTCGCGATGATGATGTCGATCGCGCTTCGCTTCATCCCGACGCTCATCGAAGAGACGGATAAGATCATGTCCGCGCAGAAGGCGCGCGGCGCCGACTTTGAGACCGGAAGCCTTATGCAGCGCGCCAAGGCGCTCGTGCCGCTGCTTGTGCCGCTGTTTGTCAGCGCGTTCCGGCGCGCCGACGAGCTGGCGACGGCTATGGAATGCCGCTGCTACCACGGCGACGAAGGCCGCACGAAGCTCAATGTGCTGCACTACCAGACGCGCGACTATCTGGTGCTCGGCTATTATGCCGTGCTCGTGGCCGCGGTCATCGCGCTGCGATAAGAAGAAAGGACGCTTTTATGCGAAACATCGCCCTCAAGCTCATGTATAACGGCACGGCCTATCACGGCTGGCAGGTGCAGAAGACAGTCTCAAGCGTCTGCGAGACGATGGAAAAGGGCCTCTCAAAGGTCTGCGGCGGGAACGTCAAGCTCGTCGGCTGCGGCCGCACGGACGCGGGCGTGCACGCCGAGCGCTACATCGCCAATTTCCATACCGAGTCGCGCATTCCGGTCGAGCGCCTGCCGTTTGCCATCAATACGCACACGCCGGAGGATATCGTCGTGCGCGAAGCGCTTGAGGTGGCGGAGGATTTCAACGCGATCCTCTCGTGTCAAAAAAAGGAATACACCTATCGCATCTATAATTCCCGCATCAAAAACCCGTTCTATGTCAACAGGGCTTACTTTTACCCCAAGCACCTCGACGAAGAGGTGATGGACCGCGCGGCGCGCGCCTTTGAGGGCACGCACGATTTCCGCGCCGTCCGCTCTGTCGGCACGGAGACGAAGACCACCGTGCGCACCGTGCACTACTGCCGCGTGTCGCGCTCGGGTGATCTTTTGGAACTCAAGGTCTGCGCGGACGGGTTCCTGTATAACATGGTACGGGCGATCACCGGCACGGTGCTCTACGCCGCCGAGGGGAAGCTCACGCCAGAGGACATCCCCGAGATTCTGGCCTCCGGCGACCGCTCGCTCGCCGGCCCCACGGTGCCGCCGGGCGGACTGTACATGACGAGACTTTGGTATGAGGATGAACGGCTCAATGAATGATCTCAAAGAGGAAAAGGGAACACGCGAGGAGCTGAGGCGCTCGCAGGCGGCCCCACGCCGCTCCGGCGGCGGGCTCAAGCGGGCGCTGATGGTGATTCTGGCGCTTGTGGTCGTGCTGGCCGTGGTCGTCGCCGCGGCGTGGAAGGACCTGAGCAGCCTTGACAGTGTGCGCCGCCTTTTCTCCTACAATAAGGTCACGCAGGATGAGCAGGGCAAGGTGGAGATGTACTCGTTCAGCAACGACCGCAGCAACACCTTTGCGCTGCTCGGCGACCATCTGATCGTCGCTTCGACGACGGGCGTGTCGATCTACAGCAGCAGCGGCAGCGTGGTGGACAGCATGAGTGTGAAACTCACGAATCCCGCCATCGCTGTCGGCGGCCAGACCGCCGCGGTCTATGATATCGGCGGGCAGACGCTTCTTATTTACTCTGCAAGCGGCCTTGTGCGCGATATGAGCGGCGAGTGCAGCGGCAATATTTTGTCGGTCAGCGTCAATTCCTCGGACTATCTGGCGCTCAACGCCGAAAAGAGCGGCTACAAGTCCGCTGTTACGGTGTACGACGCTTCGGGCGAGAAGACGTTTGCCTTCAACTCCTCGGAGCACTATGTCATCGACGCGGTCGTCATGCGCGACTGTAAGCGCATGGCGGCGGTGACGCTCGGCGAGTCGGACGGCACATTCGCCGACACGGTGAGCATCTATCCCCTCGGCAGCGATAAGGCGGACTCGGTCAACACACTCACGGGCTCGCTCCTGCTATCGCTCGACAGCGTGGCCGGTACGCTCTCGTGCCTGACGGACGAGAGCTTGACGCTCTTTTCATCGGACGGTACGCTTTCCGGCAGCTATCGCTACGAATACCCGTATCTGCGCGGTTCGAGCATGGACGGCGACAACTACGCGGCGCTGCTGCTGAGCCGCTACCGCTCGGGCAGCACCATGAAGCTCGTGACTGTCTCGTCCGACGGTACAGAGATGGCAAGTCTCGACAGCAGTCAGGAGGTTCTGTCCATGTCCGCGGCGGGGAAGTATATCGCCGTGCTGTACAGCGACAGTCTGGTGCTCTACACGCCGCAGCTGCAGGAATACGCGCGGCTGGACGCCACGGAGTACGCGCGCTCTGTCATCATGCGCGAGGATGGTACGGCGGTGCTGATCGGCTCGTCGTCCGCCTGGCTTTATATTCCGTAATTTCTGTAAAACGCTAAAAATGTTACAATTTATGACTTGAAAGGAGCGCGGGAAACGTGAATAATGGTCTTATGATCGATGCAGTCTTCGCGCTCGTGCTCATTTTAAGCGTCGTGTTCGGCGCCAAGCGGGGGCTGTTCCGCAGCTTTATGGCGCTGGCGGCGATTGTGCTCGCGCTGATCGGAGCGTCGCTTCTGACCGACGCTTTGACCGAGCCCGTGACCGACATGCTGATGCCGCGCCTTGAAAAGAGCGTGGAGCAGTGGTTTGATACCGAATCGCAGACACCGCAGGGGGATGTCCCGCAGATTGAGGGGGAGACCCCGGCGGAGAGCGACGCCTCGGGTGAAACGCCAAACGGCGACGCCGCGCAGGACGCGGAAAACGTTTGGCAGGACGATTCGCCGCTCGCGGTGACAGGGCTTCTCAAAAAGCTGCTGCGCTTCGATTTCGACGGCGCGGTGCGTCAGTCGCTTCGAAATGCCGCGCGCGACGCAGCGCTTGCCGCCGTAAGGACGCTGCTCGGCAGCGTGGTGAGGACACTCGTGTTCGTGCTGTGTTTTTTGGTGCTCACGCTGCTGCTCCGCTTAGTGACGGGAGGCATTGACAAGGTGTTAGACTTGCCAGTGCTGAACGCGCTCAACACCATCGGCGGCGGCGCGCTGGGCCTGATCGAGGGCGCACTTTTGCTGTTTCTCATCTGCGATGTCGCACCGAAGCTCGGCGTCAAGGCCTTTGCCGACTACGAGGGCACGTATCTGTTATCGTTTTTTATGAGTCATACTCCGCGCGGGCTTGTCGCCGCGCTGTTACCCTGATCTTTACCCCAAGGAGGAAATACTATGCAGCCGCAACTTTGTTCCAGATGTAAAAAGAATATCGCCGTTGTGTTCATCACCCGTCAGGAAAACGGGCAGAACGTCAACGAAGGGCTTTGCCTCAAGTGCGCGAAAAATCTCGGACTGCCGCAGGTGGACGAGATGATGCGCCGCATGGGCATCACGGATGAGGACCTTGACAATATCTCCAATGAAATGATGGGCGCTTTCGGCGGCGCGGAAAACCTCGAAGGTCTGACCGACGCCGACGATCCGGACGCCGATAACGAGGACGAGGAGGGCAAGACCGCCACGTTCCCGTTCCTGAGCCGCTTTTTCGGCGGAAATCCCGCAGCGAACGACGCACAAAATGGCAACGAGGGCGAGCAGACGCAGAGCCCGCGCAGCAACAAGAAGGTCGAAAAGGGGAGCAAGCACAAATTCCTCGACTCCTACTGCATCAATCTCTCCCAGCGCGCACGCGACGGCAAGCTCGACGCGGTCATCGGCCGCGAGGAGGAGATCGAACGCGTCATCCAGATTTTGAACCGCCGCCAGAAGAACAACCCCTGCCTCATC
>ERZ772897.3136-NODE-3136-length-12796-cov-6.789655_pt1 | contig 12796 bp, 11 predicted proteins | sample MGYA00512125_ERZ772897 | MGnify/ENA primary metagenome ERZ772897 (study PRJEB29015, sample SAMEA2737660) | human gut metagenome | biome: human gut; feature: human-associated habitat; material: faeces | place: China | collected 2012 ... | reverse complement strand
GAGCAGAAGCACGTCTACAACTACCCGTTCCTCATGGGGCAGGGCGTCTGGATGGGCTCGGAAAAACTCAAGCCGACGGACTCCATCAAGGACGTGCTCAAGCACGCCTCCTACTCCATCGGCTTCTGCGGTCTCGCGGAATGCCTCGTCGCGCTCACGGGCAAGCATCACGGCGAGAGCGAGGCAGCGCAGGAGCTCGGCCTCAAGATCGTCGGACACATGCGCGCGCGCACGGATGCCTACACCGAGGCGGAGCACCGCAACTGGTCGACATTCGGTACGCCGGCGGAGAGCACGGCCGGTCAGTTCCAGCGCGCGAACCGGAAGAAGTACGGCATCATCAAGGGCGTCACCGACCGCCCCTACATGACGAACAGCAGCCATGTGCCCGTCTACTATCCGATCAAGGCGATCGACAAGATCCGCATCGAGGCGCCGTACCACGCACTCGAGAACGCGGGCCACATCGCCTACATCGAGATGGACGGTGACCCGACGAAGAACGTCAAGGCATTCGAGGCTGTCGTGCGCGCGATGCACGATGCCGACATGGGCTATTTCTCCATCAACCACCCCGTCGACCGCGACCCCGTCTGCGGCTACACGGGCATCATCGAGAACGAGTGCCCGCACTGCCATCGCAGGGAAATCGAGCGCGGCCACATGGTCGTGCCGCGCATGAAAGCGTGACCGCATGAAGAATCTCGTCGAACAACTGCTGGCGAAGGAGGGCTTCTCGCCGTCCGAGTGCATCCTCGCTGATTTCCTGCTCAAGAATTTCCGGCTGCTCGCCGGGATGTCGACGCGCCAGCTCGCGAAGGAGACGTATACGAACTCCGCGGCTATCGTGCGCTTCAGCCAGAAGCTCGGCTTCGGCGGTTATACGGAGTTCAAGGTGCAGTTCCTCGCGGAGATGATGGAGCGCATCCGCAACCCGCAGGTGACGGATTTCTCCATGACGGATCGCGATACCGTCCAGTCGCTCATGGACAAGGTGACAGGGCTCGAGGTCGAGGCGCTCCGCTCGACGCGGGGCATGCTCGACGCGGCGCAGTTCATGCGCGCGCTCGCCCTGCTTTCCAAGGCGCAGCACATCGACTTCTACGCGATGGATGAGAACCTTAATATCGCGCAGATGGCCGCCTCTGGATTCCTCATGGCGAACAAGGGAACGACGGTGCATCCGGCGATGACGATGCAGTACCTCTCCGCGGCGGGCATGCAGAAGGGCCACGTCAGTTTCTTCATCAGCCGCACGGGGGAGAACCGCATGCTCATCGACATCGCGCACCTCCTGCGCCTGCGCTCCGTGCCGCGGCTGCTGATCACATCGGCTCCCTCGAGCACGCTCGCCTCCCTCGCGGACGTGACGTTCCCCGTCGCGACCGTCGATACCATGGAGAAGCTCGGCCCGCGCATCTTCCTGCTCGGCGCGAAGTATGTGACGGATCTCCTTTTCGCCGTCCTCATGACGCGGCTCGATTTCTCCGACGCGAAGAAAAAAGAACAATGGCTCAACGGCCATTTCCATTATTGATTGTTTTTGACCAAAACGCCTCAGCACTTGCTGGGGCGTTTTTTTGTAGCGCTGTTACAGGCGGCACTTTTCATGAAAGAAAAATGAAACAGCATTGTTTCCTATTGTTTCCTTCCTATTGAGCGGGAAGAGCGCCTTTGTTATGATGTCATTGTTATTGAGGAGCATTGAGATAGCAGACGCTTCTCGGACACATCGCCCATCTGGTACCGAATGGGGAAAAATAGGAGGGGACTATATGAATCGACAGAAACTCTTTGACAGCTTCATCGAGTTCATGGGACGATTCGCGCAGCTCAAGGCAGTTGCCGCGCTGCGTGATGGCTTTATCATGACGACGCCGTTTACGATCTGCGGCTCGGTGTTCCTGTTGTTGGCCAATCTTCCTGTGCCTGGCTACGGCGATTTCATGAGTTCGCTGTTCGGCAAGGACTGGACGGCGCCGCTCAACGCTGTGGCCGGCGGTACGTTCAGCGTACTCGCGCTCATCGTTGTATTATCTATCACCTATAAGTATGTGGAGAATGAGGGCTGTGACGCGATGATGGCAGCCATCCTCGCGCTCTCGACGTTCCTCATTCTGATGCCGCCGACCATCGTGACGAAGGAGGGCGCCGTCGTCGGCGACATCATCCCGAAGGCGTGGGCAGGCAGCAACGGCGTCATCACCGCCATCCTGATCGCGTTCTTCGTCTCGTGCGTGTTCTGCTACTTCGAGAAGCACCACATCGGCATCAAGATGCCGGACGCCGTGCCGCAGGGCGTGGCGCGCGCGTTCTCCGCGCTCGTGCCGGGCATGGTGTTCTTCACGACGGCGTCTGTGCTCTACGGCCTCTGCCACTACGTTGGTGCGACGACGCTGCCGGAGCTCATCTTCAAGGTCATCCAGACGCCGCTGCAGGGTCTTTCGGACTCGCTCGCGGGCGGCACGATCATCGTCAGCCTGCAGAGCATCCTCTTCTGGGCCGGCATCCACGGGCCGAACGTCGTCGGCGGCGTCGTGAGCCCGCTGCTCATCGCGAACTCGCTCGACAACCAGCATCTGCTCGATATGGGCATGTCGCTCGTCAACAACCCGCAGGCGAAGATCTTCACCTGCCAGATCAACGATGTCTTCGTCAAGAGCGGCGGCTGCGGCCTCACGCTGGGTCTGCTGATCGCGGGCCTCTTCACGGCGAAGTCTGATCAGCTCAAGTCGCTGATGAAGATGGCGTTCGTGCCGGGACTCTTCAACATCAACGAGCCGATCATCTTCGGCCTGCCGATCGTCTTCAATCCGTATCTCTTGGTGCCGTTCGTGCTCGTGCCGCTCTTTGCGATGTTCATCACCTGGTTCGCGATTTCCACGGGTTTCATGGCGCCGTTCAGCGCCGTGCAGGTACCGTGGACGACGCCGCCGGTCATCGCGGGCTTCCTGCTCGACGGCTGGCAGGGCGCGGTCATCCAGATTGTGAACCTGGCCATGGCGACGGTGATCTACTTCCCGTTCCTGAAAGCACAGGATAGAGCATTCCTGAAAGAAGAGCAGGAGAACGAAGCAGAGCAAGCCTAACAATATAGAAGAAATCTGTACAGGGGATTCATGAAGAAGTGAAAGGGAGGATGGGTACTATGAAGAAGAAACTCGAAAAGACGTTGGCCATGAGCGTACTGCTGGCCCTCGGCAGCACGGGCTGCGTCTTTGCCGCGCCGGCGGCGGAGGACACGGACGCCCGCATCGCGGCTCTCGAGCAGCAGCAGCAGGAACTCGCGAAGGAGCTCAAGGCCCTCAAGAGTGAGAACAAGGAGCTCAAAAACCAGAGCAATAGCCAGAAGAAGCAGATCACGGGCATGAAGAACAGCGTCAATGAGGCGCTGAACCGCTTTTCGCTGCATGGCTTTGGCCGCGTTTCCTGGGATAATGACAACATCAAGGGATATATTGATAAGAACGATAATAGCCGCTATTACCTTGATTTAGAGGGAAAATTCCAGGTCAACAAGGACTGGAGCTTCCATTTCCAGAGTGAGACAAATCACCGCTACAAACACCTCGTGCAAGAGGATGGTACAACTCAATATCATCAGGGACATGATGATTCCGATGGTGTGATCCAGCGCATTTGGGCAGAGGGAAAGGTCGGCGTTATCAATGTGGATATTGGCCGTCGTTGGCGCGGACTCGGTTTCCAGAACGTGCTGCTCGGCAACGAGACGGACGGCATCGTGCTCAGCACGCCGATTCCCGGCAGCAAACTGACGGGCAAGGCGTTCGTGCTGACGCCGACGGATGCAGGATATGATTTCACGCTCATGGGTGTAGGCGCCCAGGGCCAGGTCGGGCATGGGCTCCAGGTCTCTGTGGCAGCCGTCAAGACGGATATCAACAGGAATGACAGGATGGGAGAAAATGTCTATGATGGTAAAACTCCCCATGATCCGCGTCACAATACGGCAGGCTCTTTTGGTTATGTACTCAGTGCGATGTGGAATCCGCTGAAGAATATCTTCCTCATCGGCGACTATGCGCGCACGAATATGAAGCCTTACGATAAGGCTTGGGATTCTTGGTTGCCCGCAGAACAGCAGCAGCATCGCGTAAGACAGGGCAATGACTACATGACGTTCCGCGTGAACTATCGCTGGTCGAACATCAATGATCCGGGATCGTTCCAGCTTTATAGCCGTTATTACAATTATTCGAGTAACGAAAACGATCTGGTCGGTATGTTCGGTGACAAGGAATGGGGTCTCCTGCGGCCGGGTTCGCACGGCTGGGTCTTTGGGTTTAAGTATGTACCCGCTAGGAATATCGAGTGGGAAACGATGTACGAGTATGCGACAGCGCATAATGGGATTTGGAATAAGACGGATACAACGTACCATCGCCATTTCCTGCGCACCCAGATCGACTATCATTTCTGAGTCTGTCTGATGCCGCCCCGCGCGGCGCGACGCATGTATCCTTGCGAAAAGATCAGCAGCGCTCGATGCTTTGAATTTCATTTATCCAATAAGGAGTGTTCCTCAATGAAAAAAATTGTGTTGCTTTGTGCCTCCGGCATGTCGACGAGTATTCTCGTGAAAAAGATGAAGGAGGCTGCTGCTGCCGCTGGCAAGGACTACGAGATTGCCGCTTACTCCGCCTCGGAGGCGGCCACGAAGGCTGCGGACGCCGACGCGGTGCTGCTCGGCCCCCAGATCCGTTTCTCCAAGAACAAGATCGCCGCGGAGCTGCCAGGCGTGCCGGTCGAGGCCATCGACATGCGCATGTACGGCCGCATGGACGGCAAGGGCACGGTGGAACTCGCTGAGAAGATCATGAAGGGGTGAGCGACATGGGTGATTTAGAGCAGATTGCTTTCCAGATCATCTCGATGGTCGGTACGGCGCGCAGCTCCTACATCGAGGCCATCCAGGCCGCGAAGCAGGGCGACTACGCCAAGGCGGAGCAGCTCATCAAGGAAGGCGACGAGGCATTCGTCGAGGGGCATGACGCGCACACGAGCCTGTTGACGCGCGAGGCGTCGGGCGAGAAGAACATCGTAAGCCTGCTCATTCTCCACGCGGAGGATCAGCTCATGAGCGCGGAGGCATTCAAGACCATCGCGCTGGAGTTCATCAGCATCTATCAGCGTCTGGACGGCAAGGAGGAGACAGTATGAGCTTTCCAAAAGGATTTCTTTGGGGCGGCGCGGTCGCCGCGCATCAGCTCGAGGGCGCGTGGCAGGCGGGCGGCAAGGGACCATCGGTCGCTGACGTCATGACGGTCGGCGGCCCCGGCGTGCCCCGCGAGATCACGGATGGCGTCCTGCCCGGGAAGTACTATCCGAACCACGAGGCGATCGACTTCTATCACCACTACAAGGAGGACATCGCGCTGCTCGCGCAGCTCGGCTTCAAATGCTTCCGCACCTCGATCGCCTGGACGCGCATTTTCCCGAACGGCGATGAGGAGACGCCGAATGAGGCCGGTCTCAAGTTCTACGACGACCTCTTTGACGAGATGCATAAGTACGGCATGGAGCCGGTCATCACGCTCTCGCATTTCGAGATGCCGTATCATCTGGTGACAGAGTACGGCGGCTGGCGCAGCCGCAAGCTCGTCGATCTCTTCGTGCGCTTCGCCGGGGTATGCTTCGAGCGCTACAAGGACAAGGTCAAGTACTGGATGACGTTCAACGAGATCAACAACCAGCGCAATCTGGACGATCCGTTCGCGTCGTTCACCAACTCGGGCGTGCGCTACGAGGAGGGCGAGGACCGCGAGGCGGTGCTCGCGCAGGTCGCGCACCATGAGTTCATTGCCTCGGCCAAGGCCGTCGTGCTCGGTCATAAGATCAATCCTGATTTCGAGATCGGCTGCATGCTCGCGATGTCTCCTGTCTACCCGGCCTCGTGCCGGCCGCTCGACCAGATCGCGGCGCTCAAGGAGATGGATCGGACGTTCGCGTTCGCCGATGTCCAGTGCCGCGGCCACTATCCCGCGTATCTCCTGCGCGAGTGGGAAAGAAAGGGATTCAAGCTGCAGGTCGAGGACGGCGATATGGCGCTGCTCGAGGCGGGCAAGGTCGATTATTTCGCGCTCTCCTACTACATGAGCTTCGTGAGCGAATATGACGCGGCGGCGCCCGGGGCGCGCAAGGAAGTCCCGAATCCCTATGTCAAGGCCTCGGACTGGGGCTGGCAGATCGATCCGGTCGGCCTGCGCTACACGCTCAACGTGCTATCCGAGCGCTACGAGCTGCCGCTGATGATCGTCGAGAACGGCATCGGCCTGCATGAGCAGCCGGCGGCTGACGGCATCGTGCACGACGACGAGCGCATCCGCTATTTCGCCGCGCACATCGAGCAGATGAAGCGCGCGGTCGAGGAGGACGGCGTCACGCTCATGGGCTACTGCCCCTGGGGACCCATCGACCTCGTCTCGGCGAGCACGGGCGAGATGGAGAAGCGCTACGGCTTCATCTATGTGGACAAGGACAACAAGGGCAACGGTACGCTCAAGCGCGTGCCGAAGAAATCTTTCTATTGGTATCAGCACGTCATCAAGACGAACGGGGAGGACCTCTCCGTAAAGACGCAGGAATAAATGCCGCATCTCATCCGCGGCGCGGCCTGTACCGCGCGCGTGACAGAAGGAAAAGGAGGAAGATTCTCATGAAGATGAAAAAACATATGCTGGCAGCAGCTGTACTCGCGGCGGCGCTCTCACCGCTCGCGTCCGTGGCACCGGCGCAGCCTGTGGCAGGCATCGCCTACGCGTCCCCGGCAGCGGAGACGCAGGCGAGCGACGCGTTCTCAGTGGATTTCAAGCAGGGTTGCCCGGCAATCTTTGAGGCGTCTGACGGCTGGACGAACGGCAATCCGTTCAACGTGTTCTGGCACAAGGGCAATGTGACGTTTGAGGACGGCCTGATGCAGCTCATCATCGACAATGACGATCAGCAGACGCAGGTGCCGTACTCCGGCGGTGAGTTCCGCAGCAAGCAGTTCTACGGCTACGGTCGCTATGAGGTCTCGATGAAGGCCATGAAGAACGACGGCGTCGTCTCTTCGTTCTTCACGTACACCGGCCCGAGCGACAGCAATCCTTGGGATGAGATCGACGTCGAGGTGCTCGGCAAGGACACGACGAAGGTGCAGTTCAACTACTTCCGCAATGGTCAGGGCGGGCATGAGCACATGTACGATCTCGGCTTCGATGCGTCGGAGGATTTCCATACGTACGCGTTCGAGTGGCATAAGGACAAGATCATCTGGTTCGTCGACGGCAAGGAGGCCTATCGCATCGAGGGCGCCAATATGCCTGTGACGAAGGGAAAAATCATGATGAATGCCTGGGCGGGCAAGAACGTCGATGCCTGGCTCAAGGCGTTCGATGACTCCAATCTGCCGATTATGGCGGAGTATCAGTGGGTGAAGTACACGCCGTCGGAGGACTGAGTCGATGAAATCATATCAGATGAAACGGCTCGCGCGTCTCGTACTCGCCGGCACGGCGATTGCCGCCAGCTGCCTGACGGCAGCGCCGGTGACATTCGCGGCGGACGCGGCGGCTGCCGCGCCGGAGTCCGGGCTCCATGTCGACCAGGTGGGCTATCTCACCGGACATGAGAAAAAGGCGGCGGTCAAGGACAGCGGGGAGAACGCGTTCTCCATCGTCGATGCGGCGACGGGGGCGACGGTCTACGAGGGGAAGCTCTCGGCGGCAAAGCTCGATGTGCTCTCCGGCGAGCGCCTGCGCCAGGCGGATTTCTCCGCGCTGCGCAAGGCCGGCACGTACCGCCTGAAGGTGGGCGCGCAGACCTCTTATCCCTTTGCCATCGGCGACAATGTCTACGCGAAGCCCGCGGTCTACGCCTGGCGTTCCTATACGCTCGCGCGCAGCAGCACGCCCATCGACGATCCCGTGACGGGGTTGCATCTCGCGGGCGGTCATCCGCAGGACAAGGCGGCTGAGGTCTATTTCACCGACGCGCTGAACAAGAAGGGCGACAAGCTCGATGTGACGGGCGGCTGGTATGATGCCGGCGACTATGGAAAATACATGACGACGGCTGCCATCGCCTCGGCGCAGCTCCTCATGGCCTATGAGGAGGAGCCGGGTCATTTCCGCGCGGGACAGCTGGTTTTCCCCAAGGGCGTCAAGGCGGAGAAAGGTCTGCCGGACGCGCTCTCCGAGGTGAAGTTTGAGCTCGACTGGATGCAGAAGCTCCAGCGCAAGGACGGCAGCACGTTCCACAAGGTAGCTGGCATGCAGTGGCCGGGCTTTGATAAATCTCCGGATACGGACACGCAGCCGCGCTTCGTGTTCGGTAACTGCTCGTCGAGCTCTGCGATGTACGGTGCGAGCCTCGCGATCGGCGCGCGCGTCTACGCGCCGTTCGACGCGCGCTACGCGCGCCAGCTCCGCAAGAACGCCGAGCGCGTCTGGAGCTATCTCGAGAAACATCCTAAGCCGCTTTACCGCACGGATGAGGGACAGGAAAGCGGCTCCGGCCCGTACAACAAGGCGACGGATCTTGAGGAGCGCATCTGGCTCGCCGCGGAGATGTTCCGCACGACGGGCGATAAGAAATACGAGGCCTATCTCAAGAAGGTCAGCGACCGCTTCACGCAGAAGCCGGGCTTCTACACCTGGGACAACTGCCTCGCGCTCGGCCAGTACGCGTATCTGAATGCCGCAGGCGCGGATCCCCTGCTCAAAGGGCGGGTGCAGCGCGCGTTCCTCGGCTATGCGGACGAGCTGCTCGCCAAGACGGAGAAGGATCCGTTCGGCTGCGCGCTCTCGCCGGAGGAGTATACCTGGGCTTCGACGAAGAACGCGCTGACGGAGGGCTCTCTGCTCCTCATGGCGAACCGCATCGCGCCCAATCCCGCGTATGTCGAGGGAGCGCTCTCGCAGCTCCATTATCTCTTCGGGCGCAACAGCCTCGATAAATGCTTCATGACGGGCGTGGGCAGCAATATGCCGCTCCACCCGCACAACCGCATCCACGAGAGCACGGGCGCCTATGTACCAGGCCTCGTCGTCGGCGGGCCGAACCACGTCAGCGGCGGCGATCCCGACCAGACGAAATACCTCGAGAGCGGCAAGATCCCCATTGCCAAATCGTATCTCGATGTGCTGATGTCCTGGTCGACGAACGAGTACGCGATCGATTACATCGCGCCGGCTGCTTACCTCCTGGCTTATTTTGCGGAGCCGGCAGCATTCACTGCTGACACGCTGAAATAAGAAATACTTCCTTCTTCTATTTCCTAAATTGCAGCGGGCTCATGTGTCAACCCCCAAGGCGCATGGGCCCGCTGCTTTTTGCCCGCATGATATGCGTGTAACATTGTCAAGGGGCGCCGTTTGCGGTAAAATGAGTGAGAAGCACGGAGACAGACGATGCTTCTTTGGGCAGCGGTGCGACAGGCCGCGCAATCTTTTTCAGGAGGATGATATTGATGAAGATATTCCACACGGACAAGGCGCCGGCAGCGGTCGGCCCGTACAGTCAGGCAGTCGCGGCGGGCGGCATGCTCTATCTTTCCGGCCAGATCGCCATTGATCCCGCTGCGGGCAAGATCGTCGCGGCGGATATCGCCGGTCAGGCCGAGCAGTGCTGCCGCAACGTCGAGGCCGTGCTCGCGGCCGCGGGCGCGGATATGAAGGATGTCGTCAAGACGACCTGCTTCCTCGCGGATATCGGCGATTTCCAGGCCTTCAACGAGGTCTATGCGAAGCATTTCGTCTCCAAGCCCGCGCGTAGCTGCGTCGCGGTCAAGGATCTGCCGGCCGGCGCGCTCTGCGAGGTCGAGGCGATTGCCGAATGCCCGAAAAAGAACAAATAAGATGAAAACAAAAATGATATGACTGAAACAAACACAAATACGATAGAAAACGGTTGTAAACGCGCGAAAAACATGATAAGATAGTATCGTCAGGGGAGAAAGAGGCAGGAAATGTCCATTCTATTTCTCTAGGGGGTACGTTGTATGTTCATGAAAAAAGGTAAACTCTGTGCCGCGCTTCTCGCGATGAGCATCGCTATCGGTGGCGCGAGCTTCCAGATGGATGCCGAGGCGGCAACGCGCGCGGAGATCGGGCAGATCTCCGTCAACCAGAAGGGCTCCAACTTCCAGTACTGGAACAAGGATGCCGCGTCCTACAAGGCGCTGACGAACTACGTCAAGACCGTGACGGACAAGAAGAGCGCGGACTACATCCCTCCCGAGGACCGCGTCGCAGTCTTCGACATGGATGGCACGCTGCTCGGCGAGCGCACGCCCTCGTATTTCGAGTGGATGATGTACGTGCATCGCGCGCTCCACGATCCGAGCTACACGGCGCCGGAGGAGGATCGTGCCTATGCGAAGGTCGTCGAGGACGCGATCTATGCGCATGCGATCCCGGGCGACATGGAGCGGAAGGAAGCGAAATCGCAGGCGTCCGTCTTTGCGGGCATGACGATCCCCGAGTATGACGACTACGTGCGCCAGTTCATGGAGACGCCGGCAGAGGGTCTCACGAACCTCAAGCGCGGCGAGGAGTTCTACCTGCCGATGGCGGAAGTCGTCTCCTACCTCAAGGCGAACGACTTCGACATCTGGATCGTTTCCGGCTCGGATCGCGAGGCGCAGCGCGTGCTCATGGACGGCGTGCTGCCGGTCGAGCGCGATCACTTCATCGGCACGGACGCCTGGATCCTCGCGTCGGGCCAGGGCGATACGGATGGCCTCGACTACGTCTACAACCAGAAGAGCGACACGCTCGTGCGCGGTCAGTTCGTGCTCAAGGACGTCAAGATGAACAAGGTCTCGAACATCGCGCGGGAGATCGGCCGCCAGCCGGTGCTCGCATTCGGCAACTCGTCCGGCGACGCCTCGATGTTCAACTACACGATCTCGAAGAACAAGTACAAGGCGATGGCATTCTCGCTGCTCTGCGATGACCTCGAGGACGACCTCGGCAATACCGCCAAGGCGGACAAGATGCGCGCGGACTGCGAGAAGAACGGCTGGGTGCCTGTCTCGATGCGCGACGACTGGAAGACCATCTACGGCTACGACGTCAAGGTCGCCAAATAAGAATGAGGAAAGGCAAAACGCCTGCCTCGGAATGCTGCCACGATCCTACTGGGTCGGGCAGCATTTTTTTGTCCGGGAGCGAGATGTTAGTCAACTGATTTCTGTACTTGCGTTTACTGCACCTCTGTCGTATAGTAAAAGGAGTGTGTCGGAAGACCGTGATGTTTTTTTCATGGATGTCAGCGGAGGAATGGCCCCAGGGCGATTTCTTATAGTTACAGTTACGATGAGCAAAGGAACGGTGTGCTATGGCCTTGATCGAAATCGAACACCTCTCCCATGTGTATCATGCGGGAGAGGAGGGGGAGCAGACGGCGCTAGATGATCTGTCACTTTCCATTGAGAGGGGAGAGTTCGTCGCGGTGCTCGGCTCGAATGGGTCGGGGAAGTCGACGCTCGCGAAGCACCTCAACGCGCTGCTGCTCCCGACGAGCGGCGCGTGCCGCATCGACGGGATCGACACGCGGGAGGAGGCGGACGTCTGGCGCATCCGGCAGAAAGTCGGCATGGTGTTCCAGAATCCCGACAACCAGCTGATCGCCGCCGTCGTCGAGGACGATGTGGCGTTCGGCCCGGAGAACCTCGGCGTGCCGTCCAGGGAGATCCGCCGGCGCGTCGACGAGGCGCTCGCGGCGGTGAACATGACGGAGTTCCGCTCCTATGCGCCGCACCTCCTCTCCGGTGGTCAGAAGCAGCGCGTGGCCATCGCCGGGACGCTCGCGATGCAGACGGAGGCGATCGTGTTCGACGAGGCGACGGCGATGCTCGACCCCGAGGGGCGGGCGGAGATCCTCGCCGTCGTGCAGCGGCTGCACGCGGCCGGTCGGATCACGGTCGTCTACATCACGCATTTCATGGAGGAGGCCGCGGCGGCGGACCGGATCCTCGTGCTCGATCACGGCCGGCTCGTCATGGATGCGCCGCCGCGCGAAGTGTTCCGGTACGCGCGGGAGCTGCGCGCCCTCGGGCTCGAGGTGCCGCTCGCCGTCGAGCTGCGCGACCGCTTGCGCGCTGCAGGCGTTGCGTTGCCGGAGGACCTCCTGACGCCAGCGGAGCTCGTGGCGGCGCTCAGTGGGAAAGGAGGGGCTGCCTGTGGCGATTGAACTGCAAGATGTGTCATTCACCTATCTCCCCGGCACGCCGTACGAGCGGCAGGCGCTCCGGGGCATCAATCTCAAGATCCAGGAGGGGAGCATCACGGCGCTCGCCGGGCATACGGGCTCGGGGAAATCGACGCTGCTCCAGCACATTGGCGGCCTCCTGCACCCGGATCGCGGGCAGGTGTGCATCGACGGCGCGGACCTCGCGGCGCACACAAAGCAGGAGAAGCGGGCGGCGCTCGCGGCGTGCCGCAAGGTGGGGCTCGTGTTCCAGTACGCGGAGCATCAGCTCTTCGAGGAGAGCATCTACGAGGACATCGCCTTCGGCCCGCGCAATTTCGGCCTCGCGGAGACGGACGTGGAGGCGCGCGTGCGGGAGGCGATGGCACGCGTGCACCTCGACTACGACGCCTACCGGGACCGCTCGCCGTTCCAGCTCTCCGGCGGGCAGATGCGGCGCGTCGCGCTCGCGGGCGTGCTCGCGCTGCACCCCGCCTACCTCGTGCTCGACGAGCCGACGGCGGGGCTCGACCCGCGCGGCCGGCGCGAGCTCCTGCAGATGATCCGGGAGCTCCACGCGGCGGAGGGCACGACGATCGTC
>ERZ772897.3133-NODE-3133-length-12808-cov-5.936407_pt1 | contig 12808 bp, 9 predicted proteins | sample MGYA00512125_ERZ772897 | MGnify/ENA primary metagenome ERZ772897 (study PRJEB29015, sample SAMEA2737660) | human gut metagenome | biome: human gut; feature: human-associated habitat; material: faeces | place: China | collected 2012 ... | reverse complement strand
GCCATGAAGAGAGACATCGCGCCGGTGCTCACGATTGCCGGCAGCGACGCGAGCGGCGGCGCCGGCATCCAGGCGGACCTCAAGACATTCCTCGTGCAGGGCGTTTATGGCATGAGCGCCGTGACGGCGCTCACGGCGCAGAACACGCAGGGCGTCTTCGCGGTGCAGGAGGCGTCGCCTGAGTTCCTGCGGGCGGAGATCGATGCGGTCTTCACCGACATCCCGCCGCGCGCAGTCAAGGTCGGCATGGTCGCCTCCGCAGCGCTCATCGACGTCATCGCAGAGCGGCTCACATACTATGAGGCGGCGCACGTCGTCGTCGACCCGGTGATGGTCGCGACGAGCGGAGCGCCGCTTCTTGCCGCAGATGCGGCAGAGACGCTGACGCGGCGCCTCCTGCCGCTCGCGGAGGTCGTGACGCCAAATATCCCGGAGCTCACGCGGCTCACGGGCGTCGGCATCCTCTCGGAGGAATCGCTCGTGGAGGCGGCAGTCAAGGCCGCACGCCGGTTCGGCACGGCCGTGCTCGCAAAGGGCGGTCACTTCCGCGGCGCGGAGGCGCGCGACCTCCTCGTGCGGCCGGACGTCACGCCGCAGTGGTTCACCGCGCCGCGCAGCCAAAACGAGAATACGCACGGCACGGGCTGTACGCTCTCAAGCGCCATCGCGGCGCGTCTCGCCAAGGGCGAGACCCTGGAGGACGCGATCGCTCATGCCAAAGCCTATCTGACCGGCGCCATCGGCTACGGCCTCGCGCTCGGGCACGGGCGCGGTCCGCTCTGGCATGGCTGGGCGCTTGAGCGTGGTTGGACTGGAGAAGGCGCTGACGAGTAAGTGCAGCAGACGGGAAGGCGCGTGTGGTTTCACCCGCGCGTTCCTTTAGATAGGGAGCAGATCGATTTGAAAAACATGTGGAAAACGGGGGTACTCCTGGCGGGAGTGCTGGGCATGGGGCTTTGTCTCTCCGCGCCTCCGGCGGCGGCGCAGAACGTCTATGACGTGCAGGGCGAAGAGACGCCAGCAGAGCAGGTCGAGGTCCTCTACGGGGACGATGCGATCCGCGCCATGGGTGGCGATCCTGCGGCGAAGCGAAGCGGCACCACGGCGGAAACTTCAGCTGGGGACTTTGCGGCGCGCGGCAAAGAGACGGCAAGTGCCAGCGCCGCACCTGCGGACGGGAAAGGCAAAGTCGCTTCCCGGAAGGGGAAGGCGGCGAAGATCTCCCAGGCACCCAAGGCCGAGTCAGGCGCGCTCGCCGCGGCACAGGCGGCGTTCCACGCCTCGCGTGTGCGTCTCGTCTGGCCCGTCGTACCGCGTGCCGTGCGCTATGAGCTCGTGCTCCTGCGGGACGCGGAGGACGTGGCGGCGAACGTCGTCTCGCGGCAGGACTACATCTACACGAACGGCGTTGAGCTCGATCTCACGCCGTTTGGCGCACAGGCGGGCAGGCTCTACTTTGCGGTGCATCCGCTCGACCACGACGGTCATGCCGTCGCAGGCAGCACGCAGCCGCAGCCCGTCGCACTGGGCACGCCAGATCCGACGGCGCCCCTGCCGACGACGCAGTTCGAGCAGATGGACTATGCGCCGCTCTATCCCGTCTTTTCCTGGATTCCGACGCTCGGAGCGAAGCATCACGCCATAGAGATCTACCGCGAGCGCGGCGGGGAGAAGAAACTCATCCGCACGCTGCAGGGCGGCGAATACGACGTCTATGAGGAGGGCGGCTACACGGTTCCCGGGCGCTATGACTGGCGCGTCCGCGCCGTCGACGAGGCGGGACAGCCGCTCTCGGACTGGTCGGACTTCTCCTCGTTCGACGTGACGGCGCCGACGCCGATCGCGGCGCTCGGCGACAGCATCACGCACGGCGGCGGCGCCATGACCGTGCCGCCGGGATACCTCATCTACGACTGGGAGACCTACTCCTCCGTGCCGGTCAAGAACCTCGGCTACAGCGGCGATACGACGGCGGCGCTGCTCGACCGCTTCGAGCGCGACGTGCTCCCCTTCTCGCCGCGCGTGCTCGTCATCATGGGCGGGGTCAACGACTATCGCGGCTCGACGTATGGATCGGAGACGGTCGCGCACCTCGAGGCGCTGCGCGCGAAGTGCGACATGTACGGCATCATCCCCGTTTTTGCGACGGTGACGCCCATCAACCCCGAGCTCATCCTGCGCTACGGGCAGATCGAGGCGCCGCCCGCCGACTGGAAGATCCACCGCGACTACATTAACCATTGGATCATGGAGCAGCCGTATGCCGTCGATGTGGCGAGTGCCCTCGAGGACGGCAGAGGCTGGCTCGATGCGCGCTACACGACGGACGGTCTCCATCCGGACGGCTTCGGCAAATACGAGATCGGCGCGCGCATCGGCAGCTACCTCGCCGCGCATTTCGCCTGGGTCACGGACGGGCTCGTGAAAAAGCCCGTGCCGCCCGCCCTGCAGCAGATCGCGAGCGCGTCGCTGCCCTGAGGCACCACATAGAATTCTCATCATCCCCGGGATGTCACCAGACGTCCCGGGGATTTTCATATCATAAGAGGATTTCCCTACACTTGCGTTGAATCGATGAAAAGTGACAAGGGGAAATAAAGCGAAATATTGATAGAATGAAATAAAACAAGACGAACGTCTCGCTTTATGGTAGAATAGACTGAGACAAACGGAGGGGGTGACATCCTTGTTAAAGGACGAAGGTCTTATCTATACGAATGAAAACTGCATCGGCTGCAATAAATGCGTCGGCGTCTGCCTCGCAATGGGTGCCTGCATCTCGCAGGTCGTCGACGGCAAGACGCACATCGCCGTCGATCCCCTGCGCTGCACGGCGTGTGGGGCGTGCTTCTCCGTCTGCGCCCATCAGGCGCGCAGCTACAACGATGACACGGAGCAGTTCTTCCGCGACCTCGGCAAGGGGGAGAAGATCTCCGTGCTCATCTCGCCCGTCGTCTACGCGCACTATCCTGACCTCTACGGGAAGATCCTCGGCACGCTGCAACAGATGGGCGTCCGCCATCTCCTGCCCGTGGCGTTCGGCGCGGACATCTGCACCTGGGCGCACCTCCAGTACCTCAAGCGTCATCGGCGCACGGGGATGATCTCCTCGCGCTGTCCCGTCATCGTCTCCTACATCGAGCATTTCCATCCCGAGCTCATTCCGTCGCTCATGCCGATCCAGGGGCCGATGATGTGCACCGCCATCTACGCGCGGCGCCACCTGCACATCAAGGACAAGTTCGCCTACATCGGGCCGTGCATCGGCAAGGCGATGGAGAAATGGCGCAACCAGGAGCGCAAATGCGTGACGTACAACATCACGATCCGCTCGCTCATGAAATACCTGCGCGCCCGCGGCCTCAGCGAGTGCATCGCCGAGGAAGAGCTCTCCTACGGGCTCGGCCTCTACTATCCGGCGCCCGACGGCCTCGCGGCGAACCTCAAGTGGTTCCTCGGCGACGAGGAACCCGTGCGTTCCGTCTCCGGCAAGCGCATGGCGTACGAGTGGCTCGACCGCAACGCCGGCGTGCTCGCGGAGGGGGAGATGCCGTTCACGCTTATCGACGTGCTGAACTGCCGCGACGGCTGCATCGAGGGGACGGCGACGGAGGACGCCTGCAACCGGCACGACGAGGCGTACTACACGCTCATGCGCTACCGCCGTGGGCGCGAGTACTTGCACCACGAGGGCCCCTGGAGCCGGAAGCTCACGCCGTGGGAGCGGCGCGAGCTCTTCGAGGAGCGTCACAAGGACCTCGAGCTCTCCGACTACCTGCGCACGTATCAGGACCAGTCGGCGCAGTGCCAGGACTGGGAGCCGTCGAAAGAGGAGGCGGATGCCATCTACGACAGCATGCACAAATACGATGCGGCGTCGCGCCACATCGACTGCTCCTCCTGCGGCTACGAGACGTGCGCCGACATGATGAAGGCGATCTACAACGGCTTCAACGACAGCCACAACTGCATCCACTACGAGCAGGCGGAGGCGGAGCGCCTCGAGAAGCTCAGCCTTACGGACGGGCTCACGGGCGTCTGCAACCACAACGCCTACCTGCAGGCGACTGCCTACGGCGCGGGGACGCCGCCAGAGGGCACCGTCTTCATCATGGCGGACGTCAACGGGCTGAAGCGCGCAAACGACCAGAAAGGCCACGCTGAGGGCGACCGCCTGCTGCGCATGGCGGCGCAGTACCTCGCGGCGCACTACGGCAAGGAGCACGTCTATCGCGTGGGCGGCGACGAATTCATCATCCTCGCGCAGGACATGGCGTCGTCGCAGGCGATCACACGCCTCCGCGAGGTCCAGCGCCAGCTCGAGGAGATGCAGGTCTCCATCGCGGTCGGCGCCGTCACCTGCGATGGAGAGCACCAGGCGTACAAAGAACTCAAGGATGAGGCGGACAGCGCCATGTACAAGGACAAGATGGCCTACTACGCGCGTCACGGCCTCGCACCGCGCGACTAAATGGCAGGGAAAACGAATCCCCGTGCACCGGAACGTCCGGCAGCACGGGGATTTTTCAATTTGCGGCGGCGTCAGGCATTTTCCGCGAGGCAGGCGAGGAAGCGCGCGCCGTATTTCTTGAGCTTCTTCTCGCCGACGCCGCTCACGGCGGCGAGCTCGTCCTCCGTCTTCGGCAGGAGCTCGCACATGCCGTGCAGCGTCTTGTCCGAGAAGATGAGATACGGCGGGATGTTCTCCTCGACCGCGATCTCCTTGCGCAGCGCGCGCAACCGGTCGAAGAGCGCGGGATCCTCCTCGGCAGCGACCTCCTCCGGCAGCACGTGCTGCAGGACCTTCGCGCGGCTCCGCAGCACGTCGTAGGCGGGCGGGCGCAGCTTCACGACGGGGTACTCGCCGCCCTCGAGCGCGAGGTAGTCCGTCGCGATGAAGCGCTGGATCATGAGCTTGATGTCCTCGATGCTCTTTTCCCGGTAGAGGCCGTACGTCGAGAGCGCGTCGAGGTGGAGGCTCTTCACGCGTTTCTCCGACGAGCCCTTGAGCACCTGCGCGACGAGCGTGACGCCGTAGCGTTCGTGCATGCGGTAGACGCAGGAGAAGACCTTCTGCGCGTCGAGCGTCACGTCGACGGTCTCGGCGCCCGCGCGGCAGTTGCCACAGTTATCGCATCGCTCCTCCGCCTCGCCGCCGAAATAGCGGATGAGGAACGCGCGCAGGCACTCCGGCGTGTGGCAGTAGTCGACCATGCGCTGGAGCTTCTGCAGCTCGAGGCGCTGCCGTGCGGGGTCCTCGGTCGAGACCTCGATGAGGTAGCGCTGCGTCATGACGTCCTGCGGGGAAAAGAGCAGGATGCACGTGCCCTTCTCGCCGTCGCGCCCCGCGCGCCCCGCTTCCTGGTAGTACGACTCGATGTTCTTCGGCATGTTGTAGTGCAGCACGTAGCGCACGTTGCTCTTGTCGATGCCCATACCGAACGCGTTCGTCGCGACGATGACGGCGAGGTTGTCGTAGAGGAAATCATCTTGCACGCGCGCGCGCTCCTCATCGCTGAGCCCCGCGTGGTAGCGGCCGACGGCGATGCCCTTTTTCTTTAGATGCTCGTAGAGCTTGTCGACTTCCTTGCGCGTGGCGGCGTAGATGATGCCCGCCTCGCTCTTATGCGCGCGCACATAGCGCGCAGTGAAGTCGCGCTTCTTCTCGCCGCGGCGCACCTCGAAATAGAGATTCGGCCGGTCGAAGCCCGTGACGTGGACTGCGGGCGCCCGTAGCGCGAGCAGGCGCACGATGTCCTCGCGCACCTCTGGTGTCGCCGTCGCGGTAAAGGCGGCGACGAGCGGGCGGCGCGGCAGCGCGTCGATGAAGGGCGCGATCGCCTGGTAGCTCGGGCGGAAATCATGTCCCCACTGCGAGAGGCAGTGCGCCTCGTCGACGGCGACCATTGCGATGGACTGCTCGCTCACGAGAGAGCGGAAGCCGTCGGCATCGAGGCGCTCCGGCGCGACGTAGATGAGGTCGTAGGCGCCCGCGGCGATGCCCGCGTAGCGCTCGCGCGCGACGGCGGAGGAGAGGCTGCTGTTGATGAACGTCGCACGGATGCCCGCGCCCGTGAGCGCGTCGACCTGGTCTTTCATGAGCGAGATGAGCGGCGAGATGACGAGCGTGATGCCAGGCAGGAGCAGCGCGGGGAGCTCGTAGCAGATCGACTTGCCCGCGCCTGTCGGCATGATCGCGACGGTATCGCGCCCCGCGAGCAGTGACGTGAGGACGGGCCGCTGCGCCGGGCGGAAATCGTCGTAGCCGAAATATTTCTTGAGCAGCTTGGCTGCCTGCGCGAGGGAAGGAGCGGCAGATGATTGCATAAATGGGTGCCTCCGTTACGAACGAAAATATTTTAACAAAAAGATAAATGTGGTCTAAAGCGTGTTCAACGACGCTCCGATACGATATTACGAGTTCATACCCGCTAAATATATACTTTATTCTATCATAAATCGTCTCTGTAGAAAATTGCAGGGAAGCGGCATACCATCAGGCAAGGGGAGGTGCAGCTGCGTCCCTTGCGCAGACGAGGGAGGATGTCATGAAACGACGCATCAAGAGGGGGGCGGCAGCAGCGGCGGCGTGCCTATCGCTGCTCGCCATGCCGCTCGGCGAGGCGCGCGACCTCAGCCTTGCGGACGCGATCGCCCAGGCGCTCGCGGCAAATACGGGGCTACGCGTGACGGCGCAGGACGAGAAGACCGCGGAGGCGGAGCTCCGGCAGGCAAAGGGGCAGAACGGCTTCTCGCTCACAGGGAGCGGCGGCCTCGACGCGAGCCAGAGCAAGGGCGAGGACCGCTCGGACGGACTCTCGCTCAAGCTCACGGGCTCCCTGCCGCTCTACACGGGCGGCAAGAACGAGGCGCGCATAGACTCCGCCTCGCTCGGCACGGACATCGCGGCGCTCACGATGGAGCGCGCGAGAGAGGAGCTCAAGTACAGCGTCATCAAGGCGTATTTCGATGCGCTCGAGGCGCGGAGGACCCTCGACGTCGACCAGGAGAGCGTCGATAACTACGAGGCACACCTCACGAACGTGCAGCAGCTCTATCAGGCGGGTTCCAAGGCGCGCATCGACGTGCTGCGTTCCTCCGTCGAGCTCTCCGACGCGCGGCAGACGCTCATCAAGGCGCAAAACAGCTACGAGGTAGATCTCGCGACGCTGCGGAACCTCCTCAACCTCGACCGCAGTGAGCCGCTGACGCTCACGGACGATTTCGTCTACGACACGTTTGACATCAGCCTCTCCGACTGCGTCGGCTACGCCCTGCGCAGCCGCAAGGACCTGCAGGCGGAGAGCGACACCCTCCAGCAGAAGGAACTCGCCGTCAAGGAGGCGAAGGCGGGGCTGCGCCCCACGGTCAGCCTCTCTGCGGGCACGGGTCTCAGCCAGGACTTCGAGCCGGAGAGCCGCGACAGTCACAGCTGGAACGCGGGCCTCTCCGCGAGCTGGAACCTCTTTGACAGCGGCGTGACGAAGGCGGCGATCGACGAGGCGGAGGCCGCGCGCGACAAGGCGGCGCTCTCCCTCCAGAAGGCGCAGGAGGACGTCGACCTCTCCGTGCGCACCGCCTACTACAACATGCGCGAGGCAGAGCACCGCATGCAATCGACGGCGGACGCCGTCGGGCAGGCAGAGCAGGACGCCTACATCGCGCGGGAGAAATACCGCGCGGGCGAGGGCATCATGCTCGATGTCATCGACGCGCAGACGGCGCTCTCCAAGGCGCGCCTCAACGAGATCAGCGCCCAGTACGACTACGTGCGCTACAAGGCGCAGGTCGTAAACGAGATGGGTACGGGGCTCACTGAGAGCGAGCGCACGGCGGCGGCGCGGCTCGCGCTGCCGCTCCAGCAGGCAGCACTCCCCGCGGGTGCCGAGCAGTCAGAGGACGTCAAGACCATCGTGCCGCAGGCACAGGCGGGGGACTCTGCGCAGGGCGCTGCTGCGGCGGCAGCAGCTGGAGCCGCCACCGACGTGGCAGGCGCGGCGGGGGAGAACACCGCTGCGGCGGCTGAGGCCGCGCCGGAGATGCAGGAAGACGCAGACGACGTGGCGGGCGAACTCGCCGGAAATGAGGGTGCGCAATGAAACTGAACTGGAAACTCAAGGCCGGCGTCGCCGCCGTCATCATCGCCGGCTGCGCGTTCGGCGGCTGGCAGTACTATACGGCGCAGCAGGCGGCGAAGCAGGCAGCAGCCGTCGAGACAACGCCCGTCCTCCGCATGGACATCAAGTCGACGGTCTCCGCGACGGGCACGATCAGCCCCGTCGACTCCGTCGAGGTCAGCTCGAAGATCACGGCGCGCCTCAAGACCGTCGACGTCAAGGAGAACGATGAGGTCAAGGCCGGCCAGGTCGTCGCGACGCTCGACGCCAAGGACTACGCCGCGAAGCGTGACCAGGCGCAGTACAAGGTCACGAACACGCAGGCGGAGTACGAGCGCGTGCGCTACCTCTACAGCATCGGCGCCGACACGGAGAAACAGCTCGAGGACGCGAAGATGAACTACGACACGGCGGTCTCCGAGCTCAGCCAGGCGGAGTCTGACGCCGACGAGACGAGCATCCTCGCGCCGATGGACGGCACCGTCGTCGGCGAACCGAAGACCGTCGGTACGATGGCCGTCGCGACTTCGGACAACCCGACCGTCATCATGCGCATCGCCGACCTCTCGACGAAGAAGATCATGGCGAAAGTTGATGAGACGGACATCGGCAGCGTGAAAGTCGGCCAGACGGCGACGTTCACCGTCGATTCCTACTCTGATAAGACCTTCACGGCGCGCGTGACGAAGATCTCGCAGACGGACACGGCGAACACCTGGGACACGAGCTCCTCGAGCTCCTCTAGTTCGTCGAGTGCCTCCTCGTCCGCCGCCGTCATCTACTACTACGTGACGCTCGAGGTCGACGACCCGGAGAACCTCCTGCTCCCCGCCATGACGGCGCGCGTCGAGATCGTGACGGCGGACAAGCCCGATGCGCTCGTCGTGCCGATCTCCACGCTCAAGACGGACACGAACGGCTCCTACGTCATCGTGAAGAACCCCGACGGCTCGCAGGAGAACCGCTACGTCACCGTCGGCATCTACAGCGACGACTACGTCGAGATCCTGGACGGGCTCAGCGAAGGCGAGGACATCGTCTCCACCTACACCGCGAAGAAATCGAGCAGCTCGAGCAAGAGCAGCAGTCACGGTGGCGGCCCGGGCGGCCCCGGCGGCCCGATGTGAGCCGGGAGGCTGCCATGGCAGAGAAAAAGGAAGAGACAAAAGTCAATACCATCGAGCTGCGCGGCATCAAGAAGATCTACAAGATCGGCGGCGAGGAGCTCGCAGCCCTCGCGGGCATCGACCTCGACATCCACAAGGGCGAGTTCGCCGCGCTCATGGGCCCGTCCGGCTCGGGCAAATCGACGCTCATGAACATCCTCGGCTGCCTCGACCGGCCGACCTGCGGCTCGTACAAGCTCGACGGCGAAGAGGTCGCGGGCCTCTCCGACGATGCGCTCGCCATCACGCGGAACAAGAAGATCGGCTTCGTATTCCAGAACTTCAACCTGCTCTCGCGCATCTCGGCGCTCGAGAACGTCGCGCTGCCGCTCGTCTACGCGGGCGTCGGCCGGCACGAGCGGCTCGAGCGCGCGCAGCATTTTCTCGAGGCCGTCGGCCTCGGCGACCGCGGTGACCACCAGCCGAACGAGCTCTCTGGCGGCCAGCGCCAGCGCGTCGCCATCGCGCGCGCCCTCGTCAACGACCCGCACATCATCATGGCGGACGAGCCGACGGGCAACCTCGACACGAAATCCACGAAGGAGATCATGGAGATCTTCGAGCACATGCACGAGATGGGCCGCACGATTATCCTCGTCACGCACGAGCCGGAGATCGCCGCCTGCGCGAGCCGACAGCTCCTCGTGCGCGACGGGCGCATCACGCGCGACGAAGGGAAGGGAGTGGTCATGGATGTTGTTTAACGAAAGCTTCCAGATGGCGCTCACCTCGCTCTACGCGAACAAGATGCGCAGCCTCCTCACCATGCTCGGCATCATCATCGGCGTCGCGGCGGTCATCGCCCTCGTCTCCGTCGGCATGGGCGTGCGCTCGAACGTCACGAGCTCCATCGCGAGCCTCGGCTCGAACATGCTCATCATCTCGCCGGGCGCGACGCAGAAAGGCGGCGTGCGCGGCGCGGCAGGCTCCAGGAAGACGCTCAAGTACGACGACGCAAAGGCCATCGCGCAGAAAATCAAAAACATCAACTACGTCTCGCCGACCGTCTCTTCCTCCTACCAGGTCGTCTACGGCAACAACAACTGGAACACGAGCGTCCAGGGCGTGACGCCGGAGCTCCTCTCCATCCGCTCGCTCACGATCTCCAACGGCTCCTTCATCACGGAAAACGACCTCAGCAAGCGCCAGCGCGTCGCCGTTATCGGCACGACCGTCGCGGAGAACCTCTTCGAGGACCAGAACCCCGTGGGGCAGAACATCCGCATCAACAACCAGCCGTTCAAGGTCGTCGGACTGCTCCAGAGTAAAGGGCAATCCTCCATGGGACAGGATCAGGACGACATGATCTACATTCCGCTCACGACGGCGATGGAGCGCGTGCTCGGCATCACCTATGTCCAGTCCATCAACGTTGAGGTCAGCGATGCCTCGAAGATGGATCAGGTGCAGGACGAGATCGAGACGCTGCTGCGCCAGCGCCATCACCTCACGCAGGCGCACAAGGAGGACGACTTCACCGTCAGGAACCTCACGAGCCTCATGGAGACCGTGCAGCAGTCCACCTCCATGCTCACGCTGCTCCTCGGCGCCATCGCGGGCATCTCGCTCCTCGTCGGCGGCATCGGCATCATGAACATCATGATGGTCTCCGTCACGGAGCGCACGCGCGAGATCGGCATCAGGAAGGCGCTCGGCGCGACGTTCCTCAACATCATGACGCAGTTCCTCATCGAGTCGATGGTCATCGGCATCATCGGCGGCATCATCGGCATCGGCGTCGGCTGCGCCACCTCGAAGATCATCGCGCAGGTCGCTGGCTTCACGACCGTCATCACACCCGCGCCGATCCTCATCTCGTTCCTCTTCTCCGTGGGCATCGGCCTCTTCTTCGGCATCTACCCCGCACGCAAAGCCGCGCGGCTCGACCCGATCGAGGCGCTGCGCTACGAATGAGGCGCGGGCGATTCCCAGCGTTACCAAGTGATCCCTCCCTCCTCGCCGCGTGCACTACGCACGCCGGTGGGGAGTTTTTTATATAAATATTTTCTTTTTGACCTATTGACTTTTTGACCAATATGTGTATAATAAGAATTGTCAGGAGGGTGAGGGCACCGAGAGAAGGGAGTCGCCCCCCGGGCAATACTTTGGCAGCAGCGCCGCGAGAGCGGCGGCAATCCGTTGAAAGGGGTTCTTGATGATGTTTGGTTTGGTTCCGTTTGTTTCCGGCAATGATCTCGCAAGAGAAGACAATGTGTTCGATCGTCTCATGAATGTCTTTGACGAGCCGTTCATGCAGGGCTTCCATACGCCGGAGTTCAAGGTCGACGTCAAGGACAGCGGCGACAGCTATGACCTCACGGCAGAGCTGCCGGGGCTGAAGAAAGAGGATATCTCCCTCACGTACAACAACAACTATCTGACGATCGCGACGAAGCAGGAGCAGTCGAATGATGAAAAGGACGCGCAGGGGAACTACGTGCGCCGTGAGCGCAGCCAGAGCAGCATGAGCCGCTCGTTCTACATCAATGATATTGATGAGAGCAAGTGTACGGCAGAATACAAGAATGGTATCCTTTCCGTCCATATGCCGAAATCGGCCGAGAAGGCTGCAACGGGTCATACCATCAACATCAATGGCGCCGCTTAAGCCCGAGCGTGAAACTGCTTAAAGTTTGACCAACCAAACACCGCGTGCCGCGTTCAAGCGGCCGTCGGTGTTTGCTCCATATGCAAGGGACGTCTCTTAAAAGAGTCAGCGTATTGCTGGCTCTTTTTTGTGCGCCCAAGGCATGTGTATTTTTCTAGCCATAGCTGGTGATGCAATATTTCTAGTGGTATAATAATCGTAATAAATCACAAGAGAGGTGCAGGCATGGAATACTGGGATATTTATGACAGGGAGAAGCACGTGACGGGGCGCAGGATGATCCGCAATGACTGGCACATGAAGCCGGGGGATTATCATCTGACGGTGCTGGCGCTGATCCGCGATCGGGCAGGGCGCATCCTCATCACGCAGCGCAAGGCGGATAAGGAATGGGCTCCTCTGAAATGGGAGATTCCTGGCGGCGGCGTCCGGACCGGAGAGCGTTCGGAGGAGGCGGTGCTCCGGGAGGTGGCCGAGGAAACAGGGCTTCACTTCACGATGGAGCAGGGCCGCTGCATCCACACGTACCGCAGCGACAGCCCGGCCGAGCAGAACAATTATTTCGTGGACATCTATGAATTCTGGGGCGATTTTACGCAGGCGGATGTCCGGATCCAGGACGATGAAGTCGAGGCGTTTCGCCTGGCCAGCCCGCAGGAGATCGGTGCGCTGGGGGAGCGCGGGGATTTCCTGCACTACCACCGGCTCGAGGGCTTGCTGGCTCGTCCGGGATCCTCGGGAGAAGAGGCATGACGCTCCGTGTGCCCGCTCCTGCCAGTGGGACTGCTGACTCATGGAGCGGGTGAGCGATTGAGCGCCGGCCAACCCGATTTCGGCACGTCTTTGATTTTAGTCAAGGAAATTGAGGCATCATCAGTTTGTGTGGAGAAATTCCCAGCCTGCTAAGTAGCTTCATA
>ERZ772897.3128-NODE-3128-length-12837-cov-3.708262_pt1 | contig 12837 bp, 24 predicted proteins | sample MGYA00512125_ERZ772897 | MGnify/ENA primary metagenome ERZ772897 (study PRJEB29015, sample SAMEA2737660) | human gut metagenome | biome: human gut; feature: human-associated habitat; material: faeces | place: China | collected 2012 ... | reverse complement strand
TATGGGGCTGGTGAAGTATATCAATTATTACCCAATTGGAGTTATGGATTACATACAGGGCCTGAACGTCACTTTGCCATATGTGAAAGAGAAAAATGAAATTATTATATTCGAAAGTCTCAAAAGTGTGATGAAATGCTTCGGTTGGGGATATAGGAATTGCGGATCGGCAGAAAAACACTCGCTGACAATGGAACAGGTTCGACTTTTAATTCGTCTTCAAGTAGATGTGACTTTTGCTTACGACAGCGATGTGTCCTATAAGACTAAGGATATTGTGGAGTCGATCAATCTGTTGAAAAGGTTTACAAATGTGTACGTGATAGAAGATCCTGATGGGTTGATAGGAGGAGCAGAGGCAAAGAATAGTCCAGCAGATGAAGGATTGCAGATTTTCGAAAAATTATACCAAAACAAGAGAAGGATTAGGTGATATCCGTGGGATATGAAAAAGAACTAAATAAAGTTACGTGGTCGTTTTCCACGTTGCACCAATACGAGCAATGCCCGTATGCTTTTTATTTAAAAAAGATCGACCGCACAGAGGTGAATGAAGGAAATTTTTATTCTGAAGCTGGCGGCTTTATGCATGAGATTTTAGAAAAAATCTTCAGCAATAAAATTACTTTGGATAAGGCGATTGACTATTTTACGGATAACTATTCTAACGCAATAGTATATCCGGCCAGACGGTCAACGGTCGAAAAGAAATATAGTCAAGGACTTGATTATTTGGTGTCGTTGGATCTTAATGATATGGTTCAATATGAAATCCTGGGCGTAGAAAAAGAAGTTCGATTTGAACTTGACGGATATAAATTTATAGGATTTATTGATCTTCTAATCAGAAATAAGACCACTAAAGAAATTATTATTGTGGATCACAAATCTTCGGATCATTTCTTAAAAAAGGATGGGACACCTCTAAAAAATCAGAAGGATAATTTCGAAGCATATTCTAAGCAAATGTATCTGTATTCCAAAGCTGTTTATGATGAATATGGCGAATATCCTACAAGGATCGTATGGAACCATTTTTATGATATGCAGGTTACCAATATTCCTTTTAACAAAGACGATTACGATGCCGCATTGCAATGGGCAGTGGAGATTATCAGAAAAATCTATGCGGATTCCGAATTTAATGCAGTGAACAATTATATGATGTGTGGTGTATTATGCGGCTACAGAAATAGTTGTTGTTATGCCAAAGAGGAGAGTGAGAGCAATTAGCAAAAATTACACGGTTTTACATCTTCATAGTGACTTATCCAATGGAATAACCAATATTGATTCGGTTACAAAATATGATGACTATATCGAAAAAGCAAAGGAATGTGGAATGAAGGCTATGGCCTTTTCCGAGCATGGAAGCGTTTTCTCTTGGGTAAATAAAAAACGTCACATTGAGGCGGCGGGGATGAAATATATCCATGGCGAAGAGTTTTATGTGACAGAAACGACGGCTGAAAAAATCAAGGACAACTATCATGTATGCTGCTATGCAAAAAATTATGATGGCGTATTAGAATTGAATCAGATGTCAAGTAACTCCTTTAATCGTGACGATAACCATTTCTATTACGCCCCAAGAATTACAATCGATGAGTTAATACATACGTCAAATAATATTCTTGTGACCACTGCATGTCTTGGCGGAATTCTCCACAATGGCACACCAACAATTAAAGATAAATTCATTACTTTCCTGACGCAAAACAAACATAGATGCTTTTTAGAGATTCAACATCACAACGTAGAAGAACAGAAAGAATACAATTGTTATCTTTGGGAGTTGAGCAAATCAACCGGAATTCCGTTAATCGCGGCCACAGATACCCATGCTCTTAATGCTGAACATTTAGAAGGTAGAAGGATGTTGCAGAAGGCGAAGGGAATCAATTTCGCCAACGAAGATGCTTGGGACCTGGTATTTAAAGACTCTGTTGAGGAACTAATGGAGGCGTTTCGCCTTCAAAATGCCCTACCAGAAAATGTTATCATAGAGGCAATTCGTCACACTAACGACCTGGCAGATATGGTAGAAGAATTCTCGCTTGATGAATCTTATAAATATCCTCATTTATGGGCTGATTCAGAGGGAACGTTTTTACAGAAAATTCGGGATGGCATCAAGAGAAGAGGTGTCGATAAATATCCGAATTATCAGGAATATCTTGCCCGAATCGATCACGAGTTGGAAGCATACAGGCACAATGGCGCAATCGACTTCATGTTGTTGATGGAGGATATCCTCAGCTGGTGTGCTCAGAATGATATTCAGGTTGGGTACGGACGTGGATCGGTAAATGGTTCTGTCATCGCCTGGATTCTCGGAATTACTGAGATGGACAGTATTAAGTACAGCCTCAATTTTGAGCGTTTTATGAATACTGAAAGAGTTAGCCTGTCAGATATTGATACGGATTTTCCACCGTCTCGTATAGATGATGTGAAAAATTATATTTTTTCGAAAACTGGCTTATACTGTTGCGATATTGTTACCTTCAACACAATCGCACTCAAAGGTGCTATTCGTGATATTTGCCGCGCATTCCATGCTGAAAATATTGAGAAGCAGCCGCCAGAAGTAAAGGAAAAGATTAAGGAGCATTATAAGCGAGAAAAGGATAATAAGTGTGACGTTGCCACCGCTTTCTCCAAAGAACTTATTTTGGAGATTGAAAAGCATTCAGTTCACAAAGAGATCCCATACGAGTATATGAGTTTGACCAATGAGATTTGCGCTTTGGCTGACGAAGACGAAGAAGCGGCAAGAAAAAAATATCCAGACATTTTTAAATATGTCGATATGGTAAACGGCGTGATTGTCTCAGTAGGAAGTCACCCTTGCGGTCTCGTAGTGGCCCCGCACTCTGTTACCGATCATATTGCTACTTTTACCACATCCACGTCCAGCTTCCCCATCAGTCAGATCTATATGAAAGAAATTGACAGTCTCAACTATGTAAAGCTCGACCTGCTCCGCTTGGACACCATTGAGATTATCAACAACACCTGTAAACTCGCCGGGATCGAGCGCGTTACACCAGACAACCTGGATATCACAGACGTAAAAGTGTGGAACTCTATGAGAGATGACACCACACAGATCTTCCAGTGGGAGGGCGATACGGGAAACAACTACATTAAGAAGCTGCTTTCTGATAAGAACATTGCGAAATTCCAGGAGATCGACAAGAACGTAGACCGAATGACGCTTCTGAGTATTGGCAATAGTGCAATTCGACCGGCGGGAGCTTCATACAGAGAAGATCTTGCGAATGGAGTTGTGCGAAAAAGTGGGTCCAAAGCCATAGACGACTTCTTGAAGCCAACATTCGGATATTTAGTTTTTCAGTGTCAGATCATTGATTTCCTGCACGAGTATTGCGGATTTACGATGGGTGAAGCCGATGTTGTTCGACGCCACTTTTCCAAAAAACAGTTCACCAAAGATGGAATCGCTATGACAGAGTTGGATACGCCAATTATTAAAAATGGCGGCTATATGGTGGACAAGGACGGTGTTCCTAAGAAGGATCACTACATCAAAGGCTTTGTTGCAACCATGAATGAGAAGTTCGGGATGGCCAAGGAAGAAGCTGAAGAAACAATTGTAGCGTTTCTACAGGTCATTGTGGATGCGTCCCGATACCTTTTTTCCTTAAATCATTCCCAGCCATATTCATTTGAAGGATACGCTTCAGCGTGGTTGCGCTATTATTATCCGCTGGAGTTCATCACGGTTTCTCTAAACATAAACGAGAGCAAAGAGGAGAAAACAATTGCGTTGACCAATTATGCAAAAAAGGTTGGCATTGAAATTCGTCCGCCAAGGTTCAGATACTCCAGAGCAGAGTATTTTTGCGACCAAAAAGATGGTTGCATTTATAAAGGTATCGGTTCTATTAAGTTTATGAACTCGCAGATTGCGGACGAGCTTTATGAGTTGCGCGACGAGCAATTTAAAGATTTTATAGATGTCCTTCGAGCTGTATCGCAAACCAGCGTGAATTCAAGGCAACTGGAAATCCTGATCAAGCTTAATTTCTTTGAAGAATTTGGAGAAATTAATCAATTGTTAAAATATGTCTCTTTATTCGATTTGATCTATGGAAAGAAACAATTCAAAAAGGATAAGCTTGTAGCAATGGGGTTGGAAGAAGTTGATGTGCGACAGTTTGCCACGAAAGAGACAGAGAAGATGTTTACTGGCGTGGACACATACCATCTTCTTAAATATCTTGTCAGAATTGCGAAATATCCGGAAACCTCGGTCATCGACGAAATTCGATACCAGCAGGAACTGTTGGGCTATATTAATATCAGAGATGGGCGTTATAAAGGGATCGGCTATGTGATGAGCGTCGATAAAAAGTATGCGCCAAAATTAAAAGTATATGCGCTGGCGAACGGGAACACGATTGATTGCAAAATCGACAAAAGAACATTTAACAGTCATCAGCTCGTTGTTGGGGATCTTATCAGAATCGAAGGACAGGATTATAAGCCACAACAGAGAAGAACGGAAGAGGGAGCCTATGAGCCGATTCCAGGAACAAGAGTATTATGGCTGACAAAATATAAAAAGGTTATGTTGTAAATGAAGCGATATTACACTGACAAAGAGTATAAACAACTGATCCGTCATATGGTAATTTTGGTGGATACCAGAGATAAAACAAATCAGCATATTCTGGACGAATTTGACCGTCAGGGAATCAAATATAAAAAGAAAGCTTTGAAAACTGGCGATTACAGCTTTGCCGTGGAGGAATGCCCTGAACTGGGCTTCCCCTACGAGACAATGTTTGTGGATGAAATCGTCATCGAGCGAAAAAATAGTCTGGATGAGCTTGCCGGAAATTTGGCAAATAAGACGGACGATGAGAGAATTTTCAAAGAGCTGAATCGAATGATCAATGTCGAAAGAGTTTATCTCATTGTGGAGAATAATAAATTAGACGACATATACAATCATAATTACCGCTCAGAATATAATCCAGACTCATTTATTAGAACATTGCTGACATGGCAAGCACGAAATGGAATGCATATTTATTTCGCCAATAAGGAAAATATGGCGAGAACCATATACGAACTATGTAAAAATTGTCTTGATTCAAAAATCTTAAAATAGGCGGAAATGAGAGAATATACAGTTGTAAAGAATTATGGGCATTTCACCCAGTATTGGTCAATTATGGCGGAGTCCAAAGAAGATGCTTGGAACAGAGCGGAACGTGACGGAACTCTGAATCGCCAGTTCATGTATGGGTCGGCCACGGATACAGATTCCGAAGGTCATGTTATTGACGTAGAAGAGCAAACGAAGAAACATCCGCCAATCACGGAAGAAACTTATATTGAATGGTTGAAAGAAGCCGTCGAAAAAGGTATGAGAGCCAGAGAAGAAGATTACGAGAAACTATACGGATTATCATTCACAGATGTGGGATAAAGGAGAATAAATCTATGATGTTAAGTACAGCTACACTGGACATGCCGACCGGCTATAAAATGCTTGATCCTCAAATGGGGCTTACATACTTCAATGTGCAGCCTCTGACGATCCATAGAGACTTTATATACGTCGTTATGATGTGTGAACGCATGGGGGTCAAAAATTTCTTCCCAGACTTCGGTTCAAGCCGTCTGGTGGGCTGGTACGGCGTCTATGAAACGGCAGTTTCAGCCGTTATGGAAAACTGGTGCGGGATCAATGAACACTGCTATGATTATGCTTTAATCGAAAAAATCGAGGAAGGTCTGTATAAACCAGCCAATAGTAGCGAACGCTGGTGGTTTAAATATAACCAGGTGACTGATACATATGATCCAGTAGAAGAACCGAAAGAATATGAACATTACAGTGGTTTTACCATCGGATAGGAGAATAATAAAATGAAGAAATTAGCAAAAATCATTGGAATTTCAGGAATGATTATATGGATTACATGTTTAGTGATGCTGAAACAAGAATTTGGAACAACTGCATGGTTTATGGGGCTTGGCTGTGGCTTCGGTATGGGACTTGCAAGGTTGTTGGATTAACGGAGGTTGTATGATTTATAAAGAAAGAAAAGAAGTTTGGAAATTAATTGAGTCGCATAAGAATAAACCTATCTGGGCGTGTGCTTATGAACTGCAAGGGAATAAAAACAAAAATAGCCTTATCCAAAAACCGATACAAGGTGAGATTTATGAAGATGGTTATAGAACTTATTTTGCTCCGTATAAAAAAGGTTCAAAGAGTCTCGCAAAATCCAAAGAAGTCTTGGCCGATTGGAGTCGTTATTATGCCGATACATATGAGGAATGCGTAGAGCTTTACAATTCTCTTATAAATGAGAATATTATGTATTTCTGGCAGAGAATGAGAGAGTGTGCGAAAGATAGAATTGGGGACATCGATGTTGTTTGTAACGATCCTGAAGATCAGCCATTGTTTGATATCTTCATCAGATATAATCCAGAGGATTACTCTAATAAAAAATATCACCAACGAGGAGAAAAACTAAAATGGATTGTTGTACATATGCTAACCCAGAAAAAAGAATTTATTATTTATCAGATGACGTGGATAATCAGTCTATAGGGGTTTTGACCTATAGTATTCTTTCTGCAATTGCAGAGGACGATGAAAAAGATAGCAAAGAAAAAAATTACAAAAGAGAGCCGATTAAATTATACATAAATTCTTATGGCGGGAGCGTTGGAGACATGTGGGGATTGGTTGATGTGGTCCTAAATAGTAAAACGCCAATTCATACTTATTGTACAGGATATGCAATGAGTGCAGGTTTTAAAATTTTTTTGGCTGGACATAAAAGGTTCTGTTACAAACATTCTGTATTTTTATATCATCAACTGAGTACATGGATGTCTGGGAAATATTTAGATGTAAAGCAAGAAATGGAAGAGACCGATAGAACTCAAAAAGAGATCGAAGAATATGTTTTATCCAGGACAAAAATCACAAAAGAGAAACTTGACGAAATTAGGAATCAAAAGAAAGATTTTTACATCCATTCAGAAGATGCTTTCACATATGGAATTGTAGATGAAGTCTTATAGGAGGATTTAGGTGAATCTGGTTAAAATCATCGATGAGTTTAAGTTACAGAAATGCGGAGCTTTTATCTGTAAAAGATGTGATGCCGACATTCCCGATATTAGAGAATATAAATACATAGATGTCACTGAGTTCTGGTATGACGATAAAAATGCCCCAGATTATAATACTTGGGTCGAGGTTGAAGGCATAGGATACGGTTCTATTTGGTGCGGTAACTGGCTGCGTTGTCATTCAAAATTCCTGCAACGCAGAGCAGTTAGAAAATTCGCACAAAGACTTATGGAGCTGTTTCTTCGAGAAGATAGATTGGTACTCACATATAAATTTGATGGCGCTGAGTGCTTCGGATTTATGATTGGTGATCGGTGTTACGTACAGATTCGAGTGAGTAATAAAGAGTTGGATGTGTAAACAGGAGACACAATGTTTGATTCAAAATTATTTTATGATTTATGTAAAAAATACGGCGTGGAATTAAGTGATAAATATTCGGAACCAATGATTAAAGTAAATGGTGAAATTATTCCGTTAAAAGAATATGATTTTGAAAAAATACGAAAACTAAAGGAGAAGTATAGATGAAACCATTAGTATATTTTGATGATTTTAAACCATACGATGATAATCATGTAATTGTGGAGAATAAGAGACTGCAGGAAATTTTTGAGGAGATTTATTACTCAGGATTTACAGACGGGAGGAGAAATCTATCGTCAGTTTGGGTAAACACTCCTTTCGTCGATCCAATTACAACACCAATTAAAACTGCTAAGGAATTAACGACAGGTGTAGAACCTATTAATATCAAATATTGTTCTGTTATGGACACGAGTTGCGAAAGTAAATAAAACCGTTGTTTCAGGAGGAATGATGGCTTATGATAAGAGATCCAAAAGAAAAATATGTTAATGATTGTTTGAACTCGATTTCGATACATAAATTTTTTCCAATTTTATTCTATTATCGTTGCGACAAGTGTGGTATGGAATACAAAAGAGAACTTATGTATGAATGTGAATTTAGAGATTATATAACGTCGTCTTTTGTTATGCGCAATATGGGATGTTCTCATTGTTTTTCCTCTAAAAATGATTTTAAAAAATGGTTGGAGAAAACAGGAGAATTATATACAAAAGAGTTTTTGGAAGATTATTATGATCATCCGCTTAAGTTCTGGTTAGGACCTGTTGGAAAATCTGTAATTTTTGATGACGATGGAAATGTAAAAAAAATAGAATAGAGTGATATTAGATGGTTGAAAAGAAGAATTTGGATGAATTTCGAGAAACCGGGTTGTTATGGTGGATCAATATGATTCTTCATCCCTACTCACCAAGGATCTGTATAACGATGTACATGCGAGGTGAAAGTCCTGTCAACACAGTTAGGAGAAATGGAATGAGCACAGGTTTTAATTGGTTTAAATCATATAAAATTACAATCCACAAAGGATGTGGAATTTTTGATTATGATGATGTGAGCTTGAAGTATATCAATGGTGGAAGCACATCACATTCTGGCGCCAATATTGGTAAAGTTCAGGATTTAATTAAGAAGTATGGAGGGAAAAGAATTCCATCAGTTTGTAAAGACTGGATCGACTCAGAAGATTATGATCTTAAACTTATAGATCCATCAGAAATGTCGGAAATATGTAAAAAAATATTGGCGGAATCAGATGTAGATAAAGTCGATATGAGACACAGGATTGAGTGGTTTAAGGAATTGTCTGATCATGGGTTTTACCTTACATATGATTATGAATGAGAGTAGGTGATTCCATGCGTTGCAGCGAATGTCCTTATGGTGAATATGATTATACTCGAAGAGTAAATATGTATGATGCTATCGTTGCAGAACAGGGGATTCCAAATGATGTTTACGGCGATATGTCACGAGATACGGCAATTGAGCAAGCAGAAGAGTATTGCTGGTGCGACAAAGTTGGTGGCAAAGTTATTTGGGCAGGACACTGCTCTGAGGTGTATGAGCATGATCCGGGGGTAAAACCTTCGAGTTCTCGTAGGCAAAAACACGATAAAAGAGAAAGATATATTCGGCATCAGCGTCATCTTAAATGGCTGGCAGAAAATTGCTCTGGATATCCAATTCCTGTAACATTAGAAGATGAGATATATATTTCTTGGAGTGTTAGATTAAAACGTCAAAAATCATATTACAAAAGATGGTATCGAGGAAAAAGGTCAAAGTATTATAAAAGACAATCCAGTAAGAGAATTCGACGATACAAAGGAGAATTAAAAAATGGATGGAGTTGCCATAAATTATATGGTTTTTGGAACGAAATGTACTGATGAAACGTGAATTTTAGGAGGAAATATGGTGATCTTCAGACCGCATAGAGGCGGATTAAAAGAAGCTATGGAAGAAGCTATGGAGTTTGATTCTATTGACGAAATGCTTAAATATATCTGCGCCAAACATAACACAGCTGTACCTTTTTTCAAAATAAAAACATCAGATATTTATATTAAAGACATGAAGGATTCTGATGAAAGGGTCGGATGGTATAATTTGTATTATCTCATATTTGAGAGATGGAGCAAAATTAGCAACCAGGAAGGATATCTTAAATATTTTGGGATAGAGGAAAATTCTACCTGGCCAGATGAAGAAAGAGAGGAATGTATAGTGGAAGATTATCCAGCTGGTATTATTGGTATGTTTTCAACAGATTACGATAAATAAACTCGTTTAGGCCATATGTTGCAAAGAAGTTTGGAGAAGGATGAAATGTGGATTTTAGGAGATGAACATGGATGTTGAAAAGCTCAAACAATTGACAAAACGGGATATAAACAATTATAAGATCAGAAGAGAAGAATTCTATAACAATCCTATACATTGGGACAATAATAAAAGAAGAAATGCTGGTTTACCGGTTCTCAGAGGAAATCTAAATAAATATAGATCAAAAGTATTTCGATCTTCGGTTGTCTCATCTGAACTCTTTAAGGAAACAGAAAAGGCAATCAACAAGTCTTTTTCAAATTATGCATTTAGTAGCAGTTACTTTGATGAATTTGTAAAGGTCGAGGATTCTGCCAAATAAGTAAAGAAATTAGGAGAAGGATAAAATGATCAAAAAATATAAATGTATAAAGAATCTTTGTATCGAAATAAGAGATGATGATGGGTTCTCAACTGGGAAATACGATACTGTACAAAAGGATACCATCTGGCAGGAAGATCCTTACTATATGTATAGGACTTGTAGTGGACCAAAGATAGTAAGATTAGAGAGTGTTGACCCACAAAATTCATACTGGCTTGAGATTGCAAAAGAAGATTTAGAGAGTTATTTCGAAGCAATAGAATAAGAGGATTTCGTATGAAAAAATCAGAAAAAAATGAGATTTTACAATGGGCTGCAACTAAATCCGATGCACAGTTAGAGAAAGAATATTACGATGGAGTATACGATTCACTTGGAACTCTTGTTGACGGAATGATCGAGCTTGGCTATGACCTTGTGGACATTCAAGAGAGAAGAGAATATGAGAAGTTTCTTCGCGAAAAGAGCGATTTGATCGGTTGGATTTGTGAACAGCGTGGTATCGAATTATGGAAGGGAAAAAATGAGAAATAAATGTAATGACTGTATTTATTACCACGAAGAAAACAACATATGTCAATCCAAAAAATGTGCGACGGCGCATGAAGGATATGTGACATTTGTAGACAGATTATTTTGCAAACCATATAAAAAATAATATATAAATTCGCAGTTTCGTGAGGTGATTAAATGGAATTAAAGTTTGAGAATGATTCAAGTATTCAATCCATTGACTCTGGAACAAATAAGAGAAATATTCGTGGTATTGAAGAGTTGCGACAAAGAGTAAATGAGTTTTATAATAGTGATTCTGTGACAATTATAAAAGACAAAACGGTTTATATTCTTCCAGTTAAAGATCAACCCATTAAGCTTGTTACAGATGACATTTCCATAAAAAGTGATGACGACATTAACTTTTATACAACAAAAAAGATAACATTTTTTGAACTATGTAAGCTATTGCAACCTGAAGACCCTTACACTTTGTACGAAGAGTTTGTACATAAAAAGATTGGGATATGGAAGACAGAAGGAGAAATACTTGATGATTAACAGACAGAAAAAATTATACAAGGTGAAGCAAAACTTTGCATGAGACAATAAAATCGCACTTTCAAAAGGAGAAAAATATATGGTAGACATGTTCAAAATGGCGAATATTTTTCAGACCAATCATCGGAACGGCACAGTATTCAATGTTACTGATTATTCGTTCAAATTTACTACTGTCCAGAAGAATGACAAGGTGAAGGAAATTATTTATTTCGAATCATATTTTGTGGAATTATAGTTATGGGGAAGGCGAGAAGAAAGCCATGACCACAGCCTCCAAAATGGTTCTGGTTAGACACAGATGGTTGTTGGTTTTGTAAAAATAGAAATAACTGCAATGGATGTAGAAATTTAAAACACCAACAGGCATTGGAACGAGAACGACGAGAGAGAAAAGAAGAAAGAAAATTAAGAAATATAGGTGAGAAATGTTATGAGTAAATTTTCAGTAATCAAGTTAATTATTGATATGGAGAAGCTTAAAGACGAAATTCTTATGTATGAATCAGAGTATAACATAGCTCCATATTTATTTATGAACGAAAACACGTTTGATCGTCTCTTAAAATTACCAGAACTATCAATTCGAGGGACAGCAGATCGATTAAATGGTTGTACGAGTACATATTGTGGTTTTAAGATTTTTGTAAGTAATGATCTTAAATACGGAGAAATTGAACTAAGATAATATGACAAGGCTGATTGAAGTAGAGACAATTAAACGATTTATTGGCAACTATTATGATCTGGACGAGATGAGAATTTCCTTGGACTCCATCAGAGTCGCTGAACTTCACGAAGATAACATGATTGGGAACAATGTTTGTTTTGACATCAAAGTTGCTGGAACGGGAAAGGGTGCAATTAGAATTGTTCCTGCGTCGAATGCAAATAATTTTTTACTTACATATAGACGACTTATAGAAAGGGTCTGAAATATGTTTTTCATGAGGCTGAATTATGAACAAAACTAAGAAATATTATATCGACAAAGATGGGAATATGGTCTATTACGTTAATAAAAATATGTTAAACCAAGGTCAATTTACTGAAGTTTCGGCAGAAGCATTTCATGAAAAATTAGAGATTGTAGATTTTTTTAGTTACCTTGGTTATGGCTTATTTTTTACATTAAAAAACAAAGATGGAAAGCTGTACTGTATGAATGCCGATATGTTGAGAAGATACTTTATGAATAACAGTATAACTGTTGAAGCAGATTGGGATTTTTATCAACAGGGGCCAGTATACAGTATTGGACTGCAATAGACGTAAGGAGAATATATGATTTGTAGCGATAATCAATTCCACAGAATCCCAATGCCAGAAGTAAAACAACCAAGAGATGATTTTCTGGACGCAAAAGAAGCGTATAAGGCAACCAATTCGATTATTGACAAGTATAATACAACAGAAATTCAAAAAATTAAAAGTGAAATATTAGACGCCATAAATGAAGGGCGTTTTGATCTGTTCATTTATCGCCATATAAGCGATTTGGCAAAAGAATATTTCGAAAATAAAAATTATAAAATTACGGAAAACGTCGACCGATACTGTTATTTTGTTAAAATTTCATGGAATAGAACAGAAAGTGTTTAATTATGAAGACATTAAACTTTAC
>ERZ772897.3126-NODE-3126-length-12838-cov-6.415474_pt1 | contig 12838 bp, 10 predicted proteins | sample MGYA00512125_ERZ772897 | MGnify/ENA primary metagenome ERZ772897 (study PRJEB29015, sample SAMEA2737660) | human gut metagenome | biome: human gut; feature: human-associated habitat; material: faeces | place: China | collected 2012 ... | reverse complement strand
AAGAAATGAACTCTACCCGTCCCCGCGAGTATGATGGCAGCCATATCACTTTTGGCGGCATGAACCCGGCCATTACCCTGCGGGAACACCAGAAAAGTGCCATCGCCCATGTGCTGTATGGCGGAAATACCCTGCTGGCACACGAAGTAGGCGCAGGCAAAACCTTTGAGATGGTGGCCGCTGCGATGGAAGCCAAACGCCTGGGCTTGTGCCAGAAATCTCTCTTTGTGGTTCCCAACCACCTGACTGAGCAGTGGGCATCGGAGTTTCTGCGCCTCTATCCTTCTGCCAACATCTTAGTCACAACCAAAAAGGACTTTGAGACCCATAACCGCAAGAAGTTCTGCGCCCGTATTGCGACCGGTGACTACGACGCCATCATCATGGGACACAGCCAGTTTGAGCGTATCCCCATCAGCCGGGAGCGTCAGGAACGGCTTCTCTATGAGCAGATCGACGAGATCACCGAGGGCATCGCAGAGGTGCAGGCCAGCGGCGGCGAGCGTTTTACCGTCAAGCAGCTGGAGCGTACCAGAAAGTCTCTGGAAGCCAGACTGGAAAAGCTGCAAGCCGAGGGGCGAAAAGACGATGTGGTAACCTTCGAGCAGCTGGGTGTGGACCGTTTGTTTGTGGACGAGGCCCACAACTACAAGAACCGTGCGAAACGTTGTGCATAAGTCGTAGCAGACAGCTATGACGAAAAGCACCATGCGATAGCACTTGATATATCAAGAAAATATCGTAGAGAACTCAAATCTCAAATTCAGAGGCGAAATTCCTCTGCCGTACAGAATCAATGCCGGAAAGGAGAAATCCCACAGCGGTCTGTCAAACCGCAGGCAGTACGAGAGCTAATACTCCACTGTGCGTTGTCTATCTGTAAATAGACAGGGTACAAAGCGTGGTGAAGTCGTAACCTGAAAACCTAAACCGAAAGGCATGGATAATAATGGTGCGGGCTTCCGAAACCTATGGCTATCCAGTAGTGAAAGCTATGCAGCATCGTAAGAGTGCTTGGCATCCGAAAGGATGAAGATTGGAGAAAGCAGATACGGCTGGTTTTTCCGTATATGCCCCATGAAATGAAATATTCATGCGGAACCACACAACAACTGTGATTCAAAGTGTGGTTAGGTTCTCCCGGTGTAAGGTAGCGGCCTAAGGGTTTCAACGGTCTATTGACCACAAGGATAGAGATTTGGGAACGTTTGAGAGCCTGTATTTGGAGTGTTACAGCACAATGAAGAATACAGGAAGTCAGCCGTGCCATAGTAGTCTGCAATTGGGTAATGCCAATTACACGGGGCTGAAATGCCCCACGGCGAAGGGCACGAGTCAGATTGATTTGTAAATTTCACGAAAGAAAATCCAATAACTCCCTGAAAGACGGGTGACGAACTGCGAGGTGAAAACCTTGTGCATTTAAGCGTCAGATTTTCAACAGAAAAAGAATTGAAACAGTTTCAAGACCTGCTCTATGAAAAATCGGGGCAAGGCGTTTCATTCACGGGACTGTTGGAAGCAATGGTCAGCGAAGTGACTATTGTAACCGCTGTTCATAACATCAAGTCCAACAAGGGCAGCAAAACTGCCGGTGTGGACAGGATGAAAATGGACAAGTATCTGCAAATGCCAAAAGAAGAACTATTTCAGTTGATTCAATCAAATATCTCCAATTACAAGCCGAAGCCAGCCAAACGGAAGTATATCGAAAAGGCAAACGGCAAAAAGCGACCTCTGGGTATTCCCACTGTATTGGATAGGATTATACAGGAATGTATGCGACTGATTCTGGAACCGATATGCGAAGCGAGATTCTATCCGCACAGCTATGGTTTCCGTCCTTACCGGGCGCAGAAGCACGCTATCCGGGATATTGTCAATGTCATCAATGCAAGTGTGAAATCCAAAGACCAGCCGGTATGGGCAGTCGAGGGAGATATAAAGGGCTGTTTTGACAACGTCAATCATAGATTGTTGCTGAAAAAGCTATGGCGAATCGGAATCCACGATAAGAGGGTTCTGAAAATCATCAGCCAAATGCTAAAAGCCGGATATATCGATCAGGACTTATACCATGCAACAGAAATGGGAACACCACAGGGCGGTATATTATCTCCGTTGCTGTCCAATGTGTATCTCAATGACTTTGACTGGTATGTGGGGCGCTGCTATATGGAGCCGCACCGTCAATGCAAGCACAAATGCAACGATACCCGAAGGCTGAAATGGTCTGGAATCACCCCGAAATACAATTTTCGCTATGCGGATGATTGGGTGATCCTGACCTCTACGGAACAGGAAGCGTTCCGTATGAAGCATGAACTGACAAAGTATTTTAAGCATCGCATGAAGTTGGAACTGTCACAGGAAAAGACCTATGTAACCGATTTGAGAAAGAATGGTATTCATTTCCTCGGTTACATAGTCAAGGCAGAACGAAAGAGGAAAACACCAGACCCAGCCACATGGTCAGATAATCTGGTAGGAAAGCCATTCCCTGATATGGAACGATTGACGAAGAAAATCCATACCTTGCAAAAAGAAGTTAGGAAAATTGGATTATACACGCAATCCAACACGCAGGCGGCTCAAATCCAGTATGTGAACTCCGTGATTATGGGACTGGCACAGTATTTGCAACCCTCTATCTGTTCTCATGCCTACCATGCCATTGACCGTAGAGTGAATAATACGGCGTTGGCAGTATGGAAAAACCTGTTTCCCAAGCAGTACAACCAAATGCAGGTGCCGTTAAAGGAATTAAGTAATCTGCCACATCGGCACGAAGGTTATGACAGTAAAACCTTCGCAATTCAAATTGATGGGAAATGGTTCGGAATAACCTATGCGTTTATTACACACAGTCGTTATGAAAGCAAACCATTTGACCAGAAAATGACCCCTTATACGGAGGATGGACGCAGGCGGTATGTAAATTATCGTACCAAGCATAAACCGTTGCCCTGTGACCGCCCCTCCATCAATACACCCGAAGATATAGCCTTATCCATCTACGCTAGCGGCAAGGGATGGAGAGCCAATTTCGAGTATTTTATGAATCGGGAATATGCCTACAACCGAGATAAGGGAAAATGCAAATGCTGTGGTAGATATTTCTCTGAACTGATTCCGAAACATTGTCATCATGTAAATCCACGACTTCCGATTGAAAGAATCAACAAAGTTCCAAATTTAGCATGGCTATGTATACCGTGTCACCGCATGGTACACAACAGTCCTATACCGCCAGAGTTGGATGCCAAGGCGGTACGCAAAATCAAGAAATATCGTGAAAAACTCAAAAAGTGAAATTTACAAGTGCGCTGTATTCGTGAGGGTACAGATGCAATGAAATCAGTAGAAAGTAAGTCAATCTGATGGTAGGCCGGGTGCGCTGAAAGGTGCACGCCCGGCGTGAGACGGGGGAAAATCCGGAGGAAACGAATGTGCGGCTTCGCCGCACATCACGTTCAAAGGATTACCTATCGTCATTGTTTCTATATACAAAAATGCGGAATGTGGCTGGTCTTTCCACATCGGACGCGCAGAAATCCTCCGATATGTTTGCCAAGTGCCGCTATATGGATGAGATCACCGGAAACCGTGGCGTGATTTTTGCCACCGGCACCCCGGTCAGCAACTCCATGACCGAGCTTTACACCATGCAGCGTTATCTTCAGTATGAACGCCTGCAAGAACTGAACATGACCCACTTCGACTGCTGGGCTTCCCGATTTGGGGAGACCGTCACAGCATTGGAGCTGGCACCGGAAGGCACCGGCTACCGGGCAAGAACGAGATTCAGCAAGTTCTTTAATCTGCCGGAGCTGATGAACCTGTTCAAAGAAGTGGCGGACATCAAGACCGCCGACCAACTGAACCTGCCCACCCCGGAGGTGGAATACCACAACATCGTGGCGCAGCCTACCGAACATCAGCAGGAAATGGTCAAGGCCCTTTCGGAACGGGCATCGCTGGTACACAGCGGAACTGTTGACCCGTCCCAGGATAACATGCTCAAGATTACCTCGGATGGCCGTAAGTTGGGGCTTGACCAGAGGATCGTCAACCAGATGCTGCCGGACGAACCTGGCACAAAGGTCAATCAGTGTGTGGACAACATCATGCAGATCTGGCGGGACGGCAAAGCTGACAAGCTGACCCAGCTGGTGTTCTGCGACATTTCTACACCGCAGGCAAAAGCTCCTGCAAGCAAGGCGGCGAAAACGCTGGATAATCCACTGCTTCACGCATTGGAAGGCGCTGTGCCTCTGCCGGAGCAGGAACCGGTCTTTACGGTATATGACGATATTCGTCAGAAACTCATTGCTCAGGGAATGCCTGCCGACCAGATCGCTTTTATCCATGAAGCCAACACCGAAGTGCGGAAAAAGGAGTTGTTCTCTAAAGTCCGTACCGGTCAGGTGCGTGTCCTTTTGGGCAGCACCGCCAAGATGGGCGCAGGCACCAATGTGCAGGACCGTCTGGTGGCACTTCATGACCTGGACTGTCCGTGGAGACCGGGAGACCTTGCCCAGCGCAAGGGCCGTATCGAGCGCCAGGGCAACCAGAACCCCCTTGTCCATGTGTACCGCTATGTGACAGAAGGAACTTTTGACGCATACCTCTGGCAGACGGTGGAGAACAAGCAGAAATTCATCTCCCAGATCATGACCAGCAAAAGTCCGGTACGCTCCTGTGAGGATATTGACGAAGCCGCCCTGTCCTATGCGGAGATCAAGGCGCTCTGCGCCGGTGATCCTGCCATCAAGGAAAAGATGGACCTGGATGTGGATGTAGCCCGCCTTCGCCTGATGAAGGCGGATCACCAGAGCCAGCAGTACCGGCTGGAAGACCGGCTGCTGAAGCACTTCCCGCAGGAGATTGAGCGGAATCAGGGTTTCCTGCGCGGGCTGGAGCAGGATCAAGCAAAGGTTGAAGCGCATCCGCTGCCGGAGCAGGATTTCATCGGCATGACCATCTATGGTGCCGGATACACGGAGACCAAGACCGCCGGCGAGGAAATCCTCACGCAGTGCAAGCATGTGCACGATGAGAAGGACAAGCCCATCGGCACATACCGCGGTTTCGACATGTCCCTGATGTACAACCCCTTCACGAATCAGTACATGCTGACCCTGAAGGGGGCCATGTCCCACCAGGTGGAGCTGGGCACTGATCCCCGCGGCATCATTACCCGCATCGACAACGCGCTGGCCGGCATCCCGAAACGGATCGAAGGCGTGCAGAACAGGCTGACCGATCTGAATCAGCAGATGGCGACTGCCCGCAGTGAATTGGGTAAGCCCTTCCCGCAGGAGGATGAGCTGCGTACCAAGAGTGCCCGGCTGGCGGAGCTGGATGCGAAGCTGAACATGGATCGGCCTGCGCCTGAGAAAACGAAGAAGCAGGAGGCCGAGCGATGAATCTGTTTGAAGCCGTGAAGGACAGTGTCACAACCAGACAGGCGGCAGAAAGCTACGGCCTGCAGGTGAAGCATGGCGGCATGTGCAGGTGCCCCTTCCACAACGATAAAACGCCCAGCATGAAGGTGGATAAGCGCTTCCACTGCTTTGGCTGTCAGGCGGACGGTGATGTGATTGATTTCACCGCCCGCCTGTTTGGCCTTACGCCAAAGGATGCCGCCGAAAAGCTGGCGGGCGACTTTGGCATCGCCTACGAAACGGGAAAGACGTTCCGCTCCAAGCCAAAGCACCGGCAAATCTCGGATGAAGAAATCTTCAGGCATCAGGTGGAATACTGCTATCAGGCGCTGGCGGATTACAGAAATCAGCTTGTGCAATGGCAGCAGCTGTATGAGCCACAAAGTCCCTCTGACGATTTTGATTCCCGGTTCATGGAGGCGCTGATGAATCTGGACTTTGTCGAGTATCAGCTGGACGTTCTCCTGTTTGGAGAGGATTTTGAGAAGGAACAGCTCGTAACCGACTTCCTGAAAAACGAACACAGATATGAGGAGGTATCCGGAATGAAACCGATTGTGAATACGCCGGTATATCATCAGTCTGCCGCCTATGCACGCGAGCATGGCGAGCTGGATCAATTCCGGCAGTCCCACCAGGCGAACATCGCCTGCAAGAAGGATATTGAGGAAGCCATTTTCCAGAACTTTGACGGCTTCCGCCTGAACAAGCACGCCATCTCGGGCGTTTTGGAAAAGTACGGCCCGGAGCGTGTCGGTCAGGTGTTGGCAGCGACCGTTCAGGTGAAAGCCTGGGATGGCCGCTTTTCTTCTGCCAACAAGGACTGGGCCTTCACCTACGATTTTCCTGAAACCCACGACATGCTGGGCATGGATCGGCGTGATGATTATGCCGTGACCTCGCATCCTGCGGTGCTGGACGGATTCATCAACACAGCAAGGAAAGAGATTGCTGCGCTGGAGCATCCGACCTACGACACAGTGGAGCATACGGGCAATGAGAAGCAGTATGCCGTTCTTCTGACTGATGAGCAGGAGGTCAAGATCCTGGAGTGTGATCCGCAGGAGGAGATGTTCAGCATCGCGCGGGCTACCCTGGGCTGTGACTGGATTGAGCTGGTGGAGCCAGAGTCTTTGTCAAAGGACAGCTGCCTCATGCTGATCGATGAGGAGGGAAAGCTCCATGATGATGTGAAGTACATCAACTGCATTGCCAGTGATCTGTATGGATCGGAGCGTCATGGTGATCCCATCGTTGGCGGTGCCATGATCGTCAAAGCTGGCGATGACCGGCTGGAGCTTCTGACGGAAAAGGAAGCCGCAGCGCTTGTTGTCGGTCTGGATCAGAAGCGGGAGCTGGCGATTGACAAAATCTCCCGTGCCTTCGGTCTTCATCCTGCCGGTAAAGATGAAATTGAAAAAGCGCTCTCTGACCGGCGACAGCCTTGCCGGAAGAGCGGGATGGAGCGATAATGATGGCGAAGGAAGAACAGCGGGTTGTGAACCACAACTTCCGGACGACAGAGGCCGAAGATGCACTGATCCGGCAGAAAATGCAGGCCTACGGCATCAAGAATCAATCTGCTTTCTACCGGGCTATTGCCCTGAATGGGTACATGCTGAAGCTGGATCTTCCCGAAATCCGTGAGATGATACGGCTGCTGAAGAACCTGACCAACAACGTCAACCAGATCGCCCGCAGGCTCAATGAACACGGATCCATCTATGAGACGGAGATCGAAGACATTCAGGACAGGCAGAAGGAAATCTGGGAAACCCTGAACGGGATACTTGCCAAGCTTGAAGGCGGAGCAGGATGAGGAGGAATCGAAGATGATGAAGCGCACACTGAGAATTGCCCTGGCACCTTTCATGCTGACGATACGGCTTCTGCTTGGACTGGCAGCGTTTGTCACCTCCATTGCCTCCTCGGTTCTTGGACTTACCGTTGGCCTTTTCGCCCTGCTGGGTGTCGTGGAATTCGCCATTGGCTACTGGCAGAACGGTATCGCCTTTATGGCCCTGGCGCTTCTGGCGAGTCCCATAGGGCTGCCCATGATTGCAGACTTCATGCTGAATCGAATGGATCACATCCTCGGTTTTTTTGAAGGGAAGCTGTGCTGAAATTTCTATCTGACGACGGCGGTTTGTGTCACTCACAGATCGCCGTCTTTCTTTGTATCTGGAGGAAAACATGGCAACGACAGCGATCATTCCGCTGCATATCAACAAGGGAAAGACGGCGGGAAAATGCATAAAGGAACGTCTGGACTACATCATGAATCCCGGAAAAACGCAGGGCGGCACACTGGTCTCCTCTCATGCGTGTGCGCCGGAGACGGCAGCCAATGAATTCATGCTTCTGCGGAATGCCTATCTGGCGAACACAGGCCGATCCATTCCGGGCGAGATCATCGGGTATCATGTCCGGCAATCCTTCAAGCCTGGAGAAATTACGCCGGAGCTGGCGAACAAGATTGGTTATGAACTGGCAGCCAGACTGACGAATGGTGAGCACGCTTATGTGGTGGCGACGCATACAGATAGACGCAACATTCACAATCATATCTTTATCTGCTCCTACGCGCTGGATGGGAATTACAAGTACAAGAACGTCATCCGATCCAACGAGGAAGTTTTCCGCATCAGCGATGAGCTTTGCAGAGAATACGGTCTGTCGGTTGTACAAAATCCGCAGAACAAGACCGTTTCCTATGACAAGTGGCAAGGGAATCAGAAGCCAATCGCCAGTCGTGATTTTCTGCGAATGGCAATCGACGCTGCCCTTCGTTTGCAGCCGGATGGCTTTGATGCGCTGATGCAATTGCTGGAAGAAATCGGCTGCAGAATCAAGCGAGGAGCGCACATCAGTATCCTGCCGCCGGATGGAAAGCGCTACATTCGTCTGGACAGCCTTGGCACTGAATACACGGAAGCATCGCTGCGCAGAGCACTGGATGGTGAGCACATCCATGTTCCCAGGGTGCCGCGTGCTGACTATACGGACTCCCAGGTGAAGCGGCTGATCGACATCGAAAGCAAGCTCCGTGAGGGCAAAGGACGCGGCTTTGTCGTATGGGCGGAGCGGAACAATATCGACGCAAAGGCCCAATCCGTCATCTATCTGAAGGAAAATCACATCCATTCCTATGCAGAACTGAAGGAGCGGATTCAGACTTTGCGGTCTGCGCGAAACGCGATCAATGCCTCCCTCCGGGAGAAACAAAACCGGATGAAGGAGATCAACCAGCAGCGGCAGGCGATCTGTGACTACCGCCGCACGAAGGATGTCTATACGAAATATAGGGAGTCAGGCTGGTCTCCGAAATTCTACAACGCCCATCGTCAGGAGATCGAAGATCACAAAAATGCGCAGGCAGTCTATGCTGCAATGGACGGGAAAATGCCGTCGATGAAGGAACTCGCTGCAGAATATGACGCACTCCGCGAAACGCTGGAAACAGAGAAATCGGAGCTGGAGGAGCTGAAGCCGCAGCTCACGACCCTGAACCACATAAAGTACAACTTTGATATCATCACCCGTGATCATCTGCCCGAACCGACCAATTTGGACCGCGAGCAGTCCACAGAACGATAACGAATACCCCGCACCTGAGACTCGCATACCGAGCTTTTTCTCGGCCTCAGGCGCGGGGCTTTTTTCTATTTTGGGACTCCTGCCAGACCGGGGTGAGACGCAGGATCACCCCACAACCACAGCGTGAAAACGCTGGCAATCAGGGGCTTGGGGACGGAGTCCGCCAACAAGCTCTGTGCCGTTTGTAAAACGAGTACCTTGCTTGCCGCTAACCGTAGCCATCAATTTTTCCATCATAGATATACAGTCAATTCAGCACATTCGTAGTACATTTCTCATAAAATTTATACAACAAAATAGAAAAAAGTCAACACATTGTGTTTATCTTAAAGTCCATTTATGATACAATGGTTAGCGTGGTTTATTGCGCCTATTGAGAGATGACTTCATGCTCTGCAGGGCGTATGATGGGGTTGTATGTGCGAAGGCGCTACACCTTCGTTACAAAAACATCATTTACGGATGCTGAAAAGAAAGATAACACTGGTAAATCCAAATCCCGGAATACTGCGTTATCATATATGTGGGTACGTCTCCTGGAACATGGAGATGAAGCTATATGGAGGTATGGTTGATGGGACTCTTTGATAAACTGCTTGGCCGTGGAAATAGCGCGAACAACGATAGCAAAGATATCAGTGTGCTACACGAAGAAAAAGCGCTGGCAGACATGTCGGATATTGAGAAGGCAATTGCGGAAAGAGGAAACTTTGATCTCAGCAAACTGAAGAAAATACCACTGACAAATGTGGTGTTTTTGCGCAGGCTGTTCCCATGATTCAGACAGCAGTCAATGGAGGAAATCTGGCGAACGGAAGCATCGCAAGAATTGTATTTCCGGATGGTGTAACTGGGAGCCTTGCGACACTGCACAGCACCGGCGAATTTATCGGAGGCATTATGAAAAGCGGCGGAGGTTTTGCACAAGCAAGGCTAAAGCCTGTTGGCATGGATCCAGCTACCATCACGGTCATGGCAATGGCCGGGATGATTGTAGAGATCAACCAAAAACTAGATGACATTCAGAAAACGCAGCAGGAGATTTTGTCCTTCCTACAGGAAAAAGAACGTGCTGACAGCCAGGCCAGCCTGAACATGCTGGAGGACATCCTGAAACGTTATCCATACAACTGGAATAACGACAATTTCAGACGCAACTTTCATGTGAAGGCGCTGGATATCAAGCATGATGCCGATGCTAAACTGATCCTGTATCAGAAGCAAATTGCAGAAAAGATCAAGGGATTGCCAGCGGCTTATCTGGATGCAGCTGTACAAGACGCTATGAAGCAGCTACAAAAGCTCTTTCATGATTACAGTATGGCCTTGTATCTGTTCTCATTCGCCTCTTATCTGGAAGTGATGCTGGATGGCCGTTTTGTGGCAGAAGATTTGAAAATTGTTGCTGACAAGGTGCATGATTATCAGGAAAATTACGACCGGCAGTTTGAGCAGTGCCGTGATTATGTGAAGAAATTTTCCGGCGGTTCTGTGGAGATGATGGTGGCTGGCGGAATTGCAAATGCTGCAAAAGGACTGGGCAAACTTATTGGTTCCGCACCGATCCTGAAAGATGGCCCTGTGGATGAATGGCTGCAGAACTGCGGTGAACAAATCGAAAAGGCCAATGAGGAGAAGGTCGCAAAGCTCGCAGAAAGCTTTGCTGCTGAGCAGAAAACAGGCAGCGAAATTTTTGAAAGCAGCATCCGAAATGTGGATGAGCTGAGCAATCAGGTCAAGGGCATGCTGTTTGATGAAGAGTATCTTTATCTTGTAGCGTAAATGCGTTCAGACCTGCTGGAAGCGCAATCTATGGTGCAGCAGCTATGCAGAGTGCAGCTAAACTTCTGCGAGGCAACGTGATTACTTCCACGGTAACTTTTGTTGTTCTCTCCGCAGGCGATGTGGCGGATATAATTCAGGGAAGAATTTCCTGGAAACAGCTTGCTAAGAACGTTTCAACAACGGCTGTAGGCATTACTGGCGGCGCTCTTGGCTATTTAGGCGGTGCAGCGTTAGGAACGGCCATTCTTCCCGGCGCTGGTACGGTCGTAGGAATTATTGTTTCTGTTGCTGCAGGTTGGGGCGCTAACGAAGGTGCAAAAGCAGTCGCGGATTTGATTGCTGAGGATGATGCCAATGAAATGATTCGAATCATCGAAGATCAGTTTGCCACGATTGCATCTGAATACTTCCTAAATGAGGATGAGGTAAACCAGTCGATCGAGAACCTTCAGACCTTGATTACAGCTGAGATGCTGAAGCAAATGTACCAATACAAGGATCACAACGCCTTTGCTCGTCAGCTGATAGAAATGGCCATTGATCCAGTGGTTGCGGAGCGTGAATATGTTGAGCTTCCCTCTGAAGATGAATACTCAGATTATCTTACGGAGATTCTTGAAGTTATTTATGAAGATGTAAGCGGTGACGATGCCAACGAGTAAAAAACGAGGAGGTTTCATTTATGGATGCGGTTAGCACTCTACTAAAATGCTTGAAAAGCAAAAGGTACATCAGTGACATTGAAAAAGCAAAAGCAGAGGTTTCAACTGAAAGAATCACATTGAGAAAAGAGGACGATCTTTTTATACGAGATGCGATCACCGGGTATGGAACCATCTTGAAGGAAGATCTTGATCATCACTATTACATTACAACAATCAAGATGGGAACATTCGGAAACACCCTTTCTCATGCTATCATCCTGAGAGAAGGCCCTGAAGCAGACGTTGCTGTCTATGCTCATGAGGGTCTTATCAAGCAACATTTAGCAGAAAAGGCGATGCAAAAGTTAAAGAGTGTTTTGTGCTGATTACACTATTTCTTGAGAGGACTTGAAATGCCGACCTATACCAACCTTCTCCAATCTCAATTCCAAGAGATTTCCCCCTACGACGAAAACTTTACCGAAGAGCTGCTCAGTATTGCGCAGCTCTTTCGGCCGTTTTCGGATGCCATGGATGAGTTCCTGCTGGAGCATGGATACGCGGGAAACATTGACGATGTGGAGGCCAAAGTGGCATTTATCCGCAAAACCTTTGAGCAAGCCAGCATGACACCGCCGCGGGAGACACGCCTTTGGTTCACGGAAAAACAGCCTATCCAGCGGGATACGGCTTTTCAGCTTTGCTTTGCGTTCGGACTGGACGGTGGCGAGACGGATGAATTCTTCCGCCGGACTTTCGCACGGGAGCGCAGCTTTGACTGTCACCAAGTGACAGAAGCCATTTATTATTTCTGCCTGATCAATGGATATAACTGGACGGACGCACAGGAAATCAATGGTCAAATTCCCCTGTCCAATCAGAAGAATCCCGGCACGACGGTGGTCTATACGTCATCTATTGTGGACGAACTGAAGAGACTGTCCACCAAAGAGGAACTGGTGGCTTGGCTGCAGGAGAATGTAAATCTGTTCAATACCAACAACGCCACTGCTTACCGGATGATCCGAGACATGTGGGAGCAAACCGCCGGAAAGAATGGCCTTCTGATGCAGGAGTCCCACCGGTTCATCTCCATGGCAGATGATGCCGCGTCGGATCAAAGCACGCCCCTGAAGGTGGGCAAGGATGGCGTTCGCCTGTGGGATGCTTATTTGGCTATCTTCCAGCTCAACAGAAAGCAGGTGGACAAGCTGCCAGGAGAGCGCACCATCCGCCCGATTCTGGCCAAGCTGCACGAGGCGGCGCAAGATTCCTTCCCGGATCGCCAGGGAATGACGAAAATTCTCCAGGGAGAGCACCTCTCCTATGAACGGGTACGCAAATGGCTGATTCTGCTGATTTTCT
>ERZ772897.3124-NODE-3124-length-12847-cov-5.335131_pt1 | contig 12847 bp, 11 predicted proteins | sample MGYA00512125_ERZ772897 | MGnify/ENA primary metagenome ERZ772897 (study PRJEB29015, sample SAMEA2737660) | human gut metagenome | biome: human gut; feature: human-associated habitat; material: faeces | place: China | collected 2012 ... | reverse complement strand
GTATGCAGCTGACGGTCCACCTGAATTTGAAGTCCGACCGTCGGCGTGTGCATTTCGGTAAAAGTAAGTTGCATGGGGAAAACGCTCCTTTTATTCCGGACTGATGACGCCGCGGATGACCTGAAGGCTGTTCACCTCGGGGTCCTCGGTGCCGAGCAGCATACAGTTCTTTTCCTTGGCGTAACGGATATAATCGAGAATGTCGCGGGTGATGCGCTCACCCGGCGCGAGGATCGGGATGCCGGGCGGATAGCACATGACAAACTCCGCGCAGATGCGGCCGACCGACTCATCGAGCGGCATGGCCTTCTTGTCCGCGTAGAACGCCTCCTGCGGTCCCGCGACCACCTGCGGCGAGATGTATTCCTGTCGCATGAGAGTTGCCTTGTCGCGCTTGTAGCGGCGGCGGATGTCGGCGAGCGCCGCCACAAGACGTTCGAGGTCGCGTTCTCTGTCGCCGACCGAAACATAGGCGAGCAGGTTGCCGAGGTCGCCGAACTCGGTCTGAATGTCGTAGAAGTCGCGCAGAATGTCGTAGACCTCGATACCGGCGAGGCCGACGTCGAGCGTGTTGACCGCGAGCTTGGTGGTGTCGAAGTCATAGACCGTGTCGCCGTTGATAAGCTCGCTGCCGTAGGCGTAGTAGTCGCCGATGGCGTTGATCTCGTCGCGCGCGTAGGCGACGAGGCCGAGGACTTTCGAGAAGATCTCCTCGCCGTGCAGGGCGAGGTTCCTCCGGCTGATGTCGAGGCTCGACATGAGGAGGTAGGAGCCGCTCGTCGTCTGCGTGATGTTGATGATCTGGTGGACGTAGCCCGCATGGACGCCTGGCCCGCAGAGGAGCAGGGAGCTCTGCGTGAGCGAGCCGCCGGACTTGTGCATGCTGATCGCCGCCATGTCGGCACCTGCGTCCATTGCGGAGATGGGCAGATCCTTGTGGAAGTAGAAGTGCGTGCCGTGCGCCTCGTCGGCGAGTACGAGCATGCCGTGCGCGTGCGCGAGCTTCACGATGGCGCGCAGGTCGGAGCAGATGCCGTAGTACGTCGGGTTGTTGACGAGCACGGCCTTCGCGTCGGGGTGGCGGCGGATGGCGTCCTCGATCTCGCTGACTTTCATGCCGAGCGAGATGCCGAGCGTCTCATCCATCTGCGGGTTGATGTAGACGGGGATGGCGCCGCAGAGGATGAGCGCGTTGATCGCGCTGCGGTGGACGTTGCGCGGCATGATGATCTTGTCGCCGCGATGCACCGCCGTGAGCACCATCGCCTGTACGGCAGACGTCGTGCCGCCGACCATGAAGAAGGCGTGCGCGGCGTGGAACGCCTCGGCGGCGAGCGCTTCGGCGTCGCGGATGACGGAGACGGGGTGGCAGAGGTTGTCGAGCATCTTCATCGAGTTGACGTCGACGTCGAGGCATTTGCTGCCGAGGAAGTCGCGCAGCTCCGGATTGCCGCGGCCGCGCTTGTGGCCCGGCACGTCAAAGGGGACGAGGCGCGCCCGCTTCATGCGCTCGAGTGCCTCGAGCACGGGCGCGCGGTCCTGGGTGAGTTCTTGCAGCATGGCGATTCCTTTCAATAGATATTGCGGCCGCTGAAGATCTCGATCATCTCGCGGCGCAGGCTGCTCGAGATGTCGAGCCGTTCCTTCGGCGGGATCTCGTAGATGTCGGTGTTGAAGAGGTAGTTCTGGAGCAGCGGCTCCTTGATGAGCATGCGCGTGTGGTAGAGGTTCGCCTGATAGAGGTTGATGTCGACGGCGTCGTAGCGGTCGAGCGTCTCCTTGGCAATGAATTCCTGGATCGATGTCATCTTGGAGTCCATGAAGAGCTTGCGCCCGTGCACGTCGCGCGTGAAGCCGCGCACGCGGTAGTCCATCGTGATGATGTCTGAGTCGAACCGCGAGATGAGGTAGTCGAGCGTCTTTAGGGGCGTGATCTCGCCGCAGGTTGCGACGTCGATGTCGACGCGAAACGTCGCGATGCTCGTTTCGGGATGGAACTCCGGGTAGGTGTGCACCGTCACGTGGCTCTTGTCGAGGTGCGCGAGAATCGTCTCGCCCGCGCCCTGCGCCGGCCGCTTGCGCGGGGCGGCGCCCGACTCCGCGATGAGCATCGCGACGCTCGCGCCCTGCGGCTCGTAGTCCTGCTTGGCGATGTTGAGGATGCGTGCGCCGATCATGTCCGTGACCTTGGAGATGATGTTCGTGAGGCGTTCGGAGTTGTATTGTTCGTCGATATATTGGATGTAATCTTCCTGCTCCCGCGGCGATTTCGCGTAGCAGATGTCGTAAATGTTGAAGCTCAGTGCTTTCGTCAGATTATTGAAGCCGTACAGCTTCAGTTTCTCCTCCAATCATCATGACCTGCCTTTCTGGTGTGGCGGCACGAAGCGCCGCCGGTCGAAGTCGTTCCTATTCTATCAGATTTTCTCCCCGCGTGGCAATAGAGCGCGGGAAAAACAAGAAGACTGCAGCAGCTGGCGCACGTGCGCCGCGTCCAGGAATCGGCAGAGAGGGCAGGCAGACGTATGGAAATCAAGTTGGAAGGCATCACCAAGTCCTATGGGGGCATGATGGTCCTCTTGCGCCGCTCGCTGCAGCGCTGGCAGGGCCTGGGAGAGGGTGACGGCGTGCAATCTTGCCAAGGGCGGCGGTGAATGATACAATAAACGGTATCATAGGGAGGTGTGACTCCCGGAAGAAGGTCGGATCGTTTGAAGCGTTGCTCTCGGTTGCTGGTGCCTGCCATCAGCTGTTTTCTTGTGTGGATTTTCCTGCTCGGCGAGGCGGAGGCGGCCCTCGCGGATGATATCATCCGCAAGGCGCCACAGGAGACGCCAAAGGTCGCGGGGCTCGTGCTCTCGCCGGACGACGCGCTGCCGCGCGTGACGGCGCGCAGTGCCGTCGTCATGGAGGCGCGCACGGGGCGCGTCCTCTACGAGCGGAACATGAACGATCGCCGCTTTCCCGCGAGCACGACGAAGATCATGACGCTGATCCTCGCGCTCGAGCGCGGGAACCTCGACGATGTCGTGACCGTGAGTGCTCACGCCGCGGGGACGGAGGGCTCGACGATCTGGCTGGAGCCTGGGGACAAGATCACGCTGCGCGAGCTCCTCTACGGCATGATGCTCCACTCGGGCAACGATGCGACCGTCGCGGTGGCGGAGCATATCGCGGGGTCCGTGGACGCGTTCGCGCGGCTCATGACGGAAAAGGCGAAGGAGCTCGGCGCGACGGATACGCATTTCGTCAACGCGAACGGTCTGCCTGATGACGCGCACTACACGACGGCGCACGACATGGCGCTCATCGCGTCCTACGGGTACTCGCTGCCGGGCTTCGAGGAGATCGTGAGCACGAAGGAGATCACGTTCCCGTGGGTGAAGGACGATACGCACCGCCTGCGCAACGAGAACCAGATGCTCTGGCTCTACGAAGGCGGCAACGGCGTCAAGACCGGCTACACGGAGGCGGCGGGGCGTTGCCTCGTCTCGGCGGCGAAGCGCGATGGCATCCAGCTCGTCGCCGTTGTGCTCGACAGCAACTGGATGTGGAACGACTCCATCCTGCTGCTCGACTACGGGTTCCGGGAGATCGAGACGACGACGGTCGTGAAGCAGGGGATGAAGGTCGGCAGCTGCACCGTCTCGGGCAGCCGCACGCGGCGCGTCGAGGTACAGGCGGCGGAGGATGTCGTGCTGCCCGTCATCGAGGGCAAGGCCGGCTACAAGCAGGAGGTGGAACTGCCGAAGGCGCTCAAGGCGCCCGTGGCGGCAGGGGAGACCATCGGCAAGCTCCATATATATTATGAAGGAAAAGAAGTCGCGACGACGGACCTCGTCGCGGCGCAGGCTGCGGAGCGGCAGTCGTTCTTCCGTACGGTATGGACGGGGCTCTGCCGGCTCCTGGGTATGTGAGGAGGACGCAATGCAGGAACGATTGCAGAAGGTTTTGGCACAGGCGGGCGTCGCCTCCCGCCGCCATGCGGAGGAGCTGATCCTCGCGGGGCGCGTGTCGGTGGACGGGACGTGCGTGCGCGAGCTGGGCGTGAAGGTCGATGCGGCGCGCGCACGCATCACGGTGGACGGCAAGCCGCTCGCACAGAGGGAGCGGCACGTGTATTTCCTGCTCAACAAGCCGAAGGGGTACCTCTCGACGGCGAAGGACGAGCGCGGGCGGCGCACGGTGCTCGACCTGCTGCCGGAGGTCAAGGAGCGCATCTACCCTGTCGGGCGCCTCGACAACCATACGGAAGGACTGCTACTCCTGACGAATGACGGCGCACTCATGAACGGCCTCCTGCATCCGCGCTATCAGGTGGAGAAGACGTATATCGCGCGCGTGACGCCATCGCCCTCGGCGCAGGCGCTCATCCAGCTCACGGAGGGCGTCCTGCTCGAGGACGGCAAGACGGCGCCAGCGCTCGTGCGCGTCGTGGGGCGCGAGGCAGGAGAGGCGCGCGTCGAGATCACGATTCACGAGGGACGCAACCGGCAGGTGCGCCGCATGTTCGCCGCAGTCGGCTCCGACGTGCGCGCGCTCAAGCGCATTGCGTTCGCCGGCCTCACGCTCGTGGGCGTGAAGCGCGGCGCACACCGGCCGCTCACGGCGGCGGAGGTTGCGCATCTAGAGGAGCTCGCGGGGGTGAGGCGATGAAGCGGATCCTCGTCGTCGGCGCCGGTCCCGCTGGCATGATGGCCGCCATCACGGCGGCGGAGAACGGCGCAAGCGTCACGTTACTCGAGAAGATGCGCCGCCCGGGGCGCAAGATGCTCATCACGGGCAAGGGGCGCTGCAACATCACGAACGCCGCGCCCGTGCCGGAGCTCATCCGGCAGTTCAAGGGGAACGGCGCGTTCCTCCACAGCGCGTTCGCTGCGTTCGACAACGAGGACGTCATGCGCTTCTTCGAGAAGCTCGGCGTACCCGTCAAGGTGGAGCGCGGCGGCCGCGTGTTCCCCGTGAGCGACAAGGCGGCGGACTGTGTCGACGCCATGACGGCGCGCCTGCACGAGCTTGGCGTCACGCTGCGTACGGAGGCGGCGGTCAAGGAGGTCCAACGGCAGGACGGACGCGCGGCTGGCGTGCGCCTCGTGACGGGCGAGACCATCGCGGCGGACGCCGTCATCCTCGCTGTCGGCGGCGCCTCGTACCCCGGGACGGGCTCGACGGGCGACGGCTACGCGATGGCGGAGCGACTCGGGCATACCGTCACGCCCATCCTGCCGAGCCTCGTACCGCTCGAGACGGAGGAGGAATGGCCGCGTGCGGTGCAGGGGCTTTCTCTGCGCAACGTGCGCGTGAAGCTCCTCGTGGACGGTGAGAAATGCGAGGAGCTCTTCGGCGAGATGATGTTCACGCATTTCGGCGTCACGGGGCCGGTCATCCTCTCGCTGAGCCGTCAGGCGGCGCAGGCGCTCGCAGGGCATCATTTCGTGGAGATCGAGATCGACCTCAAGCCGGCGCTCACGCAGGAGAAGCTCGCGGCGCGTGTCTTGCGCGATTTTGAGAAATATCAGCGCAAGCAGGTGAAGAACGCGCTCGTCGACCTCCTGCCGCATCGCCTCATCCCAGTCCTCATCGACGCGGCGTATCTCGACGGCGAGGCGTACGTGCATCAGGTGACGCAGGAGGAGCGAGGCCGTCTCGTATCCGCGCTCAAACACCTCGTGCTCACGGTCACGCGGACGCGGCCGATTGCTGAGGCCATCGTGACGGCGGGCGGCGTGAGCGTCAGGGAGATCGACCCGCGCACGATGGAGTCGCGTATCGTGCCGCGGCTTTACTTCGCCGGTGAGCTCGTCGACGTCGATGCGTTCACGGGCGGCTACAATCTGCAGGCGGCTTTTTCGATGGGCGTTGCGGCGGGCAGCTGGAGCGTCTGGAATGACGAGGAGGAGGAAGCACATGGAACAGGCGGAGACAAAGGAGATCCTGCCGATCGGGCACGCGGTGCGGGGGAGGCTGCATATCCCCGGGGATAAGTCGATCTCGCATCGGAGCGTGATGTTCTCGGCGCTCGGCAGCACGCCCGTGCACATCACGAATTTCCTCCACGCGGCGGACTGTCTCTCCACGGCGGCATGCATGCGCGCGCTCGGCGCGGAGGTCGAGGAGCTCGGCGAGACGGAGCTCCTCGTCCGGGGACACGGCCTCCATGGCCTCAAAGAGCCCGCACGCGTACTCGATGCGGGCAACTCGGGTACGACCCTGCGCCTGCTCATGGGCCTCCTCGCGCCGCAGCCGTTCCTCGCGACGTTCACAGGCGACGCGTCGCTCTCCCGCCGCCCGATGGGCCGCGTCGTGAAACCGCTGCGCATGATGGGCGCGGAGATCGTCGGCCGTGCCGGAAATACGCTGCTGCCGCTCACGGTCTGCGCGCCGCGCACACCGCTCCACGGCATCCGCTACGAGAGTCCCGTCGCGAGCGCGCAGGTGAAATCCGCGATCCTGCTCGCGGGGCTCTTCGCCGAGGGAGAGACGACGGTCGTCGAGCCCGTGACGTCGCGCGACCACACGGAGCGCATGCTCGCGGCGTTCGGCGTGCGGACGGAGCAGCAGGGGACGGCAGTGACGATCCGACCCGTGCGCGATGTCGAGGCGCCGGCGGAGATCGAGGTCCCCGGCGACATCAGCTCGGCGGCGTACTGGCTCGTGCTCGCCTCCCTCGTGCCGGGGAGCCACCTCGTGCTCGAGAACGTCGGCGTCAACGAGACGCGCACGGGCATCCTCGACGTGCTCGCCGCGATGGGCGCGCGGATCGAGCGCACGCATGAGCGCGTGAGCGGCGGCGAGGCAGCGGCGGATCTCACCATTACGGCGGCGAAGTTCCACGGCACGTCGTTTGGCGCCGAGATCATGCCGCGCCTCATCGACGAGATTCCCATCATCGCTGCCGCGGCGCTCTTCGCCGAGGGCGATACGGTTATCACGGGCGCTGGGGAGCTCCGCGTGAAGGAGACGGATCGCCTGCAGGCCATCGCGGATGAGTTCGGCAGGCTCGCGCCGGGCAGCGTCGAGGCGGGCGACGACAGCCTCGTGATCCACGGCGGCACGCCGCTCCGTAAGGCAGCCGTCAAGAGCTACGACGATCACCGCATGGCGATGACGCTCGCCATCCTCGGCGCGGCGGGCGCCGGCGTCATGATCGACCGTCCGGACTGCGTGCGCATCTCCTATCCGGAGTTCTACGACACGCTCGCGTCGTTCGCGCGGAACTGAGGCAGAAGGGAAAAAGGAGGATTTCTTTTGAAGAAACTTGTTGTCGCTATTGACGGGCCGGCGGGGGCCGGCAAGAGCACGGTCGCGAAGCGCGCCGCGCAGGCGCTCGGCTACACCTATATCGATACGGGCGCGATGTACCGCGCCGTCGCGTGGAAGACGCTGCGCCGCCACGCGCCCGTGACGGACGCGCTGATCCTCGACGTCGTCCGGGACATCGACGTGCGGCTCTCATACCATGACGGGGTCACGCATGTCTTCGTCGACGGGGAAGAGGCGACGGATGAGATCCGCACGCCGGAGGTCAGCCACATCGTCTCGCAGGTCGCGGCGCTCGGCCCCGTGCGCGAGAAGATGGTCGACCTGCAGCGCGCCATGGCGAAAGAGGGCGGCGTGCTCATGGACGGGCGCGACATCGCGACACACGTGCTGCCGAACGCCGATGTGAAGATCTTCCTCACGGCATCGATCGAAGAGCGTGCGAAGCGGCGCTACCTCGAGCTCAAGGACAAGGGAATGGACGTCGACCTCGCCGGCATCCAGGTCGACATCGCCGCGCGCGACAAGGCGGACAGCGAGCGCACCATCTCGCCGCTCGTGCGCGCGGAAGACGCCGTGCTGCTCGATACGACAGGGCTCTCTATCAATGAAGTCGTCGAGCGGATCCTAGGACTGTGCAGGTGATCCCATGCTATACGCACTCCTTAAAATCATTTTCCAACTGCTCTTCCGCATCATCTTCCGCGCGCGTGTGATCGGCGCGGAGAACCTGCCGCAGCAGGGGCCCGTCATCCTCGCCGCGAACCACATGAGCAACTGGGACCCGCCCTTCCTCGCCTGCTTCATGCGGCGTCACGTCGCCTACATGGCGAAGGAGGAGCTTTTCAGGCCGCCCGTGTTCGGCACGGCGATCCGCATGTGCCACGCGTTCCCCGTGAAGCGCGGCGCTGCGGACCGCGCCGCCATCAAAACGGCAGTCGAGATCCTAAAGCTCGGGCACTGCCTTGGCCTCTTCCCGGAGGGCACGCGCAGCCGGACGGGCAAGATGCACAAGGCGGAGGCGGGCGTCGGTCTCATCGCCGCGCTGACGGGCGCGCCCGTCACGCCTGCCGCCATCATCGGGACGGACCGCATCTTCGCGAACGGCGGCTTCCTGCCAAAGCTCACGGTCATCGTCGGCAAGCCGATGCACTTCACGGGCGACCGCCGGAACAAAGAGGCGCTCGCGGCGTTCTCCCAGAGCATCCTCGATGAGATCGCCCGCATGAAGGAAACCATCCGTTGACCTCCGCTGGGAAATGAAGAAAATTTTTTTTGCAGGGGAAATCGCACTATACATTTTTCCGTGAAAATGCTATACTAACACTTAGATTGCATAATTGGTGCAAGGAAATATTGATGGAAACGCACGCAGATCGTCGTGCCGGTCCCTCAGCGATTCCTTGGATTTCCTGCCGATTTGCAACAAATCATACGGGTGGTTGATAGATTGGAAGTACTTTTGGCAGACTATCTGGGGTTCTGCTATGGCGTCAAGCGCGCCATCAAGATTGCCCGGGAGAATGCTGCTCCCGATGGCTCCGCCTGCACGCTCGGTCCGATTATCCACAACCCACAGATGGTGGAGCGTCTCAAAGAAGAAGGCGTCGGCACGGTCAGTGCTCTCTCGGACATGCCGCGCGGCGGCAGGGTCATCATCCGTTCGCACGGTGTCGGGCCCGAGACGTATGACCGGGCCGAGGCGATGGGGCTCGAGTCCATCGATGCGACGTGTCCTCACGTTAAGAAGGCGCAGCTCTCCGCCAAGGAGCTCGCCGACGAGGGGCGCTTCGTCGTCATCGTCGGCGAGAAGGAGCACCCGGAGGTGCAGAGCATCGTGCAGTGGGCGGGCGGCAACGCCGCCGTCGTCGAGAGCATCGCGGAGGCGCAGGCGATCGAGACTGCACCGAAGCTCGGCGTTGTCTCGCAGACGACGTTCTCCGGCGAGCGGTTCCGCGAGATTGTCAGCGCGCTCCTCGACAAGTCGCGCGACGTCCGCATCATGCGGACGATCTGCACGGCGACGGACCAGCGGCAGCGCGCTGCACGGGAGCTGGCGTCCAAGGTGGATGTCATGCTCGTGATCGGCGGCAAGAACAGCGCGAACACGACGCGCCTCGCGCAGCTCTGCGCGGATATCTGCCGCACCTACCACATCGAGACGGCTGACGAGCTTCAGCCCGCGTGGTTCAAAAACATTGAAAAAATTGGTATTACAGCTGGTGCTTCTACACCGGACTGGATTATCAAGGAGGTATATAAAAAGTGTCAGAGGATATGAAAACCCTTTTAGAGGAAGAAGAGAAGAACAGCCCGGAGATTCGGGAGCACGAGGTTGTGAAAGGCAAGGTCGTTCTTGTCAACAAGAGCGAGGCTTTTATCGATATCGGCTACAAGCAGGAGATTCCCGTTCCGAAAAAAGAGCTGGCTTATCCGGAGCCTGATTCCGCAGAGGATGTCGTCAAGGTCGGCGACGAGATCGATGTCTACATCGTCTCCCTCGGCGGTGAGAATGGCGGCCTCCTTTCCAAGGTCAAGGCAGATCGCATGGCTGCGTGGAAAGAGATGGAAGGCGTGCAGGAGCGCGGCGAGACGGTGCAGGCGAAGGTGCAGCAGGTCGTCAAGGGCGGCCTCGTTGCCTCCGTCAATGGCCTGCGTGGCTTCATCCCCGCGTCCCAGATGGAACTTCACTTCGTGAAGGATCTCTCCATCTACGTCGGCCAGACGGTCGAGGCACTCCCCATCGAGATCGACGTGCGCAAGCAGCGCCTCGTGCTCTCCCGCCGTCAGCTCCTCGAGGCTGAGCGCGAGAAGCGTCAGGAAGAGGTCTTCGCGACGCTCGAGGCTGGTCAGACGGTGCACGGCACTGTAAAGCGCCTCGTGGACTACGGTGCCTTCATCGATATCGGCGGTGTGGATGGCCTCGCGCACATCTCCGATCTCGCTTGGCACCGCGTGAACAAGCCGAGCGATGTGCTCCATGTGGGCCAGGAGCTCGACGTCTACGTGAAGAACGTCGACAAGGAAGCCAAGCGCATCTCGCTCTCCGTCAAGGACACGATGCGCGATCCGTGGTTCGACAAGGCGGAGAAGTACGCTGAGGGCGACCACATCGAAGGCAAGGTCATCAAGCTCACGGACTTCGGTGCGTTCATGGAGATCGAGCCGGGCTTTGACGGCCTCATCCCGATGGGCGAGCTCGCAGATCATCGCATCGAGCGCGCAGACGAGGCCGTGCATGTCGGCGACATCGTCAAGGTCAAGGTCCTGCGCATCGATATGAAGCGCAAGCGCATCTCGCTCTCCATCACGAAGGCGAAACGCGATGGCGACAACGCGATCTACAAGCGCTATATGGAAGAGCAGGACGATGCTCCGACGACGATCGGCGACGAGGTCAAGGGCTGAGCCCGCAGGTCGGCAATACCATAGGATTTTCGAGGAGTGATGATTTCATCACTCCTCTTTCCGTGTTAAGATAAGAGAAGAGAGAGCCCTGCGCGAAAGCGTTGGGGCAGCTGGATGGATATGAGCGAAGAAGACAAGGAGACACATGAGCAAGGGAGAAATCATCCGTGTGGCGGAGGGAAGCCTCGCGGAGGAACTGGGGCTCGTCCCAGGGGATAAGGTCGTGTCGATCAACGGCACGAAATTGCGGGATATCATCGATCTGAGCTTCGCCTTCGCGGAGGAGGAGATCGACCTGCTCATCGAGCACGCAGATGGGGAGCAGGAGATGATCTCCTTCGACAAGGACATCGACGAGGAGCTCGGGGCGGAGTTCGCCTCCGCGGTTTTCGACGGTATCCGCCGCTGTGCGAACAACTGCTATTTCTGTTTCGTGAACATGGTCGCGCCGCACATGCGCTCGTCGCTGCACATCAAGGACGACGACTACCGGCTCTCGTTCCTCTACGGCAATTTCGTGACGCTCACGAACATGGTCGAGGCGGATTTCCGCCGTATCGAGCAGCTGCATCTCTCGCCGCTCTACGTTTCCGTGCAGTGCATAAATCCGGAGCTGCGCGCCAAGATGCTCCGCTGCAAGCGCGCGGCGCTCATCTCAGAGCAGCTCGACCGCCTCGAGGCGGCGGGCGCGGACTACCACACGCAGGTCGTGCTCTGCGCGGGGCTCAACGACGGGCCGGAGCTCGAGCGCACGATCCGCGAGCTCGTCGCGCGGCGCCCGCACGTGCTGTCGCTCGCGATCGTCCCCGTCGGCATCACGAAGTTCCGCACGGACCCCTATCCGCTCCGGCAGTTCGATGCGGCAGGCGCCGCGGCGGTCATCGATGAGGCGGAGCGCTGGCAGGCGCGGTTGCGCGCAGAGACGGGGCGGACGTTCCTCTACCTCGGGGATGAGTTCTATTTCCTCGCGGGCCGCGAGGTGCCGCCCGAGGAGTACTACGATGGCTTCCCGCAGCTCGACAACGGTATCGGCCTCACGCGCAGCTTCCTCAAGGACTTCGCCGAGACGGAGAGCGTCGGGGCGGGCTATGAGGAGCCCGTCTACCTCGACGTCGTCACGGGCACGTCCGTCGCGCCCGTGCTCGAGCGGCTCGCGCAGTCCGTACAGCTGCCGAACCTGCACGTGCGCATCGTGCCCGTGCCCAACGAGTACTTCGGCACGACGGTCAATGTGTCCGGGCTGCTCACGGGCGGCGACATCACGCGGACGCTCAAGGCGCTCCCCGGAAAGCGCACGGGCATTCTCATCCCGGAGCCGGCGCTGCGCGCGGGCGAGGACATCTTCCTCGACGACATGACGCTCGGGGAGTTGCGCGCGCAGTTCCCCGAGGCGCGCATCGAGCCCGTGCAGAACGGCGTCGACTACAAGCGCGCGCTCACGGACTGGACGCACTATCACAAGGCGCGTGCGGGAGAGACCGCCTATATGTGGCAGAGCAACGCCGCCTACACAAAGCCGGCGGCAGGGGAATAAAGCATCGTTTCCAAGGAGAAAGAAGGGGTACTATGAGCAAACCAATCGTCGCCATCGTCGGCAGACCAAACGTCGGCAAATCGACGCTCTTCAACCAGATCGGCAAGGAGCGCGTGTCCATCGTCGACGATATGCCAGGCGTCACGCGCGACCGCATCTATCTCGATGCCGAATGGCTGAACCATACGTTCACGATGATCGACACGGGTGGCATCGAGCTCGACGAGAGCGACCACATCATGAAATCCATGCGCCAGCAGGCGCAGATCGCGATAGAGGAGGCGGATGTCATCCTCTTCGTCGTCGACGGGCGCGCCGGGCTCACGTCCGCCGATGAGGAGATCGCCCATTTGCTGCGCTCAGCGCACAAACCCGTGCTCCTCGCGGTCAACAAGGTGGACAGCCCCGAGCGGGAGATGGACCTCTATGAGTTCTACAGCCTCGGCCTCGGCGACCCCATCGGCATCTCCGCGTCGAATGCGCGCAACCTCGGCGACCTGCTCGACGCCGTTGTTGCCGCGTTCCCTGAGGACACGGGCGACGACAAGGAACCGGATGAGATCAGCATCGCCGTGATCGGCAGGCCGAACGTCGGCAAATCCTCCATCGTCAACGCGATCCTCGGCGAGCAGCGCGTCATCGTCA
>ERZ772897.3103-NODE-3103-length-12936-cov-15.979505_pt1 | contig 12936 bp, 10 predicted proteins | sample MGYA00512125_ERZ772897 | MGnify/ENA primary metagenome ERZ772897 (study PRJEB29015, sample SAMEA2737660) | human gut metagenome | biome: human gut; feature: human-associated habitat; material: faeces | place: China | collected 2012 ... | reverse complement strand
CACCCTCGGCGATGCAGTTCGCCATGGTCTCGGTATTGCCGGTGGCGCTCCAGAATACGATTGCTACTTTGCTCATAAAACTCTACCTCTTTCTTTGTGTAGTTAGTTTAAGATAACTTCATGTTCTGTGAAAATGCGTCCATATTTCATGACGCATTTTTGTAGTTAGTATTTTCTAACCGTCAACAGGATACCACAGCCCTGCCCCGCTTGTCAAGGCATTAGCGCAATGTTTGCACGGTGCAACAATGCCGCCTTGCTCAAAAGTGCATGAAGCGTGTGTTTCAGCCGCCTAATACGCGAAAAACCACCAACAGCACTCCGTAGATGACCGGCTGATGCAGCAGATACAACAGCAGCGAGTGCCGCCCAAGCCAGCCCAGCGGCGGGCAGACCGAGCGGCGCAAGGGCTCCATGCGCTGCCGCCCTACAACGTCGTAGAGAAAGTACCCCGCCCAGAACAGAAACAGCCACGGCAGAAGGGCAAAATAATCCGTAGAATAGAACCACCACGGATAAAAGCCAAAGTACGCTGTAACGCAGTTTGCATACAGTGTCTGCGGCAGCCAGAGGCGCAGACTTCCAAAGCCCAGATAGCCTGCCGAAACATTGCGGGTAAGGGCGAACAGCACTGCGGAGATAGCAAACCCTGCTGCGGGTGGAATGTGCCGCAGTGGCTTTTCCAAAAGGCCGGTCAGCAGCATAGCGCTGCCCAGCAGGGTCAGCACACCAAAGATAACTCTGTCCTCCGGCATAAAAAGCAGCGTGACTGCCGTGACAAGCGCCCCTGCCCCAAACACCTGTGCGCCCCGGCGCAGGGTATGATGCCCCAGCTGCACACAGAAGCCGGACAATAGAATAAACACCCAGCAGATGCTCTGCTGCCACAGATGCCCGGGCAGACCATAATACCAGTCGGCCTGAATACCGAAGAGATTGACCAGATCCCAGCAGCCGTGATAGAGCATCATACTGACCAGATCCAACCCGCGCAGTTCGTCCAGAAGGGCGTAGCGGCCAGAAGCATTACTATACTTCACGGCGGTTTCCTTCCTTTTTGTCACGCTGTTACACCGTTTTCCGGCGCAGCAGGCTCATGGGCGGCAGCTCCGGGGTGGGCATGGTGTATTTTTCCATGGCGTGAGGAGTGCTTTCCACCCGCTCCCCTGCTTCGTTCTCGATCCATTCCGGGGTAAGTGCAATACTACGTCCGTCCGGGCACAGCGCCTCCAGCGTATCCCCAAGGCTCCATTTGCCGCGCTGCTGGCAGTGGGCGATGCCATTTTCCCAGCTGTCCACCGTACCCACGAACTCCCACTCGCGGATATAGGTAGCGCTGTCGGTGGCCTGTTTGGCCTGCTCGCGGCCGAAATAGAAGCCGGGCGAGTAGTGCCGGTGGCTGGTGCGGGTAAGCTCTGCGTACACCTCCGGCGGCAGTTCAAAGTTATCGTTTGCCGGGTCGGCCAGATAGGCGTCCAGTGCCTTGCGGTAGGCGGCGGTGACACTGGCAACATAGTAGAAGGTTTTGGCGCGGCCTTCGATCTTCAGGCTGTCCACGCCTGCCTTGCAGATCAGGTCGATGAACGGCGCGGTGCAAAGGTCGTTGGCGTTCAGGATATAGCTGCCGTTGTCCTCGCTCTCACCGATCTCCATATACTGGCCGGGGCGGTGCTCCTCGACCAGGTTATATTTCCAGCGGCAGGGCTGGGCGCACTCGCCCCGGTTGCCGCTGCGGCCTGCCATATAGCTGGACAGCAGGCACCGGCCGGAGACGCTCATGCACATGGCACCGTGAACGAAAGCTTCCAGTTCCAGGTCAGCAGGGCAGTTATCGCGGATGAGGGCGATCTCGGTCAGGGGCAGTTCACGGGCCAGCACCACGCGCTTGGCGCCCAGTTCGTAGCATACCTTGGCGGCCTCGTAGTTGGTGATGCCCGCCTGGGTGGAGACATGGCGCTCCACCTGGGGAGCGTATTTTTTGGCCAGCGCCAGCACACCCAGGTCGGCAATGATAAAGGCATCGACGCCGGCCTCGGCGGCATTCTGGATATACTGGGGCAGCTTGTTCAGCTCCTCGTTGGTGGGCAGAGTGTTCAGCGTCAGATAGACCTTTTTGCCGCGGGCGTGGGCGAAGATGCAGCCCTCGTGCAGCTCGCCCACCGTCAGGTTGACCGGGGCGGCCCGCATGCCGAATTCCGGCAGAGCGCAGTAGACAGCGTCCGCGCCGTACATGACGGCGTATTTCAAAGTTTCCAGGCTGCCGGCGGGGGCCAGCAGTTCAGGCTGTTGCAGCATGGGTATTCCTCCGTTTACAAACTGGATCAGGCCCAACCGGCCTTAACGCAGTTCTGGTAGTGCTCGTCGGCCGTCTTGGCGTAGAAGTACTGGCCGGCAACATCAGTGCCGGGGTGGCCGGTGACGAAGAAGTAGTAGCCCTCGTCGATATACTCCTGGTCAGGATTCAGCGCAGCCTCGATGGCGGCGTAACCGGGGTTGGAGATGGGGCCGGCAGGCAGGCCGCTGATGGAATAGGTGTCGTACAGGGCCAGCACATCGTCGGGGATGGCGCCCTGATCCGGCCAGCCGTAGTACTGGGCCGTGGGAGAGTTCCAAAGGTAGTTGTTCTCGCTGTCCCGCATGATATAGCTGCAGGCGTTGGATTCCAGCTTATGCTCGGCCCACTGCGGGTCGTCGGACTCAAGACGGTTGTGGAAGCAGGCGCTGACCTTGGCATCCTCACTCTCGAGACCGGCCTCCTCCTGAATGAAGCTGGCCAACTTGACCGCGTCGTCGAGCGTGGTGCCCCTGGCGGCGATGGTATCGGCCAGGGCGGCGGTCTTGCTGGCGAACTCGCTGTACATGGTATCGACGTAGTAGTAGACGTCTTCGTCCGTGTAGACGTTGTAAGTTTCGGGGTAGAGATAACCTTCGCACTTCATCAGGCGGCCGTTATCGGGGATCTGGTTCCAGAAATCATACTGGCTGAAATCGGAGCCGTCGGTGCCGTTGGCGCAGTTGAGGAAGGTGTCCACATCGTCCACCAGCCCGGCATCCACAAAGATCTGGGCCACGCCGACAGCGGTAGTACCCTCGGGGATGGTGACGTTGGTGGTGGCGCGGCGCACGACCTCGGAGAGAGTCTTGATAATGTCGTTGTAGCTCATGCCAGAGCGCAGCGTAAAGTCGCCGTACTGGATGCCGTCGGCCTTGCCGCTGTATTTGGCGTATTGTTTAAAGAGCCAGTCATACTGGATGATGCCCGCATCCTTCAGCTGGGTGGCAATGCTGCTGACGGAAGAGCCCTGTTCGATGGAGACGGTCTGCTCGGCACCCAGGTCAGTGCCGCCGTCGATCTCGCTGTAGAACTGCATGCCTTTATAGGCACCAAAGCCCACCAGCGCCAGGATGATGATAACGATCAGGCAGCCCACGGGGAAATGGCGGCGATGTTCCTCTTCTTCCTCGTCGTCATCTTCCTCATATTCTGGCTCGGGTTTCGGCTTGCGGCGGGGCTTGGGGGCCGGGGCCGGAGTAGGCTGGGTCTTGGGCTGCGGCGCGGGGGCGTTCTGCGGGGTCTCCCCGCTGGTACGGCTGATTTTCATAAGCTTTCTCTTTTCTGTTTTGTAATCCTGTTATAGGCGGTCAGCGTTTATCTGCCGTTACAGCAGCATGCGGAAATACACATCGGTCACCGGGAATTCTCCGTGCAAAAAGGCGATCATGCCATACCCGCAGCGCCGCCCGGCCCCCAGGTAGAGCGTCTGGTTTTCGGCCAGCAGCACGCGGGCATTTTCGGCGCCGGTCTTCTCCCGGGCAGCCTGCAGCAGCTGGTCAGCGCAGTGGTCGTTATCGGCCTGCAATTCAATAAACTGCAGAGTATCGCCTTTGGTGTAATAGAGACCGTAGCCGCGCCGGTCGGACACAACGGTCAGGCCGCGGCGGTATAGCTGAGTCATCATCTCGTTCATGGCAGTCTCCGGCAGAGTGATGCAGCCGGGCTGGCAGCGCAGGCGGCGCTCCATCAGGTGGCGCACGGTCAGGCTGTCGAACTGGGCCTGGGCCAGCAGATTGCGGCGGATGGGTTTGCTCACCACCCGCAGCGGCAGCAGGTTTTTAAAGCCGAGGTCCGCCAGGTGGGAGGCATCGGCGGCGGTGTCCGGCGTCATCACGGCGAAATCGCAACCGTTCTCGGCAAAGGCGCGCAGGGCGCCCTCCAACAGTCTGGGCAGCAGTTTGTCCGCCGGGACGCCTTTGTCCGCCGCCAGGCCGGTGAACCAGATGCCCTTGCGGTGGGCGTAATGCACCGGCACAGCGGCCAGCATCAGGGCGGGCGGCGCACCGGGCTTTTCCAGCAGCAGGATGTTTTCCAGCCCTGCCACCCGCTGCAGCCAGCCGGCGGCGTCCTCGGCGGAATCACCGGTGGCGGCGCGGCGCAGCCGGGTCAATGCGGTAAGATCTTCTGCGGCGGCGATCCGCAGCATAGGCTTCTCCCCTTTCCGCGCAGTTCCTTTGCGCGCAATTTAAAGGACCTTTTCCAGTTCCTTGAGGATCTCATCATTGATGCTTTCAATCGTGCGCATCCGACGCTCTTCACTGTCCGGGGCCACCGGCTCGGTGCACTCGATGCGTTTCCAGCCCAAAATGCGGGCGCAGTACTCGGCGGCGGCACGGCTGCGGGCGATATACTCCCGGTCCTTCTCTTGGATGTCCTTTTTCTCCTCGTGGCCCTGGTAGCGTTCGGTCAGCAGACGCTGGGAGACCTCGGGGTCGACAGCCAGATAGATGACCTCATCCGGGGTCGGGATGCCGATCTTCTTGTACTCGAAATCGAACAGCCAGTTCAAAAATCCGTCCCAGTGCATCGGCGGCAGTTTGGAGCACTGGTGTACCGCGTTGGAGGTGGTGTACCGGTCGGACAGGACTAAACCGCCCTCGCGGTAGAACTCGCCCCAGTCGGTCTTGTAGCTGGCAAAGCGATCGACGGCGTAAAAGCTGGAGGCCGCGTAGGCGTTGACATCGTCGGGATGCTCGCCAAACTCCCCTGCCAGGTACATTTTGACGAGGGCCGAGGAATTGCTCTCGTAATTCGGGAAGGTGATCTGGCGCAGGTCCGCGCCGCGCTGGCGCAGGCGGTCCGCGGTCAACTTGGTCTGAGTGCCCTTGCCGGAGCCGTCCAGACCTTCAAAAATGATGAGTTTACCCATTCGGGAGTGCCTCCTTTTTGAGTGCAGCATATTTTTCCCGTACTTCGGCCTGTTTGCCGCAGCACATGCGGCCCTCCGGGCAGGGGCCGGTCAGGCAGCGGGGGCCTGCCGCGGCAAAGATATGCGGGGCCAGCGGCAGCACGAGTTTGAGCATTTCGTCGGCCACAGCGCGAATCTCCCACTGGGCGCGGTTGCAGCAGCGCAGGTTGAAGAAGTTTTGCAGGCTGCGGCAGTTCATCGTCATGACCATCTTGGTCTCGCAGGCGTTGGGCAGCACAAAGCGGGCGTCCTCGTTGGCCTGCTTGGAGGCCTTGGCCCGTGCGGCCTTTTCATCCATGCCCTGGGCCACGAACTTGGCGGTGTGGGCATCCTCCAGCGTGTGGACGAGCTCGAGGTATTTTTTTGCGTCGTCGTTCATCGAAGCGATGAACTGGGCCTTGGCTTCGGGGATGGCCTCGATCTCCGGCGGGATGACATAGCGGAAATCTTCGAGCCGGACATAGCGCTGGCTCTGCACGCTGAAGCTGCCGATGCGGTGGCGGGTGACCTGCGCCAGGAAGGTGCGGGACACGCCCTCGATGCCGAAGGTGAAGCTGGCGTGCTCAATGGGGCTGGCATGGCCGACATCGGAAAGTTTCTGCAAAAAGGCGGCGGTCTTCTCGGGGGTCAGGCCCTCCAGCAAGGTATCGATATGCGCGTCAGAGTAGCAGAGCTTGGCTGCGGCTGCTATGGTGCGCTCGGGGTCGTTGGTATGGGCGATCAGTTCAACCAGCATGATTTCTTCTTCCTTTTATGATAGTCCTTATTCCTCGGTCAGTTTTTTCAGCGGAGCGTAGTTGGCCATCGTCTTTTTTACACCCACGCGGTCGAACTGGATCTCAACGATGCAGTCGCCTGCGATGGGGGTAGCCTTGATGACCTTGCCCTTGCCAAACACGCGGTGCTCAACAAGGTCACCGGGGGCGTAGCTGACGGCCTCTTTCTTTTTGGGCGTGACGGACGGCGTGCCTGCCAGCGTGGAGGTGCCAGCCCCCGCCGGGGTGGCGTGGTGGGGGTTATTGCTGCGGCCATAGCCGGTGCCAAAGCCGGTGGATTGCACATTGTGGCGGCCGCCGGAATAGTTGGGGCTTTCGTGTCCGCCGCTGGCAAAGCCGCTGCTGTAACCGCCGCCAAAACCGCCGCGGGGGCGGGCGTTATACTCGCTGTTGAGGTAGCCGCGGGATGCGCCGGAGTAGCCGCTGCGCCCGCCGGGCACGTTGGTGCTGTAACTGCCGTAACCGGCGCCGAACCCATCGCCGCTGTAGGCCAGCTCGGGGCTTTGGGTCTCATCCAGCAGGTCGGGGTCGATTTCAGACAGGAAGGTGGACGGCGGGTTGCGGCGGGTCTGGCCGAAGATCAGGCGGCTGCGGGAGGAGGAAAGGTACAGCTCCTTTTTAGCGCGGGTGATAGCCACGTAGCAAAGGCGGCGCTCCTCTTCCATGTCCTCTTCATTATAGCGGGCCATGTCGCCGGGGAAAACACCGTCTTCCATACCCACAACAAAGACGTAGGGGAACTCCAGGCCCTTGGCGGAGTGGATGGTCATCATCGTGACGCTGTCGGCGTCCTGGTCATAGCTGTCCAGGTCGGAGATCAGGGCGACTTCCTCGAGGAAACCTGCCAGGGTCGCGTCCTCGCCGTTCTGGTCGACGTAGGTCTTGACCGAGCTGATGAGCTGGCCTAGGTTCTCAAGGCGGGTCTGGCCTTCCTCTTTCTGGGCTTTCAGCATAGCCTCGTAGCCGGATTTTTTCACGACCTCGCCGGCGAATTCATCCAGCGGCAGCGTGACCGAGAGGTCGCACAGCTCGCGGTACATCTCATAGAATTTTTCCAGTGGGGCGGCGGCACGCTGCAGTTCGGGGTATTCCCGCACATGGCCGATGATCTCCAGCATGGGCACACCGTTTTTGGCGGCCAGGTCGCCGATCTTTTCAATGGTGGTGGCACCGATCTTACGGGCGGGTTCATTGATGATGCGGCGCAGGCGCACATCGTCCCGCGGGTTGACTATGACGGCCAGGTAGGAGTTGATGTCCTTGACTTCCTTGCGGTCAAAGAAGCGCTGGCCGCCCACGATGCGGTACGGGATGCCCGCGCGGGCGAAGTAGGTTTCGATGGGGTTGGACTGGGCATTCATGCGGTAGAGCACGGCGTGGTCCCGCAGGTGGGCACCCTCCCGCAGATGCTCGCCGATGATGTCGGCCAGATGGCTGGCTTCGTCCTGCTCGTTGGAGGCGGTGTAGTGGTGGACCTTTTCGCCATTGCCGTTCTGGGTCCACAGAGTCTTGCCCTTGCGGCCTGCGTTGTTTTTGATGACGCTATTGGCGGCATTGAGGATGTTGGAAGTGGAACGGTAGTTCTGTTCCAGGCGGATGGTCTTGGCCCCCTTGAACACCTGCTCAAAGTTGAGGATGTTCTCGATGGTGGCGCCGCGGAACTTGTAGATGGACTGGTCATCATCACCGACAACGCAGACATTGTTGGAGCCGCCCGCCAGCAGGCGCACAAGGTTAAACTGGGCAATGCTGGTGTCCTGATACTCGTCCACAACTACGTACTTGAACTTATCCTGATAGTAGCGGCGGGCTTCCTCATCGTTTTGCAGCAGCTTGACGGTGTGGTAGATCAGGTCGTCGAAGTCCATCGCGCCCGCCTTTTTCAGCCGGGCGGCGTAGGTGGTGTAGATTTTGGAGATGAGCGCCGCCTTGGTGTCGCGGGGGGCCTCCGAGGCAATATCCTCGGCCGAGAGCAGCTTGTCTTTAAAGGAGCTGATCTGGCTGACAGCTGACTTAACCGGCAGGAATTTGTCGTCGATCATCAGATCCTTGTAAATCTGCTTGATGACGCGCTGCTGGTCATCGGAATCGTAGATGGTGAAGCTTTTGGGGAAGCCGATGCGCTCGGCATCCCGGCGCAGGAAACGTACGCAGGCCGAGTGGAAGGTGGACGCGAAGACGTCGCCGCCGAGGGTCTCGCCCAGCATGGCGCGCAGACGTTCTTTCAACTCCCCTGCCGCCTTGTTGGTAAAGGTGATGGCCAGCACGTTCCAGGGGCGGGCCGGGCGCACGGCGAGATAGGCCGTTTCGCGCGGCAGGTCGCGGCCGGTGGCCACGGCAGCGCGCAGGTCGTTGAGATCCTGCTCGGTGACGGGGCGGGCCAGCTCTTTGCTACCGTGGGCCGAGCCAAAGCGGATGATGTTGGCGATGCGGTTGACCAGCACGGTGGTCTTGCCGGAACCGGCACCCGCCAAAATCAGCAGTGGGCCTTCGGTGGTAAAGACGGCCTGGCGCTGCATGGGGTTCAGTTTGGTAAAGCGGGCTTCGATATATTGATCGCGCAGGGCGAGATATTCACTGGTAAGATCGGGCATGGAGTTTTTTCCCTTTCTGGTCATTCCCCGGCAAAGGGGTCGTGGTTATTTTGCAGGCGCTTGTGCCAGGCTTTGGGGGTGGCATCGCGGAATCCGGCGGTAAGGTAGCAGCCCTCGCTCAAACTGATGGCCGTACCGCGGGCTACGCAGTTGAGCGGGTCGGGGGCGATGGCCACATCCACATGCAGTTCCCCAGCGATATAGCTGGCTAAACCCCGCAGCAGCGAACCGCCGCCGGTGAGCAGCACGCCCGACGAGGAGACGTCCGCCGCCAGTTCCGGCGGGGTGCTTTCCAGCACGGCGCGGGCCGCGGCGGCAATGCGGGAGGCAAGCTCCTGCACCGGCTCGTACAGGTCGCGGGTGTAGATGACGTGGCGGGCGGGCAAGTTCGTCTCCCAGGAGTGGCCGCGCACTTCCATCACGCCCTCAAACTCGCTTTTGGTGCAGCAGGCCACCTGCTTTTTCAGGGCTTCTGCCGTCAGCGGACCGATGGCGATCTGGAATTTTTCCTGCACATACTGGGCAATGCAGCGGTCAAAGGCGTTGCCTGCCACCGGCACGCTGGCGGCTTTTACACGGCCACCCATGCTGATGACGGCAATGTCGGTGGAGCCGCCGCCGATGTCCACGACCATGCAGCCGTGGGGTTCGCGAATCTGCAAACCGGCACCCAGGGCAGCGGCTACCGGCTCGTCCACCAGAAAGACCTGCTTGGCCCCGGCCCCCATGACCGACTCGACCACGGCGTCAGCCTCGACGCCGGTAATCTGCGCGGGCACGCAGACCGCGATGCGGGGTTTGAAGATGCGGGAACGGCATACCTCGTTGACAAAGCGGACAATGAGCTCATTGGTCATGCGATGGTCCTGGATGACGCCGTCCCGCAGGGGGCGCACAAGGTCGATATAGGCGGGCGCACGGCCCACCATCTGCAGGGCTTCGTCCCCCACCGCAATGATGGTATTGGTGCGGGTATCCACCGCGCCGATGGTCGGCTGGCGGAAGACGACGCCCTGTTCTTCGGTAGCTATGATAATGGAAGTAGTTCCCAAATCAATACCGATGTCATATTGCTTCATTTGCGTTTCTCCGTAGATTTCTGCAGGGATTTCGGCAGTTCTTCGGTGGCAGCCACGGCGGCTGCGGTGATTTCGTAGGCTCCGGCCTGCTGTAAGGCCAGCGCACAGGCCGAGACCGTTGCGCCGGTGGTGATGATGTCGTCCACCAGCAGCACCCGCTTGCCGCTCAGGTCGGTGCCGGGGCGGCAGGCGTAGGCGTCCTTTTTGTTGGCCAGGCGCTCCGCGCGGGTCAGCTCCTTTTGAGGCTGTAAAGGCTTTGTACTGTACAGCGGCGCAAGCACCGGGGTCTGCATTAGTATGCCCAGCCGCCGGGCCAGCAAAAGCGGCATACCGGCGGTGCCGGGCAGCGGCTCCCGCGGCGGGACCGGCACAATGTAGTGGTAACGGGGCATCCCCACCGGAGCCAGAGCTGCCGGGCGGCGGCCCGGTGTGTGGGACGGCATGGCGCCCCAGATCAGTACGGCCATGCGGTCGGCCAACTCCCGGGCACGCCACAGTTCCCCGCCGCGCTTGCAGGCCAAAATCGCATGGCGGACCTCGCCGCTGTAATAGTAGGCGGCGACGGCGCTGTTCAGGGCGTAAAAGGCATGTTCGGTCTCCGGCAGGCGGGGCGGCAGATGCACAAGGCGTTTGTCGGCAGCCTCAAAGCAGGCCGGGCAGACCGTGCCCTGCACAGCATCGCGGCCCAGCACTGCACCGCAGAACGGGCAGCGGCGCGGGTAGAGATACAGCGCGGCCTTTTCGGCCAGCAGCTGCCAATCCGGGTGGTTCATGCCTGGTCATCCCCTGCTTTGTACTTTTCGGCGGTGGGTGCAGCGGCGTCGGCCAGCAAAAAGCGCAGGCCGCTGTAGCGCATGTTCTGGCGCACATTGCGCACCATGGCTTCCTCGGTGCGGGCGGTGCCGGTCAGCACGCACAACTTGCGGGCGCGGGTGACGCCGGTATATAAAAGGTTGCGGTAGCAAAGGCGGGCGGGCACATCGGCCACCGGCAGGATGACCGCCGGGAACTCCGAGCCCTGGCTTTTGTGGACCGTAACGGCGTAGGCGGGTTCCAGCTCGGCCAATTGGTCAGCCGAGTAGACGTACTTGCGGTCGTCCATCATGACGGTGACGGAGCGGGCGTCCGGGTCAACAGCGGTGATGATACCCAGGTCGCCGTTGTAGGCGCCTACCCCGGCCTCGGCGCCGTCGCGCTCATAGGTGATGTCGTAGTCGTTTTTGATCTGCATGACCTTATCGCCCAGACGCAGAATTTTTGCGTTTTTCTCGGTACCGATCTGCGGTTTGCCGCGCATGGGCGGGTTGAGGATCTCCTGCAAGCGTCGGTTCAGCTCCACACTGCCGGTGGGGCCGACTTTGGTCGGGCAAAGCACCTGAATATCCTTGACCGGGTCGAACCCGTAGGCCTTGGGCAGGCGGCTGCTGACCAGGTCGCAGACCAGCTTCTGGCAGGCAAGGCCGGTGGACTCGATCATAAAAAAGTCGTCCTTCGGCCCGCCTTTTTGGGGCATCTGCCCTTCGACAATGCGGTGGGCGTTCTGCACGATCAGACTTTGCTGTGCCTGACGGAAGATGTCGGTCAGGCGAACAGTGGGCACGACGCCCGTGCGCAAGATCTCGCCCAGAATGTTGCCGGGGCCGACGCTGGGCAGCTGGTCGGCATCGCCTACCATAATGATACGGCAGTGATACCGCGCCGCCGCCAGCAATGCCTGGAACAGCTTGACGTCCACCATGCTCATCTCGTCGAGGATGATGACATCGTATTTTAACAGGTTTTTCTCGTTATGGATGAACCGCACGCTGCCGGTGGTGTAGTCCACTTCCAGCAGGCGATGGATGGTGGAAGCGCTGTGGTGGGTCAGCTCGCTCAGCCGCTTAGCCGCGCGGCCCGTGGGGGCGCAGAGGGCGACTCGGTCATACAGGGCCTCGTACAAGCTCAAAATGGCGTTGACCGTGGTGGTCTTGCCGGTACCGGGGCCGCCGGTGAGCACCATGACCCGGCTGGAAAGGGCTAAGCGGATGGCCTCTTTCTGCAAAGGTGCGTACTCGAAGCCCTGGGTCATTTCCAACACACGGATGTCGGTCTCCAGCGTTTTGGGCGGCTCGGTCGGGAAGGTGGAGAGCTGGCCCAGGCGGGCGGCGATGTCTTCTTCGGCCGAAAGCAGATCCGGCAGGTAGATGTATTCGATGTTTTGGTAGGTGCGGGTGCGCAGGTCCTCGGTGGAGAGGAGTTCGTCCAGCCCTGCCTCAATGCTGGCAGGTTCCACCCGCAGGAACTTGGCGGTGGAGTCTAAGAGTTTGGCTCGCGGCAAACAGGTGTGGCCGTTGTTGGCGTTGTGGCGCAGGGCGTACAACAGCCCCGCCGCCACCCGCAGTCGGCTACCGGAATCAAACTGTAAGGCGGCGGCGATGCCGTCCACCTGGGCAAACTTTAATTGCAGCGGGTCACCACAAAGCAGGTAGGGGTTCTGGGTCAGCGCCTCCACCGTGTGGGGGCCGAAGGCGCGGTACGCCGTGACCGCCTGCTGGGCAGAAAGACCGTATTTGGTGAACCAGGCCACCACCTCCCGCACACCGTACATGCGGCGGAACTCGTTGGAGATGGCGGCGGCTTTTTCCGGTGTGATGCCCTTGATTCGGCAGAGACTCTGCGGTGTCTCGGAGATGACGTTTAACGTATCCTCACCAAACATAGACACGATCTTTTTGGCAGTGGAGGGGCCGATATAGGGCAGTACGCCACTGGAAAGGTAGCTTAATAGCGCGGTGGTATCCTGGGGCAGGCTGGCCTCGCAGGTCTCGGCCTTGAACTGCTCCCCATAGCTGGGGTGGTTGACCATGCGGCCGTAGACAGTGACACTCATGCCGTTATCCACACTGCCCACATTGCCGGCCACGATGACGTCGGTGCCGCCGGCGTCCACTTCAAACACGGCGTAGCCGGTCTCGGTGTTTTCGTAGATCATGTGTTCCACAACGCCTTCCAGCTTCATCAGCCGGTCCTGCGGTTGGTTTTCCACGTAGCGGTCACCTCCCCTTTTGGTGTTGGCAGCAGGCTGCATTTCGGCACACTACCACAATATTTTTATTATACCCCAACAAGCCCCTTTTGGCAAACAGAAAAAGCACGGGACAAGCCCGTGCTTTTTGTCGTATTTGATGGTTGAAATTTTGCAGATAAGATGCTTAGGGCAATACCGCATAATTCTAAGTGCCGATACGGCGAGCGAGGTGCGGCA
>ERZ772897.3101-NODE-3101-length-12944-cov-19.266274_pt1 | contig 12944 bp, 10 predicted proteins | sample MGYA00512125_ERZ772897 | MGnify/ENA primary metagenome ERZ772897 (study PRJEB29015, sample SAMEA2737660) | human gut metagenome | biome: human gut; feature: human-associated habitat; material: faeces | place: China | collected 2012 ... | reverse complement strand
GCTTCTGCTCCGGCCAGGCGTCGCCGGTGCGCATATTGTGCAGCCGGTCGCACAGTTTAATGATCATCACGCGGACATCCTGACTCATGGCCAGCAGCATCTTGCGCAGGTTCTCGGCCTGGCGGTCCTCGACATTGGAGAATTTGATCTGGGTCAGTTTGGTGACGCCGTCCACCAGCAGAGCCACATCGGGGCCAAATTTCTGCTTGATTTCGGCCACCGTGACGGGGGTATCCTCGGCCACATCGTGCATCAGGGCGGCGGCGATGCTCTCGCTGTCCATACCCAGTTCCACCAGAATGGACGCCACCGACAGCGGATGGCAGATATACGGCTCACCGCTGCGGCGGCGCTGACCGCCGTGGGCTTTCTCGGCCAATGCGTAGGCACGGTCGATCATATCGAAATCATAGGGGCGGCCGCTGTCCACCAGCGACTGCTTTAAGTCCTCATAGGTGATGGGCATTTTTACATCACCGGTTTGGGTGTTTTCCATATGAGATTCCCCTTTTGCAATTTATTCCTCTTTCACGCGAGAGTGTAGGAGTCGATGCTTGCATCGACCTGCGGGCGGATGACAAGCATCCGCCCCTACAGGATGTCACTTAACAACTGCTGCCAGCTTTTGCAGGATCGGCGCGCTGGCCAGGTCCTGCTTGGTGGTTACCGGCACGGGCAGCCAATGGCCATTCTGCTCCTGGATCAGCCCCAGTTCGTGCAGAGCGGCCAAGCTGGTCAGGGTCTTGCCGGTGTTCTCCGGCCCTTGGGCGGCAAACACAGGCTGCAGATCGCCCGAGGCGACCTGCCCGCCTCGGATGCGCTTGTACAGCATCACGGTGTCGGCACGGTCGGGCAGCAGCGCGGCGGCGCGGGCGGGTTCCAGCGTGCCGCCGGTGCGGAACGCCTCGAACCAGGCGGCCTGCTCGCTGGGCAGATTGCCCAGCCCCGCGGGGCGGATGGCCCGCAGATGGGCCGAGACCATCGGCCCGCTGCGCCCGGTAAAGATCGAAACTTCCAGTGCGGCTTCCACCGCCGTGCCCACCGGGTAGGCAAAAGTCGACGGTGCTACGCCGAAGATTGAGGCAAACAGGGTATCGTTGCCCTGGCGCAGCCGCACCCGGGTGTGGCGTCCCTCGGCGCCCATAGGCCAGATACCATCGATCATAGCGTCGCAGACCAGCAGCACCGGCATGGGGTTTTCCCGTCCAAAGGGCGCCAGACGGGAGAGTTCCTGCACGTTGGGCAGCGTCAGCTCCGAGAGCTGCACCGCGGCGTCCAGTTTCAGTTCCGGCGCACCGGGGCGCGGCGCATGCTCGGCCGCCCAGGCGTTGATGGCCTGGCGGAAAGCGGGCAGCTTTTCTTCCTCAATTTCCACACCGGCGGCCGCCGCATGCCCGCCAAAGCGGGTCAGGTATTGGGCGCAGCCAGCCAGCGCACCGTGCAGGTCGAACGGGTCGGGCGCACGGCCACTGCCGCGTCCCTCTCCATTTTGCAGCGAGATGACGATGGCGGGGCGGTTGTACTTTTCCATCAGCCGCGCAGCCACAATGCCGATAACGCCGGGGTGCCAGTCCTCGCCGGAGACCACCAGTACGCGGTCCCGCTGGCGGGCAGGGTCGGCTTCCAGCGTCTTTTGGGCGGCAGCGAACACTTCCTGTTCCGTCTGCTGGCGCTCGGTGTTGATCTCCGCCAGGCGGGCGGCAATGCCGGCGGCCTGGGCTTCATCGGTGCAAAGCAGCAGCTTTAACGCGACCGCCGCATTATCCATGCGGCCCGCTGCGTTCAGCCGCGGGGCCAGGCTGTAGCTGACGGTGTCCGCGGTGACGGGCTTGCCCGCGACCCCGGCGTTTTCCATCAACGCCTGCAGGCCGGGGCGCATCGTGTCCTGCAAAAGGGCAAGTCCCTCCCGCACGAGGGTGCGGTTCTCCCCCACCAGCGGCATCACGTCGGCCACGGTACCCAGGGCCACCAGCTCGCCGTACATTTCCAGCAAGTCCGCAGGCTCGCAGCCTTCCAGCGCGGCACAAAGCTTAAAGGCCACACCCGCGCCGCACAGATCCTTAAAGGGGCTTTCGTCATCCGCCCGCTTGGGGTCAACGACGGCGACGGCATCGGGCAGGGTCTCGCCGGGCAAGTGGTGGTCGGTCACGATAAGGTCCAGCCCAAGCTCCTTGGCGCAGGCGGCTTCCTCGATGGCCGAAATGCCGTTATCCACGGTCACCACCAGCTTAAAGCCCTTTTCGGCCAGGCTTTCCAGCGCCGGGCGGGTCAGACCGTAGCCGGTGCCGCGGGTGGGCAGCTTGCAGCGCACGTGGGCGCCCATGCTGCTTAAACATTCATACAAAATGGCGGTGGCAGAGATACCGTCCACGTCATAGTCGCCATAAATAACGATGGTCTCCTCGTTTTCCACGGCCTGCTCGATGCGGGCCACGGCTTTGTCCATATCCCGCAGCAGGAACGGGTCCGAAAGTTCGGCCCCGGCTTCCAGCAGGGCCTGCACTTCGGCCGGATTGGTACAGCCGCGGGCGGCCAGTACCCGGCGCAGCAGCGCACCGCACCCGGCCCCGGCCAATGCCTGCTCGGCGGCGGGGTCTGCGGTTTTGATCTGCCAGGCGGGATAGTTCATAAACGGGTTCTCCTTTTATCTTTTACTTTACCTTAAAGTCCGCGTCAAAATCATGGGTCAGGCCATCCTGGCGCAGCATGGCTTCCAGGGTGTCGATCTCGGTGGAAACGTCCATGCTCACATCTTGCAAAAGGGTGTCGTACAGTTTGGTGTAGGCCCCATTCAGCGTATGCAGGATGGCGGTGATGTCCCGCCGGATCTCGGCGGCGTTGGCGGTGTCGCTCTCCCCTAACCCTTGCGCCGTGTCCAGCAGCTTGCGGGTGGTGGGCAGGTAATACTCGCGGAAGCGGCGCACCCGGGGCAGCTGCTCGGGGTGATTATGCACGAAGCCCAAAATCGACGCGCAGGTCTTCTGCATCCGGGTCAGTTCTTCGTCCGTCTGGATACCCAGCTTGCCACGGCAGATTTTTAAATAATTCAAAAAATCCACGCCGTCGCGGTTGAATTGTTCGGCATCCGTCAGGGTTTGCACGGGCGCGGCCTGCGGGGCCGGGGTACCGGCCGGGCAGAGGGAATCGTCCAGATACAGCGTGCTGTAGTCGTCGCTGATGGCGGCGTTGGGCAGGTCGCCGTTGGCCACAGCTTTGGCCACCGTGTCGTAGGCTTTTTCCTGCTTAATTTGGGCCTTGCGGGCCAGGGACGGCAGGTCGCAGGTCCAATCGTTGGCGGCTCGCAGCAGTTTGCGCAGGCGGCCAAAGTAGCTGAGCTTTTTCATACCCACAATGGCCATGAACAGAAAACCCAGCGTGACCGGGTAAAATACAGCGGTCAGAATCGGCAGCGCCACAAATTCGTCGGGTGTCAGTCCCAGCGTACCCGCGCCGACAGCGGTCAGGATGCCCAGCACCAGCGCTGCGATGCCGAAGCAGCCAGTGAAGGTCCAGCCCACAGCCGTAAGCACCACGCCCACCGATTGGCCGCCGTTTTTCCATTTGCGCTCCAGGCGGCGCTTCCAGGCGGAGAAGCTATCCGGCTGGGCAGCGGCACGGGTCATAGCGTCCCCGGCCTGCTCCAGTGCATCGGCAATGCTGCCCAGCACCGAAGAACCGACCTGCGTGCCAAACTGCACGGCTGAGTCGATCATATCGCCGAGGTCGTAATCGTAGTTGTTTTTGTTGTTATCAGGCATTTTATGTCCTTACTCACACGGTTTGTATCGTTTCATCAACTCAGCGGCACAACGCACACCGTCTACGGCGGCGGTCATGATGCCGCCGGCATAACCGGCGCCCTCGCCGCAGGGGTACAGGCCGGGCAGGGCCTCGCACACCAGCGTTTCCTTATCGCGCAGCAGGCGCACCGGGCTGCTGGTACGGGTTTCCAGCCCCGTCAGCACGGCGTCAGGGGCACGGTAGGCTGCCAGCTTGCGTCCAAAGGCGGTCAGCCCCTCGCGCAGTGCGCCGCTCAGTTCGTCCGGCAGCAGGGCCCCCAGGTTGGCCGGGGTCACGCCGCGCGGGTAGGTCGGCTGCACCGCCCACAGCTGCAATTCGCCGCGCCCGGCCAGAAAGCTGCCTACGGTCTCGGCCGGGGCCAGGTATCCCCCGCCGCCCGCACGGTAGGCGGCCTGTTCCAGCTGGCGTTGGAAGGCTACCGCCTTGGTTGGGTCATTATCAAAGTCGCGGCCGTCCACGCTGACCACCACCGCCGCGTTGGCGTTTTTGCCGTTGCGGGCATGCAGGCTCATGCCGTTGGTGACCACAGCGTTTTCCTCGCTGGCGGCGGCACAAACCGAACCGCCGGGGCACATGCAGAAGGTGTACACGCACCGCCCGCCGCTGACATGCTGGCTGAGTTGGTACTCGCCCACCGGCAGCACCGGGTGGCCGGCGGCGGCGTGGTAGAGGCTCTTGTCAATTTCGGTTTGCAAGTGTTCGGCCCGGAAGCCCACCGAGAAAGGCTTGCACTCCAGCGGCAGGCCTGAACCGTGCAGCATGGCAAAGGTGTCCCGGGCGCTGTGGCCGACCGCCAGGATCAGCTGCTCGCAGGCAAAATCGCCCGCTGTGGTCTCGACGCTCGCCAGGGCACCGTTTTCGATCTTCAAACCGGTCAGGGCGGTGTTGAACCGCACCTCACCGCCCAGCGCGATAATTTCCTGCCGGATGCTGCGGATGATGCCGCGCAAAAGGTCAGTACCCACATGGGGCTTTTGCCGCCAGGCAATGTCCGCCGGGGCGCCGTGCTGCAAAAAGGCATCGGTCACAAAGGCGCAAAGCGGGTCGCCCACGCGGGTGGTCAGCTTGCCGTCGGAGAAAGTACCTGCGCCGCCCTCGCCAAACTGGATGTTGGCGTTCAAGTTCAGTTCACCGGTCTTTTCAAAATGCTCGACGGCTTTCACGCGCTCGTCCAGTTCTGGGCCGCGTTCCAGCACCAGCGGACGGAAGCCGCTGCGGGCCAGCAGCAGCGCGGCAAAGAGGCCCGCCGGGCCAAGGCCCACGACCACCGGGCGCGTTTTTAACGCTGTATCGCCTACCGAGAAAGAAAACCTGGCGGGCTGTGTGAAACAGACGCAGGGCGAGGCCCCGGCGTATGCCGATTCCTCACCCTCGTCTTTGAGCGTGATCGCCATGGTATAGACCAGCACGGGCTTACCGTGCCGGGCATCTACCGATAATTTTGCCACCCCGCAGCGGGCCGCTTTGTGGGCGGGCACGCGCAGGATGTGCAAAGCCTGGGCCGCCGCCTCTGCGTCCGGGTCAGGACAGCTGAGCGGCAGGCGGATATTGCGGACTAATAGCATAGATAACCTCTTTGGCTCCCTCTGTGAGACAGACTCCCCCCGACGCGGGGGAGGTGGCACGAAGTGCCAGAGAAGGAGTGCTGTCAGTGAAGCTGACTGAGGGAGAGACATTCAAACCAAGGCTCTCTCCCCCACCCGCTTCGCGGGAGCCCCCTCCCAGAGGGGGCCATTTGCGGGATGCGCACTTTTTATTTCGCCGTGACCTCGCACTGTACCGTGTAGCTGCCGGTGGCGAAGATGCGGGTGGAGGACGGGATCTGGATGGTGACCGGGATGGTCTGCTGGCCTACCGTCAGGCTGATGCTCTGGCAGTCGATCTGCGCGACTACGCTGTCGGCGGACAGCTCCTCGATCTCATCCTTCGGGCCGTACAATTCCACGCCGCTGACCAGGCTGGACAGGATCTCCATATCATAGTTGCTGGGTACGTTGACCAGCCGGATGTTGGAGATGTTCAGCGTAGTGGAGGCCATATCCGTAGTGTCAAAGCTCAGCGTTACATTTGTCACGCCGTCCAGCGAGACTACGCCGGCGGGCAGCTCGATCAAACGCTGGTAGTCGCGGTCCATCTCGAACTCGCGGGCCAGGTCAAAGTCGGTCACGGTCAGGCTTTCCAGCGCACTGACGGTGCGAGCCGGGCCTGCTACGCGCAGCTTCTGCTGGCTCAAGGTGTAGTGCAGGCTGCTGGTGTCAAAGCCGTTGGGCACACCGATGAAATCCACTTCCAGCGGCAGCTCCCGCACCTGGTAGATCGTCAGCGTGACGTTGGCGGAATCGCTGTCCATCGTGGTGTACTGCGGGGTGATGGTGTTGCCGTTCTCGTCCCGCAGCTCCAGCGTGGAGGGCGTGGTGGTGGTGTCAGCCAGCGCGTCGTCGCTCAGCACCGGGGCCACCACCTGGCTGATCTGATCCAGCTCACTGGTGGGGCCGCGCAGCGTGATCTCAGCGGGAACAGCGGAGGTCTTATTCAGCATATAGCCGTCGGCGATAGAGACAGCCGAGGCATCCACCGTGACGGGCACGGTCTTTTCGCTGACTTCATCGAACACGACGTCGATCGTATCGTAGGGTTTTTCCACTGTACACTTGATGTTGCCGGAGTAATCGGTGGTATTGGTCACGCGGGCCTGCAGGCGCAGGGTGACCTTGCCCGCACCGCTGACGCCGGAATAGCTGGGATAGACCATGATGTCGGAGCTGGTCATCTTACCAATGCTGGTGATGTTGCCCTCGACCCGCACGGTTACGCCGCTGATGTCGGGCCGCTCCACAATGTCCAAGCCCTGGTTGGTGTAGGTAGTGGCGGAGTTGGCGTAGTTGATGGGCACATCCCGGATGGTGGTGCTGCCCTGGGGATCGATGTAGATGGTAACGACCAACCAGGTAGCCAGGCCACAGGCCAGCGCCATCAGGATGGAAACCACGCGGTTATCCATCAGGGATTTGCGCCCCTGGGGTGCGTTATTCGGCTTTGGCATGGGGTGCGTTCCCTCCTTTTCGCAGCAGTTTTTTCAGCACGGATTCGTTGTCTTCCTCGGTCTCCTCAGGCGGGACGACCTCTTCCTGCAAGAGGTTAAAGAGGTTCTGGCGGTCCAGGCGGCGGATCAGCACGCCGTTTTTTGCCAGCGAGATAATGCCGGTCTCCTCGGACACGACCACGACGATGGCGTCGGAATTCTCGCTCATGCCCAGGCCGGCGCGATGGCGGGTGCCCATATCCTTGCCCATATCCAGGTTGTTGGAAAGGGGCAGCACGCAGCCTGCAGCCACAATGACGCCGTCCCGGATGACAACTGCGCCGTCGTGCAGGGGTGTGCCCTCGTAAAAGATAGTGCCCAGCATTTCGGGGATGACGTCAGCATGCATCGGCGTGCCGGTGCGGATGATCTCGTCCAGGTTATTGCGGCGTTCCAGCACCATCAGGGCACCGGTGCGGGTGTCGGAAAGCTGTTCAGCCGCATCGCAGATGGCAACCACAGCGCTCTGCCACACACCGCGCAGCGAAGGATCGGTGCGGCGGTTGCCGAACAGCCGGTTCGCCCATACGGTGGTCTGGCCCATGCGCTCCAGTGCACGGCGCAGCTCCGGCTGGAAGATGACCACCGCCGCCGTAAAGGCCACAGTGACCACGTTGTTCAGTACCCAGGTGACGGTGCGCAGGTCCAGCAGCACCGCGAAGCCGTAGAATAAGATCAGCAGCGCGATGCCCTTGACCAACTGGCCGGCCCGGGATTTGCGGGCGAACTGGATGAGCTGGTAAAACACAAAGGAAATGATCAGGATGTCGAGCGTGTCTGAAAACAGATCGAACGCCCGCAGACTGCTGATGATAGCGGATAACGTTTGGTTTTGCAGCATGGGTAAAGTCCTGTCCTTTCCCTCTTAAAGGTTGGTTACGTTCACTCGATCAGAGCGACGGCGTGGGCCGCAATGCCCAGCCCTTCGCCGGTAAAGCCGAGATGTTCCTCGGTGGTGGCCTTTACGCTCACAGCGTCCAGCGGCAGGCCGAAGGCATCGGCGATATTTTTACGCATAGCCGGGATGTGGGGGGCCAGCTTCGGCCGCTGGCATAGGATCGTCGCATCGATGTTGCCCACCTTGTAGCCGTGAGCGGCGATAATTTTCGCTACTTCGCGGGTCAGCGCCAGGGAGTCCGCGCCCTTGTAGGCGGGGTCGGTATCAGGGAAATGCTGGCCGATGTCACCCAGGGCCGCTGCGCCCAGCACGGCGTCCATCACCGCGTGCAGCAGCACATCGGCGTCGGAATGGCCCAGCAGGCCTTTCTCGTAGGGGACCTCTACCCCGCCTAAGATAAGCTTGCGGTCCTCGACCAAACGGTGTACATCATATCCGTGACCAATACGCATGGTGTTCTCCTTTTGTAAGTCCTCTTTGGTGGTGATTTTTAAATTGGCGTAGTCACCCGCCGTCAGTGTGACGGGCAGGCCGGCCAGTTCAAACAGGCTGCAATCATCGGTGACCAGGCTGGCTTTCTCGCCGCTGACAGCTTCCAGCGCCTGTAAGTACAGTGCCCGGTCAAAGCACTGGGGCGTCTGCACGGCGTAAAGGGTGGCGCGGTCCGGCGTGGTGACGACTTTGCCATCCTTGTCCGCCACCTTGATAGTATCCTTCACGGGCACCGCCGGGGCGGCAGCGCCGGTCTTGGCGGCAGCCTGCAAGACTTGGGTGATGACTTCCTCGCTGGCAAAGGGGCGGGCAGCATCGTGGATGGCCACCAGCTGGCCCTTGGCGGCAGCCAGGCCATTATGCACACTGTCGGCACGGGTCGCGCCCCCCTGCACCACGGTGCAGGGCTTGGGGCAGACCGCGGCGATAGCCTCACACTGGGGGCGGTTGCCGCCCGCCACCAGCACCAGCTCGTCCACCGCCGGGTGGGCGGCAAACAGGGCACAGCTTGTCTCCAATACCGTGCGCCCATCGGGCAGGCAGTAGCTGAGTTTATCAAATCCCATGCGGCGGGAGGCCCCCGCGGCCACGATAATGGCAGTTACAGTTGGCAGCCCCTTTTGCGGCATACAGCTGCGCCCCCTTACACTTAGATATATACTTATCATTATACAGGGTCAGCTTGAAAAAATCCACTAAAATCAAGAGGTTTTTTCGGTGAAAGTTCCGAAGGTGCTCTCCCACCTTACACGACCTTATACGAGCGGCACAGAACCACCTTGACGGAACTGCCTGTACCTTCTATAATAGTATATAGAAATAACAAGCCACAGAAACGGAGGCTTTTGCCTATGGCGTGGATGATCGTATGTGACAGCTCCTGCGAGATCCGGGAGCTGGAGCACCCCAGTGCCGGGGTGCAGTTTGCCCTTGTACCGTTCAAGATCCGTGTGGGTGAGCGCGAATATGTGGACCTGGCCACCCTGAATGTGCCCCAGATGCTGCAGGCCATGACCGACTACAACGGCGCCAGCACCACTGCCTGCCCCAGCCCGGAAGAATGGGCCGAGTATTTTTTGCAGGCCGATAACTGCATTGCGCTGACCATCAGCAGCAATCTTTCCGGCAGCTATAACGCCGCCGTGGCCGCTCGGACCATGGTGCTGGAAGAACACCCCGAAAAGAAGATCTTCATTCTGGACACCCTCAGCTGCTCCGGTGCGCTGGCCGGTGCGGCCGAGCTGGCCAATAAGCTTATCGGCGAGGGCCAAGCATTTGAGGACATCTGCTTTGCGCTGGAAAAGTTCGCCGAAAGCACCCACATCCTGTTTTCCCTGGCCAGCTTTGACAACCTGGCCAAGAACGGCCGCGTCAGCAAGGTGGTGGGCTTTATCGCAGGCCGCCTGAACATGCGTGTACTGGGCCGCCGCACCTCCGATGGTAAGATCGACTTCTACTTCAAGACCCGCGGCGAGACCCGCGTGCTGGCCAAGATCCTGGAGCAGATGGACGAGGACAACTACGATGGTGTGCACCCAGTGCTCATCAGCGAGTGCGGCAACCAGACCGCCGCCCGCCTGCTGGAACACGGCATCCTGGCCAAATGGCCCGAAGCCCCTGTGCGCATCGTGCCCTGCAGCGGCCTGTGCAGCTTCTATGCCCAGGATCAGGGTATTATCATCACCTACTGATTTTTGCAATTTTACCAACAACACCCCCGCACAGCCGTTTTGGTTGTGCGGGGGTGTTGTTTATTTTTGATAAATAAAAAAGGATTATTCTTTGTTCGCCTTGCGCTTCATACGCTCCAGCAGGGCAGCTTTCTGCTTGTCCCACTTGGCGTCGGCCTCGGGGGTGGCAGGCTCAGTGCACCGGGCAAAGCTCCAATGCAGGCCGTCGCGGCGGCTGAGCTTGAACCGCAGGTACCACGCCCCGCAGTAGGGGCAGGTGCAACGGGTGTAGTAGCCGGTGTTTCCCCGCTTGAGCCACACTTCGTCAGGCGTCAGCGGTGCGCTGCACTCGGGGCAGGCTGCCTCGGTCAGTTCGGACACGTTGCGGTAGTCGTCATGCTCCATCCGGTTCATGAACAGACGGATGTCCCGCGCGGCAGGGTTCGGCTCGGCGCCCAACAAGGCTTCTTTCAGCAGTTCTTCCTCGGTGGGGTAGGTCGCCAGCCCCTCGGCCAGCGGCAGTTTACGGCAGACCTTGGTGGTGTACAGTGCGTCATCCAAAGCGTTGTGGAAGGGTTCCTCCTTGGGGATGCCCAGCCGGTCGACCACGCTTTCCAGCGTCAGGCCCTCCCCTTCTTTGCGGGGATAGGCCTGCAAAAAGATACGCTGCAGGTCGTACCAGCGGTCGGGCCAGTTCTCATCCAGGCCTGCCAAAAAAAGGTTCTGCTTCAGAACAGGTACGTCATCCAGGCCCCATTCGGCCAGCTCGGCGTCCGGGCCGGCCCAATCCAGGAACTTCTGCAGACCCTCTTTCATCGGCAGCCCGGCATCCAGGTCACCCTGGCTCAGGCCGGTCACTTTGGCGATGTGGTGCTGCAATTTGCGGAAGATACGCGGTCGCAGGTTCACTTCAAAAGTATCCAGCACGTCGCCGCGGGCATTGATGCGCACCGCACCAATCTGGATGATCTCACCCCGCAGCGTCAATTCTGTACCGTGGTACAAAAACGTTTTGGGCTGATACCCGATATTCCATTCGAGGTCAAAAACGATCAGGTTCACAGGTCAGTTCTCCTCGCTCAAGATAAATTTTTCTACAGCCAGCCCCACACCGTCGTGGTCGTTGTCGGCCGTCTGGTAGTCGGCCGCCGCTTTTACGGGGGCCTGGGCATTGCCCATCGCCACGCCCATACCGGCGCAGCGGATCATCGGCAGGTCATTCCAGCCGTCGCCGCAGGCCATCAGGTTGGCAGCGGCCAAGCCTTTGGCGCGCAGCAGCATCTCCAGCGAGGTATCCTTGCCCACGCCCAGCGGCATCGTCTCGATAAAGAAGGGCTGGCTGCGGCAGATGGACAGCTTGCCCGCGAACTCCTGCTGCATCAGCTCCTCCACATGGGGCATGTCCACGGGGTCGCCAGTCAGCAGCAGCTTGTTGATGGGATAATTCACGGTGGCAGGCAGGTTTTCTACCTGGCGCACCGGGATCTTGTTGATGCGGGCTTCCTCCTGCACATAGGGGCTGGAGGCGTTCTCGGTAATGATGCCGTGGGTGTCATAGGTCAGGGGCACCACGTTCCAGTAGCGGGAGAAAGTGCACACCGGCTCGATGAGGTCCGGCGGGAAAGCGTGCTGCACCAGCACGTGGCCGGTCTTGCAATCGATGATCTTGCCGCCGTTGTAGCTTAAAATGCAGCCGCCGTATTTTTGCAGTTCCAGTTCCCGCGCCAGCGGCTCAATGCCAACGGTGGGGCGGCCGCTGGCCAGCACAATGCAGACGCCGCGGGCCGCGGCTTCCATCAAAGCTGCCTTGGTGCGTGGCGTGATGATTTTCTCGCTGTTGGTCAGTGTACCGTCCAGATCCAGTGCCAGAACTTTGTATTGCATAGGCATCCCCCGATTACTTATATTAAATCCATCCTATTTTACCCCAAACCGACAGATTGTGCAAGGGGCGCAGCGCGTCGGGCAAAAATTAGACATTTCTAACGTATTGACAAACTTTCTTTTCCGTGGTACACTACAAAAATAACATAAGGGAGTAGTCAGCACCCTATGCGGTGGAGCAGCCGCGCGGTGCAGTTTTGCCAACATAATGGGGCGTGCCCCTGGCTTAACTTTAAACGACGAGACTTATCTGTTCAGCGCCTTTTGCGCAGGACAGATAGGTCTTTTTTTGTGCCCTTACAAAAACGGAGGAATACCCATGACATTATTTGACCTGATCCTGATCGCCATCAGCCTTTCCATGGACGCTTTTGCCGTTTCGATCTGCAAGGGCCTTTCGGTCCACAAGGTCAGCTTTGCCCACGCCATGACCTGCGGGCTGTGGTTCGGCGGCTTCCAGTTCTTGATGCCCACACTGGGCTTCTTCCTGGGTGACCGCTTCGCCGTGGTCTTGACCAACTTCGGTCCCTGGGTAGCCTTTGTGCTGCTGGCCATCATCGGCGTCAACATGGTGCGGGAAAGCTTCGGCGGCGACGAAAAGCTGGACGATGACTACTCCGCCAAAGCAATGCTGCCGCTGGCCGTTGCCACCAGCATCGATGCCTTCGCTGTCGGCGTCAGCTTTGCCGCCATGCAGGTCAATATCCTGCCCGCCGCCGGCCTGATTGGCTGCATCACCTGCCTGCTGTCTGCCATCGGTGTGCGCGTAGGTGCCCTCTTCGGCGATAAGTACCGCGCTCCTTCCGAGCGCATCGGCGGCATCGTGCTGATCCTGATCGGCCTCAAGACCCTGCTGACGGGACTGGGAATTTTGTAATTTTTGCTATATACTTTCCGTTCCTATTGTAAGGGTCGATGCTCGCATCTACCCGCTCCCGCAGCCATTCGATCTTCCAACAAGCAAAAAGTGCATGCGCCTTCATTGAACTGCACCCCATTTGTTAGACAGTATGATATACTATCTAACAGATGGGGTAATTTATTATGTCAAGAGGAAAACCGAACAAACGATATACGCCGGAATTCAAGAAAATGGTTGTAGAAACCATGAAAAAAG
>ERZ772897.3099-NODE-3099-length-12946-cov-2.615623_pt1 | contig 12946 bp, 5 predicted proteins | sample MGYA00512125_ERZ772897 | MGnify/ENA primary metagenome ERZ772897 (study PRJEB29015, sample SAMEA2737660) | human gut metagenome | biome: human gut; feature: human-associated habitat; material: faeces | place: China | collected 2012 ... | reverse complement strand
TTTGTGCTCAACCAGTCTCTTGGCTCTTTCCATGACCATCTCAGACACACGCTTGTGGTGTTCCGGCAATTCATCAAAGGTAGAATAGATCACTTCTACATTTTTGCCCTGAATGGCTTCCCGGATATCCGTTACTTCCTCCGGGCGTTCATCGATCAGTAAGATGATCAGATGCATATCCGGGTAAGAAGTTGTGACAGACTTTGCGATCTCCTTTAAAAGGGTTGTCTTTCCGGCTTTTGGCTGGGAAACGATCATACCACGCTGTCCTTTACCGATCGGAGAAACCAGGTCTACGATACGCATAGCAACGGAAGATCCCGGCTGTTCCAGACGGATACGCTCGTTCGGGAAGATCGGTGTCAGATCTTCAAAATTCTTACGCTTTGCAGCTTCTTCCGGTGCAAATCCATTGATGGTCTCCAAATGTACCAGTGCTCCAAACTTGTCTGTCGGATTGTTACGTCTAGTCTTGCCTACCAGAATGTCGCCCGTCTTTAAGTTGAGTTTGCGAATCTGCAATGGTGCCACATAAACATCGTTATCACCCGGCAGGTAATTGTCACTGCGGATAAATCCAAAGCCGTCCTGCATGATCTCTAAGATACCGGCGCAGTCTCTCGGTTCTTCCAGTACAGGTGCTTCTGCGTTTTCCTCACCATGTTCTGCGCGCACATTTTCATGATGCTCGCTTCTATGCTCTCTTCTGCCCTCTGCACTGCCACGGCTATGATGCACGCTGGTCGTACGCTCTGTTTTCTCTGTTTTTTCTGACTCCGCCTTAGCAACGGTCTTTGGCTTTGCGGCTTCTTCCGCTTTCTTGCTTTCTGCCTCGCTCTCATCGAGTGCAAGCATGGCTTCTACAAGTTGTGCCTTCTTCATGGTCGAAGTCCCCTTAATGCCTCTTGACTTTGCAAGTTCACGCAATACACTGGCAGATAAACTTTCGTATTTTTCTCTCATGCCCTACTCCTTGTCCTACTTCATTTATGATAAACTCTTTGTCTTTATCTCTAATCCAATGGGTAACCTGTCTGAAATGACCTAGATCATCACGATTGCCTATAGTATATCTTATTTGCGGTAAAATGGGAATACCCTATTTTAGATTGCCCCCCTTTATGCTATAATAAAGAAACAAATAGATTCATATTTTTACAGGAAGGATAGGATAAAACATCATGAGTATTGACGAAAAAGCCGTTTTTTTACACAAACAATGGAATGGAAAGATCAAGACCTGTGCAAAGGCTCCGGTCAAGAGCCGTGAGGATCTTGCCATTGCTTATACCCCGGGCGTAGCAGCCCCTTGCCGCATCATTGCAGAGGATAAAGAAGCCGTATATACTTACACCCTCAAGGCAAATACCGTTGCCGTTGTCTCTGACGGCAGTGCTGTGCTTGGTCTGGGCAATATCGGACCTGAGGCTGCCATGCCTGTTATGGAGGGCAAGTGTGCGCTTTTCAAGGAGTTCGCAGACGTTGACGCTTTTCCGCTTTGCATAAAGTCCAATGACGTTGACGAAATTGTAAACACTATCGCTATGATATCAGACAGCTTCGGCGGAATAAATCTTGAAGATATCGCCGCTCCAAGGTGCTTCGAGATAGAGGCTAAGCTTAAAGAAAAAGTTGATATTCCTGTTTTCCATGACGACCAGCACGGAACTGCTATCGTTGTCGGTGCGGCACTTATGAATGCCTGCAAGGTAGCAAACAAGAAGATAGAGGATATTACACTTGTTATAAACGGCGCAGGTGCAGCCGGCTGTGCTATAGGAAAGCTACTGCTTTCTCTTGGCATCGGCAATCTTATCATGGTAGACCGTGAGGGAATAATCTGCGAGGGCGACAATTATCTTAACGAGGCTCACGCTGAAATGGCTAAGGTCACAAACAAGAACAAGCTTCACGGCTCTCTTGCCGACGCACTCAAGGGTGCAGACGCTTTCGTTGGGGTTTCCAAGCCAAAGCTTGTGACCGCTGAAATGGTCAGATCCATGAACGATAAGCCTATACTTTTCGCAATGGCTAACCCGACTCCTGAGATAATGCCTGACGAAGCAAAGGCGGCAGGTGCGTTCATCGTTGGCACAGGACGTTCAGACTTCCCTAACCAGATAAACAACGTTATCGCTTTCCCTGGAATTTTCAAGGGTGCGCTTGCAGTGAGGGCTTCTGACATCAACGAGGAAATGAAAATGGCTGCAGCAAAGGCTATCGCAGGCTGTGTGCCTGAGGACAAGCTCAATGCGGAATTTATTCTGCCGAACTCTTTTGACAGATCTGTACCGGTCGCTGTGGCTGAGGCTGTGGCAAAGGCTGCAAGAGAAACAGGCGTAGCAAGAATTTAGGAGGTTTTTCAAATGGCAACTATCAGCTACACTCCAAAGGGAGTATGTTCAAGAAAAATAGATATCGAAGTAGAGGACGGTATCGTAAAGAAAGTGCATTTCACAGGCGGCTGTAACGGCAACACACAGGGTGTTTCAAAGCTTGTTGAGGGCATGAAGGTTCAAGACGTTATCGACAGACTTGAGGGTATCGACTGCAACGGACGCGGCACATCATGTCCTGCTCAGCTTGCGGAAGCTTTGAAGTCTGCACTCTAAGCTTTCGTACTGAACATTACACGGATATAAAAAAACGGGCGAACACTGTTCGCCCCTACAAAAGGAAACGGACTGCATTTTGTTTGCAGTCCGTTTTTTTGTACATATTCTAATTTTCTTTCGTTGCGCTTTGAGTGAAACTCATTGAAACAAATCCCGTACCAGTCACCGTAATATCGGTATGATTACCGTCAGGCCACTGTTCTGCACTGTTAATGCCGTTCGTTCGATAGAACTGAATGTCATATTGATTTTTCTCGGCAGAATTCACTTTCAAAGTTGCAGTGGCAATTTTTGTATTTACATCTGTAGAAACATTTAGGCTGTAAGTGTTTTTAAACCATGTGCTGATATCAACATATTTCGTATTCCAAGTCAGTGTGACAGTACCCTCGCCGCTGCCTGACAGGCGATAGTTGAAGCCGTCAAGATCTTTTGGCGAGGCGGCGTTGTCAATGAATGTGCCTGTCCATGTTGCTGATGTGTTATCATTTATATAGATAACGCCAAGCTTTGCGGAGAGCGTTTTCAACTCTGCCTGATCTGTAGGTGCGGCTGTCACTCTCATGTATATGTCAGACTTTGTGAGCTGCGACTTATCAAAGGTCAGCACAAATTCATGCTTGTTGAAATCGTCAGCCATGAGTTTCAGAGGTGAAAACTCTATTTTTGAATTGCTTCCAAAAGTCTTTTTTTCACCGTTATATTCAACTGAATATTTTGCAGCTTCTTCTCCGGTAACGGCATTTCCGTCGCTGTCCACAAGCTCAACTGTAATGGTGTATGTGATATCCTTATCATTGTGCTTTATCATTGTTTGCGGATAGTTGCACACATTAACTGTCACACAAGGCGAGGTTTCCATACTGCTAAAAGTTATCGTCCTTGGAAGATCATTTTCATCTGTTGTAAGATAATTAGATGAAAACAGCATGCCAGCTCCCTTTTGTGTGGACACAACTCGCTTTACACTTGAAACGCTGGTATAAGCCGCCAGGACGCCAATAGTACTGAGTGCGGCTGCCGCAAAAGCTATCCATATTGCAAGCCACGATCTTTTAAGCTTTTTTATAAATTTGTCTTTCATAACAGCCGCCCTCCTCTCTATTTTGTGATTTATTACTTTCTTTGAACTGTAAGGTAGACCATATCAGTTTCTTTATTGTTTTGGACGTTTTTATTCCATTTTACTCTTATTATAAAATAATCGCAAAACGGGTCTTTATTGTCAATTACCGTCAGTGCGTCCGACTGCCAATAAAGTGCTTCGGCATTTTTCTGAACATTGCCGTAGCTGTCATAGGACTTTTCATGAAGCGTGCTGTCAGCAATGATCTCCGAGCCTTGCTGATTGAGATAATGTCCCGAGATCTTACTGCCGTCTATATTGTAATAAAACGTTTTATTCTCTTCATCAGATACATAAACTACAGTATCATTATTTTTATCAGCTTCACTGACGCTTTTCGCACGGTATATCTCATACTCAAAAGGGATATTCGCTGTATGTGCAAGCTGTATTTGATATTGTTGCACGTCTGCCCCGCCTATTCCGAAAACAAAGTCTTTATAACTGCCGTTCTCAACGTCTATATCTGCCATTTCAAGATTTGCCACAGATTCTTTGTTTCCTGCGGTGATATAAAGCTGAGTAGGGGCATTTATTTTTGTTGTAAGAGCAATAGAACGTTTGTGAGTAAACCACGCATAAACAGGCAGTGCCACAAGCAGTACCGCCGAGAGAGATACTGCTATGACCAGCTGGAGCTTCTTCTTTTTTTCTAATTTTCTGAATTTTCCAAAAATACTTTTTGTCATATTTTTCTCCTGAGGATGCCTGCTTATTATGAATTTATAAAGCCTGTTTCTATTTTTGCGTTTGTGTAAACAACATAGTCGCTTGAAGTAGTTCCATTAACAACTGAGTTGTTGTCATTAAGCAATACTGCGGTAAGCTCAACTCTGTAGTTTGCATAGGTAAGTCCCTGCTCCTCAAAAGCCTTGCCTGTTTTTACTGTAAATTTCGTAACGGCTGTGTTTTGTTCTTCGCCATTATAGTCAGTGGTAAAAACGCACTCCTTGCCATTCAGACCGCTGCTTGATGCGGCGTTTTCCAAAGTAAAGCTGCTGAGGTATTTGCTAATATCGTTTGTCTGCTTATAATCGCCACTATTGTCCTTAACATACAACCTCATTGTATACTGTATTTTTTTGCCACTGTCCCTTGTTGACCGACTCAAAGCAGACAGATCATAGATAGCATTTGCTGTTATTGCCATTTCTTCTGTAGTCATATCTTTGGCATTGATACCAAGCTGCGAAAATGGTGAATCCTTCGACTCAAGAACCGTTGACTCTGCAACGTTATAGTTTAGCTGTGCCACCGTCATTGCCTTTCTATAGTAGTGTCTGGCAGGCATATCTCCACTTTTAGAGATAGAGCTGTTCTCAATATTGTTCAGGCTATATGCAACATAAGACGCCGCATTTACTCCTATACCGGTTTTTGTATCCCCGTCCTTACGCTCAGGGAACTGATCTATGATCCCCGCAGTACCGTAAGTTAAGCTGATATCAGCCTTGACAGTTATAGAGCCATTTGTGTCACTATTGATATAATTGTAGACCGAATCGGGATACATCAGCATATAGCTGTCTTTAGCTTCTGAAAGTGTCTCAGTCTTGCTTATTTTTGCGTTTGATAACTCTGTGTCTGAACTGTTTAAAATGCTGTAATCAACACTCACCGATGTTCCTGCAATGATCCTTGCATTAGCTGCCGCGTCTTTTTCATCAAAGCTCTTCATAGAGAATTTAAAAGCCTGATACATATTGAAATCGTCACTCTTATAGCCATTAAATGTATCTCTAAGACTCTGATCAATGCTTATCTTTGACGTCATTGTCGCACGGACAAAATTATTTGACGCTGTTATCTCCTCTGGGTCATGAGCCGTCACACTTACTAGCTGTGTAAAAAAGTTTGCAATAACATATGCGCCAGTGTCATTATTTGTCACTTGGACAAGGTTTGTAGGAATATTGCCATTGAGCTTTCTTGGCTTATTACCGCTATAATAATTCACAAAGTTCTTGATGACTTTTTTCGAGCTTCCCGTTTCCGGAATATTGATAGTGAGATAATAGCTTTCGCTTATTATCATTTCGTCATTAGCATTTTTCGGTGTATCACTGTTCGCTGAAACAATTATCTTATAAGTGCCTGTTTCACCCTCGCCGGCAGGTCTATAATACTTGCCGTCGCTTGTTTTCACGGTAGCTGTAGCTTCATCCGCTTCAACGAGAGTTCCGTCAGATGATTCTTTAGCTGTTACCGACGCATATCTTAACAGTACATCATTCATTGTGACCGGTTTAAAGCCGCTTATATTTGTCAAGTCAAGCTCACCGGTTGTTTTATTAAACTTAGCATCACTTGCGGTAGAATGATAAGTCTTGTCATTGTTATTTGCATCAACAAGAGTTAGCTTTGTATCATCGGTAAGCACACCACTGTCAGTGGCATTATCACCTATAAGGTAAAGCTTTTTATCAAAGCTCCAAAGCAGACTGTCACCGTTATTGAGCATTTTTTCCCATTCGTTAGCGGATTTGTAATAGGAATACTTAAAATAAGTAGTAACAGGTGCATCAAAGCTCTCAAAAGCAAGTTTTGTTTTATCCGTATAGTGAGAATGGTTATAGTCTGTGCCTGAGATAACGTAAGATTGGAAGCTGAAATCAAGCACCTTTCTTACAAAAACAGGAATATGAAGTCTAAGAGCAGTTTTGCCACTTCCCGTTGGGTCGATATAATCAAGAGTAATAACAGTAAATCTGTTTGTGCCGTCGTTGTCATACTGACCATCTGTGACCTTGAAATATCCTGTCTTGCTGTTAAACGTAAGAGTGCTTTTGTCTGATTTTTTTAAACTGCCGTTATCATACACATAAGTCGCTGTGCTTACATTCATAAGATCTGTTGTTTTCAGCTTATTTGAACTGCTGTCTAAAACATCATAATTTGTCAGAACTGATATATACTTTGCGAGCATTTGTGTGATATTTAACGATGAGTTATCATCAATAAGCAGAACAGGAAGATCATTCAGCTCCTGAACATCAAGCTCGGAAGCTTGCTTGAATGTTGTAAGCTTTGAATTACCCAGATCCTCTGCATATGTCTTTATGGTACTGTTTATGCCATAGGATTTTTTGGTTGTGCCATTCGTATAAGAAGCAGCGTCACTGATGATAGTCTGCATATTTCCGCCAACAAGATCGCCTGTGAAAATTTTATCACCAACGGTTTTGCTTGGATTTATGTTGACATAAGGTGAATAGCTATCAACGTGCGTGCCGCTTCCCTCACCGATATTTTGAGTATTATTCTGATCGCCGTTATAGTCAGCATGAACTGCGATAAAGTTGGCAGGTATCTGTGAAGCATAATACTGTATATCAGGTAAACAATCCGTGTTATTTACTGATACTCCGATAAATTCAGATGATAGATTTTTATATTTGTTCCAACCTATCAGGTTAGAAACAGACACACTGTTGTTGCCTCTTATATAGCTTAATTTATTTATGAGAATATCATAAGCATAAGTGTTGCCGCCGTCATTATGACCGATCACACCGCCTGCGCCTGCACCATTGGACTTATCTTCTGCTGACAGCTTAACATTATTGACTTCACAATCAGTTATCTTCAGATCACCGTTAGCTTTTATGCCAACATAACCTCCGATACCTACATTATCATTTTTAGCAGCCGGTATACCTATCGCTGCATTTTTTACAGCAGACTTTGATATGGTCACAGCCGCATTCTGTTTGCCGACCATTCCGCCTGAGCTTGCATAACCATAAACACCGCAAGCTGATGTTTCAGACGTTCCACCATAATAACAGTTCTCATTGACAGACAACTGTTTTTTGTTTATTCCAACGAATCCGCCGGCATTACTTCCATAAACATCGACGCTGACGCTTGTGTTTTCTATTGTGCATACTTCGTTAGACAATCCTATAAGACCGCCCTCGTTCATTGTCTGGGTAGCAAGGGGTTTATTGTCTTTTTTTGAGCCGATAAAGCTGTCTTTATTATAAGATGTAAGCCGGACATTGCTTATTGTCGTTTTGATATTTGCAGAGCCTACGATCCCGCCTACGCCAAACCAAGTACCTGTGCCTTTATCAAGATTAGCAAATTCAACTTTATTAATAGTAATCTTGGAATCCTTAACATTAAATTCGCTGCCCTTCTGAGAATTTCCCACAAGACCGCCTGTTTCAAATCCGCCATACACATATATGCCGCTGTTTTCAGACTTAACGCCACTTATATTGATATTATTTGTTGACTTTCCTATAAGTCCTCCCACAGTATATGCACCAGATACCTCAAGATCGTTCAAGGTTATTCCGCTAAACTTGCATTGACCCTGTACTCCGCCAACAATACCACCTGTAGAAAGGTCTTCATTAACATACGATTTTCCGTCGTTGTTATACGTCTTAACGCTGATCTTGCCGGAAAGATTAAGACTATCTACAGTTAGAGCATACGTTGAACAGTTTATCAGCCCAACTCCTTTCACTTTGTCGAATGCGGTACGATACTTATAGTTATCCACATTTTCAAACTCAACAGTGTTAACGCTACCGCCCTTGTTATCTGTTATTTTCACAGCATAGGCTTTTATATCTGTATCGAGCTTTATAGTCTGATCATTTCCCTGGATAGCTGTCAAAGACAAAGTATATCCACAGTCAATGCCGCCCAGGTTACTATCTGCTGCATCAAACAACTGATTTATTCCACGAAAACCTGTGTCGGTGAGGTCATAGGTTTCATTTCCTGTGAGCTTAACAGTAAATTTCTTACTTTGATCGTGTGCCCATTTTGCTTCAGAAAGACCTTTTTCACTTGGCTTTGTATATTTTTTTAGCATTACAGAATTTTTCTTTTCATATTCCCTGCTTGTAGCCTTTTCAAGTCTTTGATAATCTGAGATCGCAGTTTTGTAATCTTTATCATCAGAAGTCAATGTAGCTGTACCAACTTTTGAATAGTCTGCATTTCGAGTAAAAGTATAATGACCATAGCCGCAAGTGTTTTTATATTTATCTGTATATCCCATACCGGACTGTGATATGACAGACAGCATAAACAATGCCTGTGCATTAGGCACTTCAATAGTATTTGTCGTGCCGGCAATAACATTTAATTTCTCAGCATCATTAAGCTCGCTCTTGAACTGCGTGATGAGATAATTTTTCCTGCCATTGTTAAGGTTGGTTGACTTACCGAACGTTTTTCCCTCTTCAATAGCAAAGCCGTTTACAACTCTGCCTATATATGGATTGATAAAGAGGTTGGTAGCTGCGTTTTCGCCCACTGCCTCAGTATTGTTGGTTGTAAGCGCACTATCTTTTGCAACGTTGTTCATATTTCTGAAAATAACGCCGCCGTAAACTATGGCGCCAACATATCCGCCTGCAGTAATGAGATGTTGTTTGCTGTTATCGTTCTTTGCAAATGTTATATTAGGATTTGTTACCTTGACATTATCAATGATATTATCTCCGCCAAACACAACGCCCATAACACCGCCGTAATACTCTGTCTTTCCGGTACTATAGTTTAATTTATTATTATTGTTTTTTGAAAGCGTTACATTGGTATATTTTATATTGATATTTTTTACAACACTTCCGCTGCTGAACCTGATGAGAGGGCTTGCAGAATTATTGGTGATAGTTGGATATGTTCCGTCGGATTTCTTCTGTCCAACAATAACGCCCCTGAAAACGTAACTGTTTGATGTTCCGCCAAGACCTGCAAAAGAACTGCCGAGAACTATATCATCATCTATCTTGTAATAAGCTTCGCAAAGATATTTGATCATGTTATCTTTTGAAACTGAAACTTTTTTCGTTCCGCTTACAAAATTGCCTGCACCATCATAAGTATAGGTTTCATGCTTGGTGCCTTTGCAAAAAGCACTATTAGCATTAACAGTCGATTTATCGGCAGAAACATTTGCATTATAGTTTACTTCCCAGCCATTTGTAGGTGCGGCTGTACTGATAACTCGTGCGACCTCTGCAAGTGTGGAAGCGTCAAGGATATATGGATCAGAGTATGTTCCGCAGCCCTTTATAAGATATGGTCGCTCAAGGTTTACGTCTATCTCATCATAGTTTTGAGTGGTATCATACGATTTAGCAACATATGGCTTGTAACTAGCAAAGCTATATTCCTCTGTTGCGTTATTTTGGTCAGGAGAAGTATACCTGTCATCTCTACTCCAATCACCATGATATTTATTCTGCCTGCTCTTTCCGTCACTGTCAACATTCTTAATGGTGTCAGACACTTCTTTTCCGTAGGTTACATTATGCTTTGCTTCTGTTCCCCAATCTTCTTCCCATTTATAGTTGTATATTGCAGAAGAGCCTGCGCCGTCAGAATGCTGAAAGCTTTCAAGCAGAGTAGCATTTTTGAAAATTGAATTTTCATTACTTGCGTCAAGCTTGATATTTGAGAAAGTCAGAGATATATTTTGACCATTTTTGCTTCCTACATTGCCTATAAGGCTTGTTGCAGCATAATTCTGATCGCCTTTGTAATATTGTTCAGCAGTCATACTGTGTTTTTTCTGTGACACATTCTGTATAGTGATCTCTGTCATGTTGCCTATCTTATTTATAAGCAAAGGGGCATAAGAATTTTCACCATTTAAACTTAAAGAAGTATCATTCACATACAGATCATCAAGAACGATACTGCCGGTAATTTTGACAGATTTTTTTGTAGTATTGGTGTCGTCAGCAACCGAGCCGCAAACCAATGCACCTGAACCACCATTCACTTTACCGATATTTCCCTTAAAGGTCAGTTTACCACTTATGGTAACAGCTCCATTTTCATTTCTGAAAAGTCCAGATTGCATCATGTAATGTTGATTATGTACATTATTTAAGTTTGTTCCATCCATGCCTTCTGTTGTACGGGCATAATTGTCACTATTACCGCTTGATGCACTTTCAGACTCATTAAATTCCTTATTATAAAAAGTAATGGTTGAGTTTGAACTGATAGTAGTATCTTTTGAATCCATATCAACAGGATAGTAAGAATATCCACGCAGATCTATTGTTTCATCTTTAGGGAAACCAGGGTCTTTTTCACAAATATAATTTTTTATGTTTGACGCCGCAAAAACTCTTGCACTCCATACAGTAGCTTTAGCTCCGCCTGTGGAGGCGTTACCATTTTTATATACATCAAGGTTATAATAATATCTTGCACAAGGATTATCTTTCCATGTCTCACCATTATTTTTTGTTTGATTTTGATAGGTATTGCAGTGTTCACCGTCCATATAGAGCAAACGTTCATTTTTATCATTAACAGCAGGAATTGAAATTATGGCTTGACGATTAGACATAAAACCAGCTGAAGAAGAATAATAAATACTACAACGAGCTATCTCATCAAAATACGAATAGCTTGGGCTTATATTTATCTTAGTATCTTGTGAGATCTTATATCCATTAGGTTCAGTAAGTTCAAAATAAGTTGCATCTCGTGAGCTTCTGTAATTATTGACATTTTCACCTTTAAAATAGTCAAAGCCATAAGAGTCATAATCTCTGCCAAAAAGAGTTGAGGCAAGCATGCCGAAATTTATACATTTTGTTGCTTTCACTGTCACACCGTCAAAGCTAACCTCTTTTATGCTCCAATAACCTGTTGTGGAAAGTACAAGACCGCCCAGTTCTGTGCCATTGTTCACTGTTAATCTTGAATTGTTTACATTCAAACTACTCAGATCAATTTCTACTCTATACCAGTTATGCCCTAAAAATCCACCGCTATTTGATTTACCACTAGAATTTATTGTTAAAGCATTAATATTAACATTGGTGATAGATACCTTATTAGGTACAACAGAAGCTGAATTATCCTTAGCACCGACCTCTGCAATAAGTCCGCCTACTCTTGCATTAGAGCCTGTATGTTTATCCTCAATTGAGCCTTTGACCGTTACTTCATCAAAAACGATTTTTTTTGTAATTTCAGTTTTTGCTCCATCAACAATTCCAATAACTCCGCCCAAAACAGTGCAGTCATTTGTTTTTGTACTGTTATATTTAAGGGTAACATTAAGAGTACAGTTATTGAATGAAATGTCGGTTGTTGCACTAGCAACATCAGTAACACACCCCACAAGACCGCCAACAAAGTTTGTAAAATCTCCACTTGGAGATGCGGTCACATCAGCGGTCACGCTGTCAATAGTCAAAGCTCCGCTGTTGTATGCAGATACAGAACCAATATAACAAGCATCACCGCCAGAAACATTATCACCGACAATATTAAAGTTTGAAACAAGCGTTAAATTACTTATTTTTGCACCGCTTGTCTTTGCAAAAAGTCCGTTATGAGTATGGAAAACTATCTTGTCATTTTCTGTTCCCACTGTCATGGTAAGTTTATGACTATTGCCGTTCAGAGTGCCTGTGAATGTATCCTCACCATTATCACGCATAAAGCCGGTTAGTCCTGTGTCGCTTATATCAACATCTGCACTAAGGCTGATATTTGCCGCAAGCATATCTGCCTTGCTAGCACCGCTATACTTAACAAAATCATTGCTATCATCAATAAAATAATTTCGAATTTTATATTACCATAAAAAACGGAAGCTAAATATAGCTTCCGTAATCAACATTTTCATTTAAATCATTTAATAGATGTTTAATTTCTTGATCCTTGTTTTTACCCATTACCAAAATAACATCACCAGCATCAACTATCACTAAATCCTTGACGCCAAAACCTATGATTAAATTTTTATCACCAAAGATAGAGCAATTTTCACATTCTTGTACATATACATTTTTACTTATTTCATTTCCACTACATTTATTTAAATATCTACTTAAGGCATTAAAAGTACCGATATCATCCCAATAAAAATTACCTTTAATGACATATGCTCTTCTTGTTTTTTGCATAATACCAAAATCAATGGATATTCCATCAATTAAATTATATTGTTCCCTAATGACTTCTTCTTCATCATCTTCTCCTATGTGTGCATATATTTCCATTAATGATTTATATATCTTAGGTAGATACTTTTCCATCTCCCTTAAGATAACATCAGCTCTAAAAACAAATATGCCTGAATTCCAAAGATAAGTTTCCTTAAGCAAGAAATCCTTAGCTACTTCAATATTAGGTTTTTCTGTAAATCTAGATATCTTATAAGCACCAGCTGATGTCTGAAGTTTATCACCCATTTCTATATAAC
>ERZ772897.3098-NODE-3098-length-12952-cov-3.494999_pt1 | contig 12952 bp, 12 predicted proteins | sample MGYA00512125_ERZ772897 | MGnify/ENA primary metagenome ERZ772897 (study PRJEB29015, sample SAMEA2737660) | human gut metagenome | biome: human gut; feature: human-associated habitat; material: faeces | place: China | collected 2012 ... | reverse complement strand
ACCGGCATCGCCGTGGACAGCGGCCCCTTCGACAAGATCGTCCCCCGCCTGGCAGGGGAGGCCGCAGCACTGCTGGAGTGCCCCTTCCAGCCGGAAGAGAATGCATTTCAGATGGTGGAGCACATGGGCCCCGGCTATGCCCTGCCGAATCCGGAGGATACCCCCTATATCGAGGAACTGGCCCGGACGGAGGGCATCCTGCTGGATCCGGTCTACACCGGGAAGGCCTTTGCCGGCATGATGCGGCTGCTGCGCCAGGGGTATTTCGACGGGCAGGATGACCTGCTGTTCGTCCACACCGGCGGCGCGGCGGCTCTGTTCGCCATCGATCTGCCCCGGTGACGCCCCCTTTTTCCCATACCCGGCCGGAGCCCGGATACGAACCCTTTGAAGGAGCATCAAACCATGGAATATTTCCCCGCACCTCTTGAAAAACTGGTGGAGCAGTTTGCCCGCCTGCCGGGCATCGGCGGCAAGTCTGCCCAGCGGCTGGCCTTTTACGTGCTGGGCCTGCCGGAGGCGGAGGCCAGGGAGTTCGCCGACGCCATCCTGGATGCCAAGAAAAGCGTCACCTGCTGCCCGGTGTGCCAAAACTTCACCGCCGGGGGGCTGTGTCCCATCTGCGCCTCCCCCAAGCGGGATGGCTCCGTTATCTGCGTGGTGGCGGATCCCCGGGACGTGGCCGCCATAGAGCGGGCCAGGGAGTACAACGGCCGGTATCACGTGCTCCACGGCGTCATCTCTCCCATGAACCACGTGGGGCCGGACGACCTGGCCATCAAATCCCTGGTGGAACGGGTGGCCAGCGGCGAGGTGAAGGAAGTCATTATGGCCACCAATCCGGACACGGAGGGGGAGGCCACAGCCATGTACATCGCCAGGCTCTTAAAGCCCTTTGACGTGCGGGTGACCCGCCTGGCCTACGGCATTCCCGTGGGCGGACATCTGGAGTTCGCCGACGACGCCACGCTGATGCGGGCCCTAGAGGGCCGCCGGGAGATCTGAGCGCCCCGCCCCCTAAATAAAAACGCCGGATGGAAACCCATCCGGCGTTCGTTTTTTCATTTCTCCTTGGGCAAAATCAGGTTCAGCAGCACCGCCATGATAGTTGCGATCACCACGGGAGACTGTCCGAACACCATGGTGAACGCCTCCGGGAACTGGCTGAGGGCCTCGGAGGCCTGGGAAATCCCCACGCCCAGAGCAGCAGAGAGACCCACAATGGTGGTGTTCCGGGCCGTCAGGTCCTGGGAGGCGATGAGCTTCATGCCCGTCATGGCAATGGTGGAAAACACCGTCACTGTGGCGCCCCCCAGCACGCACTGGGGAATGGTGGTCAGCAGCGCCGCAAATTTGGGGGAGATGCCCGCCAGCAGCAGGAATCCCCCGGCAATGGCGAACACCGTCCGGTTCACCACCTTGTTGGTGGTGACGATGCCCACATTTTGGGAGTAGGTAGCCGTGGGCAGGCCGCCCATCAGCGCCGTCAGGATATTGCTGGTGCCATAGGCGATGATACCGCCCTGGAGCTCCTGGTCCGTGGGATCCCGGTCCAGGCCGCCCACGGTGGTGGCGGTGAAGTCGCCGATGGCCTGGATGGAGTTGATGGCAAACAACAGCCCGATGGCCACACAGGAGGCTGGATCGAACTTCAGACCGAAGTGCAGGGGCTCCGGCAGGGCGAACCAGGCAGCATTTCCCACGTCGGCAAAGCTGACCATGCCGAAGCAGAGCGCCACCGCATAGCCGAACAGCATCCCGATCAGGATAGAAGCCAGCTTGCAGATGCCCTTGGCCTTGTGGTTCAGCACCAGCACGGCAGTCAGCGTCAGGGCCGCGATCAGCCAGTTCTGCCAGGAGCCATATACCAGCGCCTCCGTCAGCCCCTGTTGCGCCACCACGGATTCATAGGTGTTGCCGGTGCCGCCGGCCATGTAGTTGATGGCGGTAGGGTAGAGGGAGAGGCCAATGGTGAACACCACCGTGCCGGTGATGACCGGCGGGAACAGCCGGCGGATCTTCTTGACGAACACGCCCACCAGCACAGCCACGATGCCGCCCACGATCATGGCGCCGGCAATGGCCGCCACTCCGCCGCCGGAGGCGGCGATGGCCTGCATACTGGGAACATAGGCAAAGCTGACACCCAGGATCACCGGCAGGCCAGAGCCGAACCGCCCGCCGATGGGATACAGCTGGAGGAATGTGCACACGGCGGACATCACCAGGGATGCCTGGATCAGCAGCACCTGCTCCTCCTGGCTGAGGCCGATGGCTCCGGCGATGATGATAGGCGGGGTGACACACCCCACGATCATGGCCACCAGATGCTGCAGGGCCAGGGAGAGCGAGGTGCCGAGGGGCGGAATTCCCCGGGGCTGAAACAGCAGCTCCCGGCGGTCAAAGCGAGACTCCATGGGCAGGACTCCTTTCGGGCGGAAACTCCGCGCGTTCTGTGGTGCGGAAGTCGAGGCTTGAGGCTTCTGCTCTTATGATACCATGGATTTCCCCAAAAGCAAACAAAATTTTTGGTAACCTGAAAAAATAATTGGTTGTTTCGACAAAAGGGCGCCCCGGCTTTGACCGGGGCGCCCTTTTAATCAGTCTGCGATGGTGGGTACCGCGTCCGCGGGGATAGGGCAGGTGTAGCCTGCCGCCGTCCGGCGCTGAAACTCCGTCTTTGCCTCCTCCAGCAGGGCCGGGTCCGTCAGCAGGTCAATGGCGGCCGCCGCCAGGACCTTGCCGGCATGGAGGGCCGCCTTGTGGCCGATGTCTGTCCGGCCGCAGGAGACATTCTGCCAGCTATGGCCGGGGCAGCCGTTGGGCCAGGCGGCCACGTGGATCTGTGCAGTAGGGCACTGCCAGCTGACGTCGCCCACATCCGTGGAGCCGGGCTGGAAGGCGTCCCCCTGGTACAGGGGCAGCAGAAAGCGGTTCATGGCGTGGCCGGCCTGGGCCCGCCTGGCCTGGGCATCCGCCGCGTAGTCCAGATCATACTGGCTGCCCACGCCCGGCGCCCGGTCACTGCCGGAATAGGTGCCGGCCAGGCTGTCGGCAAAGGCCAGCTCCTCCGGCGTGTAACTGGGGACCCCCAGGGCCTCGAAATTTCGGTAGAGGACCCGCTCCAGGGCGTGGTTCGTGACGGTGTCCGCCAGGCCGTCGATGAATTTCTTCTCCACCGTAGTCTCAGTCATCAGAGCTGCGCCCTGGGCGATCTTGTCCACCCGGGCCTGCAGCTCCACGGCCTCCGCCACATGATTGGACCGGACCATGTACAGCACGCTGGCCCTGGGCTGGACCACGTTGGGACTCCGGCCGCCGGCATCGGTGATGGCGTAGTGGACCCGAGCCTTGTCACTCATGTGCTCCCGCAGGAACTGGACGCCCACGTTCATCAGCTCCACCGCGTCCAGGGCGCTGCGGCCACGGTCCGGGTCTCCGGCGGCATGGGCCGCCACGCCGGTGAAGTGGTACTGGGTTTGGATGCAGGAGTTGGAGGAGCCGGTAAGCACCTCGTTGGCGTCGTCCGGGTGCCAGGTGAGGGCCGCATCCAGACCGTACCATAGCCCATCCCGGGCCATAAATGCCTTGGCGGCGCCGCCCTCCTCGCCGGGGCAGCCATAGAAGACGACCGTACCGTGGAGCTTTCCGGCGGCGATTTGGTCTTTGATGGCAATGGCCGCACTGAGGCTGGCCGCGCCCAGCAGATTGTGGCCGCAGCCCTGGCCGCTGCCGCCCTCGCAGAGAGGCTGCTTTTCGGTCACACCGGGGGCCTGGGACAGGCCGGACAGGGCGTCATATTCCGCCAGAATGCCGATTTTCGGGCTGCCGGAGCCGTAGGTTCCGGAAAAGGCCGTGGGAATACCGCAGAGGTTCTCTTCCACCCGGAAGCCCTCCTGCTTCAGCAGGGCCACATAGGCGGCAGTGGACTTGATTTCCAGCATGGACAGCTCGGCATATTCCCATATCTTGTCACTGAGGGTGAAAATTTCCTCTTTTTTCGCTTCAACGGTCTGGTAAAGCTCCTGCTTGCTCATATTACAGCACCTTCTTCAGGAAGTCCTGGAGCCGGGGATGAGTGGGATTGTTGAAAATCTGCTCCGGGGCACCCTGCTCCAAAATGTTGCCCTCGGCCATAAACAGCACCCGATCGGAAACCTCCCGGGCGAAGCGCATCTCGTGGGTAACGATGACGCTGGTCATGCCCGTATCCACCAGGCCCTTGATGACATCCAGCACCTCGCCCACCATCTCGGGGTCAAGGGCGGAGGTGGGCTCGTCGAAGAGCATTACGTCCGGCTCCATAGCCAGCGCCCGGACAATGGCAAGCCGCTGCTTCTGGCCGCCGGAGAGGTTGCCGGGCATTTCATCGTACTTGTCCAGCAGGCCGACCCGGGAGAGCAGGTCCTTTGCCATCTGGCTGGCCTCGGCCTCGCTCTTGCCCTTGAGCATCTTGGGGGCCAGGGTGATATTCTGAGCCACCGTCAGGTGGGGGAACACATTGAAATGCTGGAACACCATGCCCATCTTCTGCCGGTGAAGATCGATGTTCACTTTGGCAGGCTTGGGGAGCTTTCCCTCCTTGATGAGCTGCTTTTCCTCCTTGGTCAGGTTGCCGGTGATCTCGTCGCCCTCGAAGTAGATTTTGCCGCTCTCAGGCTTTTCCAGCAGGTTCAGGCACCGCAAAAAGGTGCTCTTGCCGCCGCCGGAAGGGCCGATGATGGAGACCACCTCGCCCTTTTCAATGGTCTGGTTCACGCCTTTGAGGACGTGCAGCTCGCCATAGCTCTTATGCAAATCAACGGTTTTGATCATTTCCATAATTAAACAGTTCCTTCCTTTTTCGCCTTGTGGCTGCGGTAGCTGTTGGGGTTCGCCATCTTCTTGCCGAAGCGGTCCACGATTTTGCTCAGAGGATAGGTCACGCACAGGTAGATAATGGCAACGATGGTCAGAGGCTCCAGGGTCAGATAGGACACGCCCTTGACCACCAGGTAAGAGGTCATGATATCGCCCAGGAAGAAGGTGGAGGCTAGAGAGGTCTCCTTCAGCATCATGATGAACTCATTGCCCAGCGCCGGCAGAATATTGCGCACGGCCTGGGGCAGGATGATCTTCACCATGGTCTGGCCCTCGCTGAGGCCCAGAGAACGGGCTGCCTCGGTCTGGCCCTTGTCCACGGCCTGAATGCCGGAACGGATGACCTCGGACACATAGGCAGAGGAATTGATACACAAAGAGATGGAAACCCACATGAACTGGCTGAGCTTCATGAATTTGAAGATGTTGGGCAGCACGAAATAGAACACATACAGCTGCAGCAGAATGGGGGTGCCCCGCAGGACCTCTACATAGACGGAGGCGATGAAGCGGAGGATCTTGGACTTGGACATCTTCAGCATGGCAACCAGGGTGCCCAGAACGGTGCCCAGGGCCACGGAGATAAAGGTCAGAATCAGGGTGTTTTTCAGGCCGGTGAACAGGAAGAGCTTCCAATACTGGCTCCAAATCTTTGCCATATTCGGCAGAAACAGGCTAAAATCCATCTTTCTAAATTCCTTTCAAATCATTATAGCATCATTCTTGCATTTTTCAAGAGCAGGGGGGTGCTCGCAGGATGCTTCTCTTTTCAGCGCGGCAGCGCTGCGTTCAAAAGGAAAGCATCCGTTTTATGGGATTCTCTCCGGACATACCGCTGCGAACCAGTGGCTTTGGCCACCGGTTCGCAACGGTTTTTCGTTTCCGTAATTAGTTGGCAACGTTGCCGTTGTCGTCGTAGGAGACCTCAATGCCGGAGATGGCCTTGGCCTCTTCATACCAGGTGTTCCACTGGTCCTTGGAGGAAGCCAGCGCGGCGTTGACGGCCTCGGTCAGTGCATCGTTGCCCTTCTGGAGCAGGACCACGTTGCCGGTGTACTTCTCGTCAACCACGAACTTGAAGCCGGACATGGCAATGTCGGGGTTGTTGGCGATGATGGCTTCGCCATTGCCCTTGGCCACTGCGATGCAGTCAAAGTCGCCGTTCTTCAGCTGCAGCACGCCGGTGCCCAGGTCGGTGAAGAGGGTGAGCTCGCTGTCGGGCAGCTGCTCGGTGGCCAGGGACTGCTGCAGAGAGGCGTTCTGTGCGCCGATCTTGGCGCCCTTCAGGCCGTCGGCAGTGGCGAACTTGTCGCCGTTGGAGGCCAGGGTGATCAGGACCTGCTCGTCTTCGTTGTCACCGGCGTGGTAGTAGTTGGAGATGTTGTAGTTCTGGGTCCGCTCTTCGGTCCAGCTGAAACCGGAGATGGTCATATCCACGGTCCCGGCGTAAACGGCGGTCTGGCAGGCGTCGAAGCTCATGGGCATGATCTGCAGCTCCAGGCCCATGCTCTCGGCAATGTACTTTGCCAGAGTCACATCGAAGCCGACGTACATATCCTGGCCCTGCTTGGTGGGGTCGGTGAACTCCATGGGGGCGAAGTCGGGAGAGGTGGCGACGGTCAGGACGCCGGGAGTAACGGTCTTGATCTCGGCCGCTGCGGCGGTTTCCCCTGCCGCGGTGGTGTCGGCAGCGGCTGCGGTGGTGGAAGTGGAGGTGGTGCTGCCGCAGCCAACCAGCATAGCGGCCAGCATCAGTGCGGCGAGGATAAAGCTAACGGTCTTTTTCATTTTCATTGACTCCTTTTCTCCGGGGGTTGATTGATGGCTGTATTATAGCGCGAATATTATGCAATTTCAATTGATAAAACATACAAATTGGAATTCTTTTTACAGCGTATCTTATGTATGTTTTGTATATCTCATTCATTTTCTTCCTGCATATTTGCATAATTATATGTTTTATTCATAATATTTCCGTATATTTGCATATTTCAGTATTCCGTATACAGCGTATATTATTCAAATAAATATGCATATTTGCATAGAAAGGGCCGCACGAAAAGGCGAGGCCTCCGGAGAGGTCTCGCTTGATTCACTCTGTTGATAACTTTGGGGTATCATAAAAAGAAGATCAGGACAGCAGCAGCTTGTCGTCGGCCTCGTCGGAGCCGGAGGCCTTGCTGAAAAGCTCCAGCAGCTGCTCAACGGTCAGGTGCCTCTTCTCCTCGCCGGAAACGTCCACGGCCACGTGGCCCTCGTACATCATGATCAGGCGGTTGCCATAGGTAATGGCGTCGCGCATATTGTGAGTGATCATCATGGTGGTCAGGCGGTTCTTCTCCACAATGCGCTGCGTGGCCTCCAGAACCTTGGCGGCGGTCTTGGGGTCCAGGGCGGCGGTGTGCTCATCCAGCAGCAGCAGCTCCGGCTTTTGCAGGGTGGCCATCAGCAGCGTCAGCGCCTGGCGCTGGCCGCCGGAGAGCAGGCCCACCTTGGCGGTCATCCGGTTTTCCAGTCCCAAGTCCAGGATTTTCAGCTGCTCGATATAGCGCTCCCGGTCCGCCTGGGTAATGCCCGGGTGCAGGGTGCGGCGCTTGCCCCGACGGTCTGCCAGGGCCAGATTTTCCTCGATCTGCATGGTGGCAGCCGTGCCCATCATGGGGTCTTGGAACACCCGGCCCAGGTAGGCCGCCCGCTTGAATTCCGGCAGGCGGGTGATGTCCCGGCCGTCGAGAATGATGGAGCCCGTATCCACCTGGATGGTGCCCGCCACGGCGTTCAGCATGGTGGATTTGCCTGCGCCGTTGCCGCCGATGACGGTGACAAAATCCCCGTCGTTCAGGGTCAGGTTCAGGCCGTTCAGAGCCGTTTTGGCATTCACCGTGCCGGGGTTAAAGGTCTTGCTGACGTTTTTGATCTCAAGCATTCCGGGCGCCTCCCTTCTCTTTCTTCACATGGATACTGTTCTTCCAATAGGGAATGGACAGGAACAGGGCCACAATGGCCGCGGTGAAGAGCTTCAGATCGTTGGTATTCAGGCCCAATTGCAGGACGATTTGCAGCACCAGATAGTAGATCACCGCGCCTACGACCACAGAGCAGAGCTTCAGGGCAAAGTTTCTAAAAATCTTATCCAGCAGCACCTCGCCGATGATGACGGCGGCCAGACCGATGACGATGGCGCCCCGGCCCATATTCACATCCACCGCACCCTGGTACTGGGCCAGCAGCGCGCCGGACAGGGCCACCAGGCCATTGGAGAGCATCAGTCCCACGGTGACGGTGACCCGGGTGTCAATACCCTGGGCGCTGGCCATGCGGCGGTTGGCGCCGGTGGCCCGCAGACCGGAGCCATACTCCGTGCCGAAGAACCAATAGAGGATGCCAATGAGCACCGCCAATGTGACGACTGCGGGAATCAGGGGATTGCGCGCAGACAGCTCCTTCACAAACCGCTGGGATACCACCAGATTGTACTTGTCCACGGAAATGGGCTGGTTGGACTTGCTGCCCATGATCCGCAGGTTCACGGAGTACAGGGCCAGCTGGGTCAGAATGCCCGCCAGAATGGCCGGAATGCCGCAGCGGGTGTGCAGCAGGCCCGTAACCATGCCCGCCAGCATGCCCACCAGGAACGCACACAGCAGGGCGATCCAGGGGTTGCAGCCGGAACGCATGAGCATAATGCACACCGCGCCGCCGGTGGCCAGGCTGCCGTCTACGGTCAGGTCCGCCACATCCAGAATGCGATAGGTAATGTACACGCCAATGGCCATAATGCCCCAGAGCATTCCCTGGGCAATGGCGCCGGGCGCGGCATTCAAAAGGGAGGAGAAAAACATAGGCTTGTTACCTCAAATCTTTCTAAAAATTGCAACACAGGGGCAGGGCGAAAGGGCCCTGTCCCTGTATTCTATTCCATTGTATCAGCCCTCGACGGCTACGTAGTCATCGGGAACGGTGACGCCCAGGGTCTCGCAGTTGGCTGCGTTGTACTTCTTGGTGACCTGGGGTGCGTACTCCACAGGCATTGTGGAAATGTCGGCCTCGCCGGTCAGAATCTTGACGGCCATCTTGCCAGTGGCATAGCCCAGATCATAGTAGCTGATGGACAGGGTCGCCACGCCGCAGCCCTGGCAGATGCCCTCTTCGCCGGCAATGACGGGAACGTCCGCAGGCAGAACCACATTGGCAATGGCCTCGGTGTTGGAGGCGGCGGTGTTATCGGTGGGGATGTAGATCACGTCGCTGGAATCGCAGGCCTTCTGGGTCACGGAGGCAACGTCGTTGGTATCGGTGAAGGCGTACTCCTCACAGGTCAGACCCGCCTGCTCCAGATAGCCCCGGATCATATCCACCTAGTACTTGCTGTTGGACTCGGCGGAGCAGTACAGCAGGCCCACGGTCTTGGCATCGGGGAACAGCTCTTGAAGCATGGCCGCCTGCTGGTCCAGAGGAGGCAGGTCGGAGGTACCGGAGATATTGCCGCCCACAGTGCCGGTCCAGTTGTCAATTTCCAGGGCGGAGGCGTAGTCCGTCACGGCGGTGCCCAGAACGGGGATATCGGCAGTGGCAGAGGCAGCGGCCTGCAGAGGGGCAGTGGCGTTGGCCAGGATCAGGTCCACCTGGGAGGCCACCAGGCCATTGACGATGGTGGCGCAGTTGACGCTCTCGCCGGAGGCGTTCTGCTCATTGAAGGAGACGGCATCGCCCAGAGCTTCCGTCAGGGCGTCCTTGAAACCCTGGGTAGCGGCGTCCAGTGCAGGGTGCTGCACCAGCTGGCAGATACCGACGGTATAGGTCTTGCCGGATTCGGTCTCGGCGGAAGCCTCGGAGGCTTCGGTCTCGGCTGCAGCTGTGGTCTCAGCGGCAGCGGCGGTGGTGGCAGCGGGCGCAGTACCCGTGCAGGCCGCCATGGATACCAGCAGCAGGGCTGCCAGCACAAGCGCAAGTGCTTTTTTCATTTTCATTTTCTTCCCTTCGTGCTTTCTCTACGAACTTTTGTGCTCCACCGGTGGAGCACTTCTCGACTACTATACACCCGCTTTTCCAAATTGTCAACGAGAAAAATAAATTATTTTCGAAGAAATCGTATATTTCTCAGGCAAAACCTGAATTATTCCCTTTCAAAATGAATATATGCATTTTCCCATTCATTTTTCGGCTCCGGGGCGGAATTTTTTCATTTTCCCCGCTTCCGGCAAATTCGGCGCTGGAAACGTGGTATGCTGGCGGCAGTACAAACGCATGGAGGGATGGAATATGCGCAGAAAGATCTGTATTCTGGTTTTGAGCTTGCTGCTGTCCGCGCTTCCCCTGGGGGCCGGTGCGGAAAACGCCCTGGTTTTGGAAGGCGGCACAAAGGACCTGCTCTTTGCCGCCGACGGCAGCACACCCATGGACCATCTGTTCGGCAGCTACCTTGCCATCAGCCCCGGGGAAAATCCGGAAGAGACCGTGATCCTCCGCCCCCCGGCGGAAATGCGGCTGGTGCTGCAATGCCTGGACGTAACCCCGGCGCTCTCCGGCATCCGCCTGACCGTTCAGGGGGAGACGCTTCTCTATGACGGTCCCCTTGCCGGTCTGGCAGACCTGGGCCTGTTTTCTCCGGAGGAGACCCAATTGCAGCTGCGCCTGGCGATTCCGGAGGACCTGAGCCTTCAGGGCCGGAGAGACTGGCCAAAGCTGCGCTGGTGCCTGACCGCCCAGAGCCCCCAGTCCCCCAAAACCGGGGACTGTGTCCGCCTCCCCGCCGCCGTCTTCACCGGCGCGCTGACAGGCCTGCTGCTGGCCCTGCCCTGGGGCCGCAGATTCCGCCGGGTGCAAAAGCCCTAGGCGCAGGCCGGAAGGGCTCAGTAAATGCCTCCCCTGAAAGGTATAGAGGATGTTGGCCGCTTGCGGCCTACAGACTCTTAATGCACAGCTGGAGGTGGCCCGTCAGGGCCGGAAGGGTTCTGACTGATGCCCAGTTAAAGATTTCGGCTGGGTATCCCTCCGGGGGCCCCTTTCTTGTCCCGCCAAGAAAGGGGGAAAGAATGCGGCTTAAGGAGGCGCTGAAAGGTTTGCTCCCGCAAACCAATCCGCCCTCCTTAAGAATTCTTCCGGCCCGCTCTTCGTTTAGAGAAGCAGGGTTTCGGCGCTTTCTACGGAAGAATCCCCGCATCCAGTATATTCCATGCCAGTGTGCGCACTGGCGCGGAATAGAGGACCACTTCGGCTTTTGGAACGATTGCCGGTGGCAATCGCCTTTTGTAGATTTTTCAGCGTTCTCACGAAATGCGCCTTGGAGAAGTTCAACCCAATGGGTATGCCAGATCACGCAGTTTCATAGCGCCCAGATAGGCGCTTTTTCCGCGCCGGGAGTGCCCTAGCACAAACTAAGTTGGTTTTGAGGCCGGGAAGATTCTTAAGAGGGGCGGTGCGTCGCGCAGCGAATCTAATAAACGATTGCCAGTGGCAATCGCACTACTATTCATCGGCTTTGCCGACAGCGCCCTCTTAAGCCGCATTCTTGCGGAGCTTCTTGGCGGGACAAGAAGCTCCCCGCCGGAGGCACCCAGCCGAAAGCTTTGACAGGGCTTTCGATGAAACGCCCCCGGACCAAACATTTCTGCCTGCAATTGCCGCGACAGGGAAAAATGCGTCTGATATCCGGAACAGTCCTTGGATATCAGGCGCATTGTTTTCTGGAAAATTATTCGATCAGGCCGCTTTCCTTCAGCAGCAGTTCAATGTCGGTACCGCGGGTCTTCTTGACCAGGAGCTTCAGCATCTCCTTCTCGCCGAAGGACAGAGGCGCCTGGGAAATGGGCTTCTTGTCGATGGCGTAGTAGCAGGCACGCAGCAGTTCCCGGACATCGTACTTGCTGCCCCAGACCTCGGGGACGGCCCGGTCCACGTTCAGCAGGGTGTAGACAGATTCCATACCGGTACGCATGGAGTACTCGGTGGTGAAGATGGTGTCTCTGGGGGTCTCGGCGAACTGGCCGATGAAGGCGAAGTTCACAGCGCCGTCGGGCACCACCTTAGGCCGGTCGGATTCCTTTCTGGGCTGGAAGAAGGCATTGATATAGGGCATATAGCAGGTGGTGGTGTTGCAGGCGCTCTCCGCCAGCTCGGGGATCTCCTCCTCGGGCACACCGATGTGGTACAGCCACTCCTGGCAGATCTCCTCGCCGGTGCACTCCCGCATGGCCTTCTTGACGAACTGGCCGGGCTTGTTGGTGGTCAGGCCATAGACCCAAACCAGGACAGTGTCCTTATCCTGGGCCTTGAACTGGGGCTGACGGTTGATGGTCCAGCTGAGGTACCAGTTGTCGGTGCTGTCCTTCACGGTGACGATGCCGCCGGTGGTGACTTTCCCGGCCCGGGGGTCACGCTGGCAGATATCCATAATGTGACGGATGATCTTCTCGTCCTTGGTCTGCACCGTGGCGCTCATCCAGTTGGTGGCTTCCACATCGGAGCAGAAGGCATCGGGATTGCCGTACTCGCCGTTCTTGGCCTGGGCGGCAATGTTCTTCCACAGGTCCCAGCTCTCGCCGCAGCCATTGACAATGCCGCTGAGGTCCGGGGCGTGGGTCTGGTCGCCGTAGCAGGAGGTATCGGTGCAGCAGCCGTTGGTGATGAACACCAGATCGTCTTCGATCAGGTCAATGGTCTGTTCTTTGCCGTCTTTCCGGTATACGATCTGCTTGGCAACCTTTTTGCTGCCTACGGTTTCAATGATGACGTTCTTCACGTCCATGCCGTATTCGATCTGTACGCCATGGGCTTCCAGATATTTCACCAGCGGCAGGATCATGCTCTCATACTGGTTGTATTTGGTGAACCGCAGTGCACTGAAATCCGGCAGCCCGTCAATGTGGTGCACATAGCGGCACAGATACCGCTTCATCTCCAACGCACTGGACCAACGCTGAAAGGCGAACATGGTCTGCCAGTACAGCCAGAAGTTGGTGTCCCAGAATGTGTCCGGCAGAACATCTGAGATCTTCTTGTCCTCCAGATCCTTTTCCGGCGTCAGGAACAGCTTGGAGAGCGCCATGGCGGATTCTTTATCCAGCTTGAACTGCTTGTCGGTATGGGCATC
>ERZ772897.3095-NODE-3095-length-12964-cov-3.583004_pt1 | contig 12964 bp, 11 predicted proteins | sample MGYA00512125_ERZ772897 | MGnify/ENA primary metagenome ERZ772897 (study PRJEB29015, sample SAMEA2737660) | human gut metagenome | biome: human gut; feature: human-associated habitat; material: faeces | place: China | collected 2012 ... | reverse complement strand
TCAGGTGGGTGAACACCGAGTCCAGCGGAAGGTCCCGCCGGAAGGAACTGCTTTCGCCTTCGACCTCCCGGCGGTCTGCGGCGGCAGAAAGATCATCTGCCAGATAAACGATATAGGCCGGGGAATCGGCTGGCAGCGCCTTTGCTGCACCGCGCAGCGCGGCGGCGTGGTGGTAGCGCACACAGTCCAGCGCCGGTGCCCAGCCTGTACCGGGCAAAACGCCGTGCAAAAACTGGTAGCCCTGTTCACTGTGGCTGCCGCGCTGCCCACCGGCACGGTACACCGCTTTACCGGTGTCGTGCAGCAGCCCGCCATAGGTGGACTGCAGGGTGAGAACGTTCAAAATACCATCTCCTTTATGAATTATGGAAGAATTGCACAATAAACGGAAAACGTATTTGTTAATTTTGTAAGAGATGCTTGGAATTGGCTTTATTATAACACATTTTGTCGCCATGCAAAAGCCGCAGCAGAGAAAATATCACAGCAGCTGCAATCGTTCCGTTCATAGAGGAACAGCCCACGGAAAACAAAGAGTTAAGGTTTGTAAAAGAAAAACTCCGCATCTTTTTTGATGCGGAGTTTTTTGCTCCCTCGCGGTTATCGTCCCCTTGCGGGGATAAGCTGCAATGTGATGACTTACGACGAACAGAAAGCACTTGCTCGTTATCGTCCCCTTGCGGGGATAAGCTGCAATGCGGTCAGACGGCCTGTACATCGACCCGACCTTGTTATCGTCCCCTTGCGGGGATAAGCTGCAATGAAGTGATTGGCGGTGATGTAGAATGAAGTATTCCGTTATCGTCCCCTTGCGGGGATAAGCTGCAATTCACATGTCCATGAACTTTCATCTCAAAGAAGATGTTATCGTCCCCTTGCGGGGATAAGCTGCAATGCCCTGAGCCGCTTCTGGACTACCCGGTCAAGATGTTATCGTCCCCTTGCGGGGATAAGCTGCAATTACAGAACTGCCCCAAAAAGAAACTCTTTTCCTGCGTTTTTTAAGGCGTGTTCTGCAATCACAAGATAAATATAGCACATTGACTGCAAAAATAAAAGATATTTCCGAATAAAAAATTGGAAATTGGTGGTGCGAACCCTGTGCCAGATTGGGGAAAACTAGGCGGTAGAAAAGGAGGTTCGCACCCCGAACTGTTGACTTCAGGGCATCGGGCCATATCGCCGGAACCCGGCAAACACAAAAATGCTGCGCTTCAGGGTGCTGCCGTCCGGGTAGGTGGTCTCCTGACTCTTGCGGCGGGAGCAGGCGGCCAGCGTGGGGATGCCTGCGGCTTCCAGACGCTGGACTACCCGGTACACAAAGGTGCACTCGCCCTGACAGAGCACGGCGTCCGGGTTAAGGTGCAGGATGTGGTCGGCGTATACCGTGGCAAGGGAGTCCAGTGCGGCCTCGTCGGCGGCGGGGTCGATGGCAGGGAAGACGAGATCGACCACCTTGCCGTAGCGCTGCGCCGCCGCCTGCTGCTCGGCGCTCCACAGGGCGTAGGGGTGGTTGGAAAAGTTGATGAACATAGCGTGTACCTCCCGGTTCTTTAAAAAAGGCTCCCGTCCGCACAAAACGGACGGGAGCGCTGGCGCGGGGCTCACCGCTTGTCGATGCGGTGGCCAATGTTGTTGCCGGCCAGAGCGCCGGTAACGCCGCCAACGATGGCGCAGGGGATGGTGCCGGCAATGGCACCGACAGGGCCGCCCACGGCGATGCCGATGGAGGCACCCTTCACGGCGCCTGCGACGGCACCGGCTGCGGCACAGCCCAGAGTAGAGATCAGCTCAAACATGTTTTTCACCTCCTTTCACCTACCAGAAGCCCATGGCAGGAGTGCAGTTAAGGCGTAAAAAAATAAATCTGCATAAATTTTTTAAACCATTGTAGCAGCGGCCTTTTTATGGTATGATGCAGATAATGGATCTTATAAAAAGGAGTGTTGCCCTGTGCTAAAGACTTATATCACCACCGTACCTTTGCAGGGAAAGCTGGACCCCATGCTGTACCAGCGGGATCATGCAGCTCCGCCTTCGGCTACCTGTTTTCCCATCGTGCAGGTGATGCGGGATACCCTTGAACCCGGGGACACGGTGCAGCTGCTGGCCATCCGGCAGGAAAATGCCGATACCGCCCGCAATTATCAGCGCCTGCTGGAAGAGCTGGCGCAGCTGGGCATTGCAGAAGATCAGGTGCAGCAGATCGACCTGCCGGAGGATCAGCGCCCGGAAACGCTGATCGGCCTGTGCCGGGATCTGGTAGACGCCCTGCCGCAGGTCACCCGGGTGTATGCCTGTATCACCTACGGCTCCAAGAGCATCCCGGTGGTCACGCTGACGGCGTTGACCTGCGCCGAAGCTACCCATACGGAGCTGGAAGTAGGCGGTGTGTATTATGGCGAGGTCAAGCGGGAAAACGGGCAGGTGCTCAGCGCGCGGCTTTACGATATGGCAGCGCTGTATCAGCTTGCCGGGCTGGTAGGTACCATGCGTGACAGCAAGACCGCCGAACAAGTGTTCCATCAGCTGATCTGGATGAACGAACACCGGGAGGACTGAGCTGCGATGAATGACGTGAAAACATGGGCGGACATTGATGCTTCGCCGCTGCTGCAGCTGCCGCCGGAACAGCGCAAAAAGCTGCACGATGCCAATGATGAACGGTTCCGCACGTTCTGGGCGGAATGCTTTCTGACCGCACAGGCTCCCGGAAGGGGAGAGGAAGCATGGAACAGCGTGGATTTCTGCAAGGCGTTTCTGGATGCGTTTGATTTTTGGGAAGCAAAGCCGGGGCAGACCTTCAGTATGTATCTGCGCACCGCTGTCCGTCATGCACAGGCACACGACCAGCAGCAGGAAGAAATGGCTGTGACGGGCTTCGGACGCGAGACGAACCGCAAGATCAAAAAAGCGCTGGAGTACATGGAAAAGAACGGAATTACAGAGAGTGTGCTCTGCCGTGACCCGGAAAAAGAACAGGTGATCGCCGATATTGTTGGGGTGGGTGTAAAGACCCTGCGGGAAGCACTGCGCAATAAGCAGTCGGTGCTCAGTCTGGACGACACTGGAGGAGAGGATTCGGCGCTGGGTGACCGGGTGGTTTCCCAAGAAAAAAGCGTGGAAGAAAAGGTGGAGCAGAGCAGTGAAATGCTGGCATGGCTGCACCGCGGCATAGGGCTGATGAACCTGCAGCAGAAGGAAAAATACGGCAAGACAGCTGGCCCGTTGTGGAGCAGCGTGCTGATGGGCTTTCTGCGCAACAATGACGCGCTGCCTCCGGCAGAGGATGCGCCCGCGCGGCTGGCAAACTGCGATGACCTGCGCCCGCTGGAACAGGATAACTGTCTGTGGGATATCCTGCTGCTGCACCGGTATGTGGAGTTTACCGTTCAGCCGCCCTATGCACCCAAAGCGCTGGAATGCGCCGCGCTCCACGCCCTGCTGGACTCGGAGCGCAACCCGGCGCAGGATAAGACCGTGGCAGAATTTCTTGGTGTGAGCCGGGCGGCGGTGTCGCAGCGGCGCAAAACATGGCAGCAAAAACTGGTGCAGATGAAAACGGAACAGGAGGATGGATAAGATGGGACGCGATGTTTTACTTTTATATATGAGCCCGAAAAACCAGAACTACAAGACCCAGACCAACGAGGGCGCGGTGCGGTACCTGATAAAGGAAAAGGAGACCCCGGACTGCATTCTGGCACTGTGCAGCGAGACGGTGCGCAAAAAAGCTGTGGTGGAAATGCCGGACGGCAGCACCTGCACCACGCTGGAATATTTCCGCGATGCGTTGCGCAGGGTGGGCATCCCGGAAGAACGGCTGGTAGTGATCGAAGTGCCGGACAGCATGGATGACGAGAAAAAGCAGTTTCAGGCCATCTCGCAGCTGCTGGAAAAGATCAACGAAGGGGACACCCTTTCCATCGACCTTTCCGGTGGCATGCGGGACACTGCCATGCTGCTGGTGACCGCTGCCCGCTGTATGCGGGACCTGCGCAAAGTGGAGACCCGCCGGGTGATCTATGCGGAGCTGCGCGGGGAAGAGCCTGTCGCGCATGACCGCACCCAGCTGTATGATCTGTTCGACTTTGTTACCGCCATGGACGAGTTCTTCTCCACTGGCACCGCGCAAAAACTGAAGCGCTATCTGTGGAGCGAGGGCGAAAAAGACCCGGTGCTGCACACGCTGCTGACCCGCATCAACCAGTTCTCGGAAGATCTGGCGCTGTGCCGGGTGCAGAAATTGAACGACGATTTGAACCAGATCGATCAGGCGCTGAAAAAGACGCCCAAGAAGAGCCAGAACCTGACCGACCTGTTCTTCCGGCTGCTGAAAGACCGTTTCAGTACCGAGTTTGCAGAGCTGCTTTCCTCCGGCGAAAAGGCGCTGCCTGCACTGGTGAGCTGGTGCGCCGGCCACGGGATGTACCAGCAGGCGCTGACCCTGCTGTGCGAGCAGATGCCGGAATATGTCTGCCAGCATATTTTTGTGCAGCCCACCCCCAAAGGCTGGGAGTATCTGGCAGCGCAGATGCAGAACAAGGGCAAGCCGTGGGTGTACCCGCTGTTCCACTTCCATTTCTGCCGCCTGACTTTGATGCAGAAGGAATATCCCTATACAACAGACCTGCGCCTGACCCTAAGCCGGGACGATGCAGAAGGCAATATGCTGTTCGGCGTAGCAAATGATGCAGAAATGCACGACTATCTGGATATGGTGCTTGCCTCTGGGCAGCTGGTCATCGACCCTGCCATCCGCCCGCAGCTGGAGCAGGCTGCCCTGCTCTATCAGCGCGTGATGCAGTACCGCAACCAGATCAATCACGCCAGCGCCAGCGACCTAGGCTTACAGAGCGAGCGCGTTCTGCCGCTGGATACAGAGCACATTAAAGAGACCCTGCAAAAGATCGCCGCCTACCTGCATGAGATCCGCCCCTTGAAGCGGAACGCCCCGCAAGGCGTCAAGGCGCTGCCTGTCACAAAGACGATTCCGGCAGGCGCAGTTCCCAACCTGTAAAATAGAATATAAGAAAAAGCAAAGCACCTCCGCTGCTGGCAAATGCCAGTGGCAGAGGTGCTTTTTTGTCCCCTTGCGGGGATAAATTGCAATTTGCATGGTTCTGAAATGGAGATTTCACTCCCGCGGTTTCCGTCCCCTTGCGGGGATAAATTGCAATGAAAGAGATTAAGACTGTCGCAGCTGTTCTGGAAGTTTCCGTCCCCTTGCGGGGATAAATTGCAATAGGCATACGACGAGATTTACATTTCGGTCTACGAGTTTCCGTCCCCTTGCGGGGTGTAGTTTTACTATACCACACATTGAGTCAAAAGAAAAGAACTATACACCGGAGAAGCGCGGATGGAGCAGAAAAGATAAGGCATAAAGATCACCTCGATTCGGCAGAAGGGGCGTCAAAGCCCTGAATGGGCAGGCCGAGAAAGTATTCCTCGATGCGGTCCCAAAGCTGCTCGCTGGAAAAGCCGCTGGTAAACAGTCAGCTCATCAGCCGCACAGCATCGGTGTGGCGCTGGGCAATGCGCTCCAGCAGGTGGTTGCGGTAGAACCCGCGGTCAGCCAGCTCCAGGGTCTGGGTCTGGTTGATGTAGAGGTACAGGCGGCTGTTGGAGCCGCCCAGCAGGGCAAAGTGGAGCAGGTCCAGCTCTTCCAGAACGCCCAGAGCCGGGGTCAGACGCTCGCTGCCCTGCACAGAATCGTTCACCGGCAGATAGCGGCAGGTCTCGCCGCTGTGCAGAACAGCAAAGCTCTGCTCCAGCCAGTGGAAAAACTCGCTGATGAACGGGTCCACGACGCTGTACTCTGCGCCTTCCTGCGTGGTGCCGCGGCGCAGCACACGGGTGCGCTGCAGGCGGGACGAATGCTGCTGCCAGGACTGCACAGCCGCCAGCACTACGCGCACTGCACTGGTGGCACGGGTGCTGCTCAGGCCTGTGGCCTGCGCCAGCCGGGCGGCGGCATCCCGATCGTAGAGATACTGGCCACTGCGGGCAGCCTCGAAGAAGATCTCCTTCAGGGCGCGCAGCAGAACGGAAAAACGGGCATCCGCATTGGCGTGCCACTCCAGCGTTAGCTGCATGGCGGGGGTCAGGTGCAGCTGGGCATTCAGCGGCAGCTTGTCGCTGTGGGTGTACAGCAGGTACTTGAACTGCGGAAAGGAAAAATCGTTCTGCCAGCGGCTGCTCCACAGGCGGGCAAGATCTACGTCGTAGACTCCGGCGGCCTCATCCTGCAGGGTGGCAGCACCGGTACAGATGCGGTTGACTGCGGCGGCATCGGCGCTGTTGAGCAGGAAATACCCGTGGGTGAACAGAGGAGAGGGCCGCATGATGAAGGGTGCATAGCCGCGTGCTTCGCTGTCCTTCTGGATCAGCAACATGGCGGTCTTGACCTTGGCGAGCGGGTCCTGCTGGTGCTCACCGTTAGGGCTGGCAAAGATGTAGGCGAAGCTCTCGGCATCCACCAGAAGCTCGTTGCGGTGCTTGGTGGCAGCGGCCGGCTGGCTGGCGCGGTGCTGGCGGTATATTCCATGGTAAAACCCCGCTTTCACTTCCAACTGTAAGTGTTTTCGCTTAGTAGAAGCCCATGGATGCAGTAGAGTTAAGTCTTTCGAGGAAAAAATTATGGTTATCTTTTTGGAAACGTCAGTCAAATAAAAAATCAATGAGTTCTCTTATAAAGGTATAGAATTAAGAAACAAGGACAGAAAACCTTGCCAAAGAAACAAACTATACAGAGCTTTTTGCGTATGATACAATAAAATTATAAATCTTAATGAGGAATATCGTTTTAGGAGGCCATCATGGAGCCAATGAAAGCAACCAGTGTCAACAGCCGTGCGGAGGAGCTGTTTGTGCAGCTCTTCTGTGAGGCTTTTGGGCCTGAGAAAACCGAAAATTTGCAGGTCCAGTACCCCTGCGTGGACATCTATGGACGGCATCGCTATATCGACTTTGCGCTGGAATCTCCTGAATCCAAAATTGCAATCGAGATTGACGGTGAGACCTACCACAACCCTAGCAAGGTGTCCGAAAATAAATACGCTGATGACCTCCTGAAATAGAACAGCCTGATCTATGACAACTGGAAAGTATACCGTTGGATCTACAGCCAGCTGGAAAAGCAACCGGAAAAGGTCAAAGACGAGCTGATTACGTTTCTGGGCACCAGCCCCATGTTCAAGGCGTTTGAAGCGGACCTGCCGGTTCAGATGGGGCAGACCATCGAGCTTCGGGATTACCAGCAGGAGGCTACCGAGAACCTGCAGAAAATGCGAGAGGACGGCAAGACCATTGCGCTGCTGTACAATGCGACCGGCGTAGGAAAAACCATCACGGCAGCAACGGACGCCAAGGCAGTGGGCGGACGCATACTATTTCTGGTCAATGCCCTGAAGCTGGCGTCGCAGGCAAAAGAAACCTTTGCTAAGGCCTGGCCGGAAGCGACTTTGGGAGAGTACACCGGAAGTCAGAAGGATATGACCCAGACGGTCATTTTTGCAACGGTGCAGAGTATCTCCAAGGATCTGGAAAAGTTCTCGCCTACGGATTTTGACTACCTGATCGTGGACGAATGCCACCATGCGGCAGCCAACACTTATCAGAAAATCTTCACCTACTTCCACCCGAAGTTCATTCTGGGACTGACTGCTACCCCGGAACGCAGCGATGGCGAAGATATGATGGAGCTGTTCCAGAACGTTGCCCACAAAATGGATCTCAAAACTGCTGTAGAGCGTGGCGTACTGGTGCCGATTCGCTGCATCCGGGTCAAGACCAACATCGACCTGACCGATGTGCGGATCAACGGCATCAAATACAATTCGCAGGATCTGGAAAGCAAGCTGTTCATCCCGGAACGCAATCAGTTGATCGTTGACACCTATCTAAAGTACGTCAACGGCAAAAAGACCGTGATCTTCTGCGCTAGCGTAGACCATGCAGCCGAAATTGCAAAATATCAGCCCATGGCGTATGTGCTGGCGCCGGAGAACAAGCGCAAGCTGGATCAGGATATGCTGTTTCAGGGGGAAAAGCCGGAGGCGTGGCTGGATGTGCCGATCGATGTGTCGGACTATGAGATCATCGACCTTTTCAACTGGCAGAACAGCGTCAAGGATATGATCTCGCAGATCGAGTTCGTTCGGATGGTGGATGTGCAGTCCGAGACGGTGGAGCGTTACATCAAGGACGGAAAAGTCAAGCCGGATCTCTCGACTCCCTTTGGCGATAAGCGGATGTTCCACTATTTCCGGGAGGAAAGCATCCGCAACATTGCGAAACAGTATGGCTGGGATCTCATTACGCCGCAGAATATGGCGGACAAGTTCATGAAGTTTATTGAAACGATGGACATGAGCTATTCCTACAAGCCGGTGCTGCTCAAAGCAATCTATGAGTATATGGACACCAGCGGCAGAGTTGCCCTGCCGGATGTGGTGGACTACTTTATTGACTTCTATGAGGACCGCAAGGCACATGGGATGATCGCAGAGAAATCCACCAGCATTTACCAGAAGGGCGGTTATACCCGGAAGGATGTGGAGAAGAACATCCTCTCCAACCCCTTCAAGCGCTTTGAGGATATGCGATTCCTGATGCGCTGCAAGGACGTGGAGACCATCGAGGTGAATCCCATCATCTTCCGCAAGCTGACACGGGAAGACTGGCTGCATATTGTGGACGTCTGCGACAAGAGCCTTGAAAAATATTATCTGCGGCTCAAAAAATGATGTGAATTCCGATAATTGACTGCGGGTGACGTGCATGATGAAAATAGTGAGAAATATGATCCGGTGTAAAAAGTGCAGGGATGTTATTGAAAGCTGCACTGTACATGATTTCAAATTTTGTTCTTGCGGATCGTGTGCAGTCGATGGCGGGCATGAGTATCTCCGTAGGTGTGGAAACCCGGAAGACTGGGAAGAATTATCTGAAACGCAAAGTGTAGATGATTGAAAATTAAGCTGAACACGATCTTTGAAGCAGAAGTTCAGCGGCGAGCAAAAGCTCTTGACCCTTAATAAAGAGGCCAAGAGCTTTTTACATCTTGTTTGGGAACATAAAAGACAATGGTAATGCAACTGTGAAAGACCAATTTGGGCTTATAAAATAAAAAACTGCTTTGGAAGTGTTTGGATTTGTATGACATAGATGTACCTTAAAAGTGCCGTTTGTATAGGACCACTTTATTCTTTGAATTATCACTACACTTTTCCGCTTATATTAAAGAATGTAAGCCGGTAATACTTGACGTATGATATAACGTTTGCTACAATAAAATTGATGACAAGTGTTATACTTGCGGGAGGTGCCCGATGAACACAGTCTTTGAGATTCGTTCAGCTTTACAATGGAGCCAGTCGAAATTGGCGGATGAAATCGGAGTGTCCTTTGCAACCGTAAACCGCTGGGAAAATGAAAAATCTACGCCGAATCGTCTTGCACAGGAGAAAATGCTTGCGATTTGCGAAGAAAATCATATCACGTTGGCTGAAATTATACACGATGCTATTATCGGAGATGCTGCAGAAATCTCTGCTATGCATCCGAATAAAATGGTTTTATACCATGGCTCCAAATCAGGCATTCAGGGGAAAATCAAACCAGCCAGCCGTGACCGCTGTGACTTCGGAGCTGGATTTTATATGGGAACTGATCCGCTCCAGCCGCTTACGCTGATCTGTGACTATGAGCAATCTGTTTTTTATATTTTATCGGTTGATCTTCATAGCTTAAAAACTTTGGATGTTCCGGCTGATATTGAATGGGCTATGCTGGTAGCATATCATCGTGGTAGAATGGAAGCCGCACGAGGAACGAAGTTCTTCCAGAAGTATCAGGAGCTGGATAAAGGCTACGACATGGTGATTGGCAGCATTGCAAATGATAGAATGTTCTATGTTCTGGATAGCTTTTTTGAAGGAACGATTACCGATACGGCATTGGTGAAAAGTCTGTCTGCTCTGAAACTTGGACGTCAGTATGTTGCTATTACGCAGAAAGCCTGTGATGCAGTCAAGATTGAGCGTGAAGTCCAATTGCTTTGGATGGAACGGCAGGCACTGAAGAAGGCCAGCGAGCAGAACCGTAGTAATGGCATTGCATTTGCAAACCAAATCTGCAAAGAGTATCGTAGAGAAGGCCGCTTTTTTGATGAAATCCTTGATGGTGCAAAGCAGAGAAGGTGAATCGTTATGGATCTGGTTCAATTGAAACTATGCGATATTCAGGGCCGCTTGTTTGAGCTTTCTTTGCAAGCAGGCTATGACAGCGAGGATTTCATGAAGCGGTTCATGCGCTCTAAGGTTGCCCGTGATCTTGATTCAGAGTACAACCGGATGCAGTGGGCGGGAGAAGAATATCTTCTGGAGGAATTTGCAGACGAGTGCCCTCAGACGCAAAAGGGCAATGCCCGGTATGATAGAGAAGTAATGTATTGGACAGGCTACCTTTACCGTTATTGGCATATTCTGACCAACGAACCCAGCAGGGAGATTTATGCGCAGGCTCCGGCGAAGACCATGAACACAAACTATCTGATGTTCCACACCATGGCTCCAGAGCTGGCAATTGAAGACTTGAAAGAACTGCACCAACAAAAGAAACAATCTAAAAAACAAAAATCGAGAAAACCAGAACAGCAGATTTAGTGCCGGGTAAAAACTGCTGTTTGTAGCAGATCTGTAGCAAATTGCTTCAATTTAACGAATCAACGTTCTAAAAATCGAAAAGCCATCATGCATCACACGCAGGGGGTCTGGGGTTCGAGTCCCTAATTCTCCACTCAAAAATCCGTTGTCAGATGACAACGGATTTTTTTATTTATCTGCATCTTGCCTCCCGGCAGAAAAGACGGTACAATAAAATAAAGCACAGCAGGGGGCGGGCGAGATGGAGAAACTGGAAGCGAAGCTGAAAGCAGTGGACTGGGCCGTGCGGGATGTACTGGTGGGTACTATGCGCAGCCCGCAGCAGCTGGATATTTGCCGGAAGCACTGCTTTTATTACATCCCGGCAGAGCGCCTGCAGGACAGTGATTTTCCTATCCGCTATGTGGCCCTTTACCAATCGCAGTATGTGTTCGGCGCACAGGCGGGCGTCCGGTACTACGGCGAAGTCACGAAATGCAGCGCCGTCCGCCGGAGCGCTATCACAGAGATCGGCCCCCGGAGAGGAACGGAAGAAAACCTTTATTACCGCTTCGACATCCGGAAATGGAAGCAGCTGAACCGGCCCATCGAGGCAAAAGAAACGGGCTTTGTAAGGGATTTTACCAACCTGTTCCTGCTGGAGCACAGCATCCGGACGCCGGAACTCTGGCTCCGCACGGAAGAGGAATACCGCCTTTGTTCGGCCCTGAAGCGGGCCGTCTGGGGCGACACCATCAACGAACCGGACAACGGCCTTGCGTTTGAATTCCGGGGCTTCACCGTAAGCTTTGCGGAGGGGAAAATTTTCGTTTCAGACGAAGGCCGCGCTTTTGCGCGGTATGAGATCTCGCATTTTTTGCAGGATCCCGGCGCTGTGGTCCGGGGCATCCGAAGAGAATGCCTCCCGAGGGATTCCATGAGGGAACTGTCGAAGATTTGAATCGTTCCTTTTATTTACTTCTGCACTCCTGCGGCGCACTGCTCGATGAACTGCTTGGCGACGCGGGGGCTGCGGCCTCCGGCACGGATGGCGAAGGCTTCGGCCTTGGTCAGAAGCTCGTCGTGGGGCATCTCGATGCCGTGCTGTTTGGCCAGCTCGGTGAGGATGACCTCGAACCGGGCTTTCTCGGGCCGCTGGAAGGTGACGGTGAGGCCGAACCGGGCCGAAAGGCTCATCAGCTCCTGACGGGTGTCGGCCTCGTGGATGTCGTCGCCGGTGCGGTCGGAGAGGGTCTCCTTGATGAGGTGGCGGCGGTTGGAGGTCGCGTAGATGACAAGGTTGGACGGCTTGCCGGCGAGACCGCCCTCGATGAACGCCTTGAGGGCCGCGAAATTGTCGTCCTCACGGTCAAAGGTCAGGTCGTCGAGGAATACAATAAAGCGGAACGGCGAGCGGAGCGTCTGCTCGAACAGTTTGGGGAAGCAGGTGATATGGCGCGGCGACATCTGGATGATCTTGAGGCCGCGGTCGGCGTACTCGTTGGCGACCGCCTTGACGGTCGAGGATTTGCCGGTGCCCTTGTCGCCGTAGAGCAGGATATTGTTCGCGTTCTTGCCGTCGAGGAAGGCGCGGGTATTCTGGAGCACCTGTTTTTTCTGGCGTTCGTAGCCCGGCAGGTCATGCAGGCGGATGGTGTCGGGATGGACGATCGGGAGCGCCGAGCCGTCGTCCTGCATGGAGAACGCAGAGGACTGCGCGAAAAAGCCGTAGCCCTCGCGGCGGTAGTAGCCGGCAAGCTCCGTGCCGGTGGTGAACGGAAGTGCGGCGGACGGCGCGAAATCGGGCAGCGAACGCAGCGCATCCGCATCAAAATGCAGAGCTGCCGCCTCGCACAGCTGACTGCCGGAGAGAGCGAGCAGGCCGTTCAGCACCTCGATGTCGTGGGTCGCGGCGGCAAGCAGAGCATCTGCCGGGGCGTCGATCGTGTCGGTCAGCGTGTTGACGTCAAAGTGGACCGCGTTCAGAAAGGAGCGGGAAATATCGCCGCAGGCGAAGCGTGCCGCGCACAGCGCGCCGTAGCGGTCCGCGAAATCGGCCGCAGAGCGGTCAAAGGCGGAAAGCGTCTCGGCGTATGCGTTCACGAGCGGGAGCCTGAGTACGCCGCGCAGAACGGAAAGCGCGTGCAGACGCAGAGAAAGGTCGAAAAGTTGCATGGGTGACACCTCTTTATATATTTTGCGTTGCTTTTAGGATAACACACCCGGACACGGTTTTCAACATAGGATGAAAGAGAAAAGTTCACGTGCACGGAAAACCTGAATGCACGGAAACATCCACAGGCTGTGGACAACGG
>ERZ772897.3091-NODE-3091-length-12972-cov-4.981497_pt1 | contig 12972 bp, 12 predicted proteins | sample MGYA00512125_ERZ772897 | MGnify/ENA primary metagenome ERZ772897 (study PRJEB29015, sample SAMEA2737660) | human gut metagenome | biome: human gut; feature: human-associated habitat; material: faeces | place: China | collected 2012 ... | reverse complement strand
ACAAGGTGGAGATCATCCGCATGGCCCGGGAGATCGGCACCTACGAGACCTCCATTCTACCCTATGAGGACTGCTGCACAGTCTTTACCCCCCGCCACCCCGCCACCCGGCCGGTGCTGGAGGACGTGGTGCAGGCCGAGTCCGTTCTGGATATTGACGGCCTGGTGGCCAAGGCTCTGGAAGGCGAGACCTGGGTTCGGGTAAAGCCCTGACCGGATCGGAAAGAAGGCGTCTGTTATGTCACATACCGCTGAGATCATTGCCGTCGGTACGGAACTGCTTCTTGGAAATATCACCAACACCAACGCCAGCGAGATCTCACGGGCGCTGTCTGCTGTTGGCGTCAATGTGTTCTGGCATACCGTGGTAGGGGACAACCCGGAACGGCTGCGGGAGGCGCTGGACATCGCCCGGAAGCGAGCGGACGTCATCCTCACCACTGGCGGCCTTGGCCCCACCTATGACGATCTTACCAAGCAGACCGTCTGCGAGACCTTCGGCAAGCCGCTGGTCCTACGGGAGGATGTGCTGGAGCATATTCGGACTTATTTTGCCCGGAACGCCCACCTGACCATGCCGAAAAATAATCGCCAGCAGGCGGAGTTTCCCGCCGATTGCGTGATCTTCGACAATTCGGTGGGCACCGCTCCCGGCTGCGCCTTTGAAGCGGAGGGGGTGCACGTGCTGATGCTGCCCGGTCCGCCCTTTGAAATGCGGACCATGCTGCAAAACTGGGCGGTCCCCTATCTGCGGGGGCTTTCCAAGGAGGTCATTGTGTCCCATGACATTATGACCTTCGGCCTTGGGGAAAGCCCTATGGAGGATCTGATGCGGGAGCGGATATCCCGGATGGAAAATCCATCCCTCGCCACCTACGCCAAGCCCAGCGAGGTCCGGCTCCGCGCTACCGCCAAGGCGGACAGCGCAGCGGCGGCGGAGGACATGCTGGTCCCGGTGGTAAGAAAGGTGACGGATTATTTGGGAGACGTGGTGTACGGCGTGGATGTTCCTAATCTGGAAACCGTCTGCATGACACACCTGAAGGAAAAGGGCTGGACCTTCGCTACGGCGGAAAGCTGCACCGGCGGCCAGATAGCCGCCCGGATCACGGCCCTGTCCGGGGCCTCCAGTGTGTATCGGGGCGGCGTGGTGAGCTACTGGACCAGCGTAAAGGCAGAGGTGCTGGGGGTGTCCCAGACGCTTCTGGACCAATACGGCGCCGTGTCGGAGGAATGTGCCCGATCCATGGCGGAAAATGCCCGGCGGATCACCGGAGCTGACATTGGCCTGTCCGTCACCGGCGTGGCCGGTCCGGACCCGGACGAGCGTAACAACCCGGTGGGACTGGTGTATGTGGGTCTGGCGTCCCCCGATGGGACGTGGTGCCGGAAGCTGGAGTTGGGCAAGCGCCGCCGGGATCGCATTCAGGATCTGGCTGCCAACCACGCCTACGATATGCTGCGCCGCTGCCTGACTGGACTGCCGGTGGAGCAAAGCGGCACCGGAAAACACATGGAAAAGCTGTAAAACGCGACAAAAATCGCAAATAACAGCAAAATGACAGCAAAAAGGACACTGGCTTGTTATACAAGCCAGTGTCCTTTTTATCATTATGATGCTTGCGTTGCTGTCGTTCAGATTACTTCAGGACCCGGACGCAGCCCTCGATCAGGCTCATGGTGACGGCATCGCCCACGCTGAAACGCTCCGTCAGCTGGGGGTTGTAGACCTCCACGATGATGGGCTGCTCATTCAGCATGACCTCGTACTCGATCTTGGCGCCGTAATAGGTGGCACGGGAAACGGTACCGGGGAGAGCACCGGCATCCTTGGTAAGCAGGAAGGATTCGGGGCGGACCGTCAGGCAGCAGGCACCGCCCACTTCCACACCCTCCATCTTGCCGGGGGCGGGGATGGAGAAGGTCTTTCCACCAATCTCCACCAGCGCGGCCTCGCCGTCACGGCCCTTGAAGATGCCGTCGATGAAGTTGGCCTTGCCGATGAAGTTTGCCACAAAGCGGCTGGCGGGCTGCTCGTAGATCTCCTGAGGAGTGCCCTGCTGGCAGATAACGCCGTCCTTCATGATGACCACCTTGTCGGAGATGGCCATGGCCTCGGACTGGTCATGGGTGACGTACAGAGAGGTGATCCCCAGCCGCTGCTGGAGGGCGCGGAGCTCATCCCGCATGCTCTCGCGGAGCTTGGCGTCCAGGTTGGACAGGGGTTCGTCAAACAGCAGCACGGAAGGCTCGATGACCACGGCGCGGGCCAACGCCACACGCTGCTGCTGGCCGCCGGAGAGCTGGTTGGGGAACCGCTTCTCCATGCCCTTGAGCTGCATCAGCTCCACTACGTCATTGGTGCGGCGGATGATCTCATCCTGAGGGATCTTGGCCACCCGCAGGCCGTAGGCGATGTTTTCCCAGATGTTCAGGTGGGGGAACAGGGCGTAGGACTGGAACACCATGGAGATGCCCCGCTTGTTGGGGGGAATCTTGGCCACGTCCCGGTCGCCGATGAACACGTTGCCGCTGGTGGGATACTCGAAGCCGGAAATCATCCGCAGGGTGGTGGTTTTGCCACAGCCGGAGGGGCCCAGCAGGGTCACCATCTCGCCGTCCTTGATCTCCAGATTGATATGGTCAACCGCCACGAAATCCTTGCCGGTATCGGGCTGCTGGAAAATTTTGGTCACATCTTTCAGAACCACGCCGGAGCTCTTCTTGCTGAAGCCCAGCTTCTCATTCTTCTCTTGGCTCATTTTGATTCCTCCGTTTTCGTTTTAGCTTGAGGCACCTTGGAACGGGGCGCCAGCAGGAAGTTAATGACAGTGTTGAACAGGCCAATGAACACCAGCAGGATGCCCACCATCATGGTGACGAAGGCGGCCGCCTGACCGTATTTGGCCAGGTCAAACAGGGAGTAGATGTTGCTGGTGACCAGCTTCCACCGGGGAGAGACCAGGAAGATCACCGCGCTGACGGCGGTAATGGCCTTGGTGAAGGAGTAGACGATGCCGGAGAAGAAGGCGTTTTTCAGCATGGGCAGCGTAATGCGGCGGAAGGAATAGCCGGTGTCGGCGCCCAGAATGGTAGAGGCCTCTTCAATGGAATTGTCGATCTGTAGCAGGGTGGTGGTGCCGGATTCAATGGCCACGGGCATATTCCGGAAGGTGAAGACGATCACCAGAATGATGCCGGTGCCGGTGAGAGCCAAAGGCTTGGAGTTGAAGCCCAGAATGTAGCTGATGCCCAGAACGGTGCCGGGAACGGCAAACATCAGGACGGAGGAAATCTCAATGAAGCGCTTGCCGAAATAGTTCCGCTTGGCGGTGATGTAGGCGATGACCATGCCCAGCAGGCCGCCGATCACGGCGGAGATCAGGCCCAGCGTCATGGAGTTTTTCAGGCTGTCCCAGCCGTACTGGAGCGCCTTGCGGTACTGATCCAGCGTCAAGGAGAAGTCCACGCCCCAGGTGCGGACAAAGGAGGCAAAAATTACCGTGCCGTAGAACAGAATGATGATGGCGGAAACGATTAGGCAGAAAGCAAACAGGGGCCACTTGATGTGGGGTTCCTCAATGAGCTTCCGGGCCTGGGTGGGCTTGCCGGTGACTGTGACAAAGCTCTTTTTGTTGACCCAGTATTTATTGAGAAGATACGCGATGACTGCGGGCAGAAGCAGCAGCAGCGCCAGCACGGAGCCCTTTCGCATATCATAGCTGCCGGTGATAATGTTGTAGACCTCAATGGAGAGGGTGGTGTAGTCGCCGCCGATGGTAGCCGGGTTGGAGAAGTCCTCCAGAGACTGGATGAACACCAGCAGCGCGCCGGAGATGATGCCGGGGAGGGACAGGGGGAAGGTAACCGTCCAGAAGGTTTTCCAGCGTCCGGCGCCCATGTTGCAGGCGGCATCCTCTACAGAGGCGTCGATGGAGGCCAGAATGCCGGAGAGGGTCAGGTAGGCGATGGGGAAGAAGCTCATCACCTGAACCACAATCAGGCTCTTGAGACCGTATACGCTGCTGCCGGTGATGCCAAGCAGGTTCTTGGAAATCAGACCCTGCTTGCCGAAGAGGAAGATAATGGACAGGGACAGCACGAAGGGCGGGGAGAGGATGGGCAGCGTGGCCATGGTCTTGAAAAAGCCCTTGGCCGGTACGTTGACCCGGGTGACGGTATAGGCAAAGACATAGCCGATGAAGGTGGCGATGACGGCCACAATCAGGCCCAGCGCCATGGTGCGGCCGAAGACCTTGCCGTACCGGGGCGTTTGCAGGATGGTGATGAGATTGGCCAGAGAGAACGCGCCGGTCTCGTCGGTAAGGCTGTAGATCAGCGTTTTGGCCAGAGGATAGATGACGAACAGCAGCAACAGCGCGAACGAGAGGATGATGGCAATCAGCAGCAGGGGCTGGCGCAGGATCATCTTCGTTTCATTGAGGCGCTTTGCGCGGGTAGTGGCATTTGCCATGAGCGTTCCTCCTGAGTGAGAGTGTCAAAAGCGGCGGGAAAGCTGCGCAAGGGAGTTCCGCCTTCTCTGTCTTGGTATGCGGGCCCCCTCCCCTTGGGGGAGGAGGCCCGTTTGCGGGAAATCAATCAGAAATCTATTGGGATCAGCCCTCGGGCTTGGTGGCGATCTTATTCTCGAACTGCTCGCAGTACTCGCTCTTGACGCTGGCAGCCCAAACGGCGTCATAATCAATCACGGGAACCTCATCCAGCGTCACCAGACCGTCGGCCACAGGAGCGGCGGTGTTGGTGGGAACGCGGAAGGAGTCGTTTTCGGCGTAGCAGCCCTGACCGGCCTCGGAGGTCATCCAGTCGATGAACTTCTTGGCGTTCTCCTGCTCGTCGGCCTTGCCGCCCTTGATGAGGGCCATGGCGCCCACCTCATAACCGGTGCCGTCGGTGGGGAAGCTCAGCTCAATGTGATAGCCCTCGGGAGTCAGCTGCAGGGCGTCGTGAGAGAAGGTGAGGGCGATGGCGGCCTCACCGATGGCCACGGCATTGGGAGCGGCGGAGCCGGACTTGGTGTACTGACTCATGTTGGTGTTCAGCTTCTCCAGATAGTCCCAGACCTGATCGTCGCCCTTGAGCTGAACCAGTGTGGCCAGAACGGTGTAGGCGGTGCCGGAGGTGGCGGGGTGGGCCATGATGACCTCACCCTTGAACTCGGGCTTCAGCAGGTCTTCCCAGCTGGTGGGATATTCCAGACCCTTTTCGGCAAACCAGTCGGCGTTGCAGGCGAAGGCGATGCAACCCACATAGATGGGGTTCCAGGTGCCGGTGGGATCCAGATAAGTATCGGGGGTCTTGGACAGGTTGGGGGACTGGTAGGCTTCCAGCAGGCCCTTATCCACAGCGGCGATGTAGTTATCCGTAGAGCCGCCGAACATCAGCGTTGCCTGAGGATTGTCCTTCTCGGCTTCCACACGGGTCAGCATCTCACCGGCGGAGAGGCGGACATAGTTGATCTTGATGCCGGTTTCCTGCTCAAACTTGTTGAAATAGTAGATGACTTCGCTTTCGGGGAATGCGGTGTAAACGGAGAGTTCCTTGCTGCCGGAGGACTCGGCAGGCTGCTCGGTCTTGGAATCGTCAGTCTTGGGAGCCTCGGTCTTGCCGCCGCCGCAGGCGGTGAGGGCCAGCAGGCTGGTGGCAGCCAGCAGAGCGGCGAACAGGCGCTTAGTGGATTTCTTCATAAATCGTTTCTCCTTCTCATCCATTATTTATTTCCATTCCGCACTGCGGAAGAGAAAACACGGCTTTGCGGGAACCTTGGACAGTTCCTCTTTGCGGGAAACAAGCTGCGGACCAACTCATAGCACCAGTTGTCCTGACTTCTATCCGGGCCCGCAATCCATTTCTATGTAGGCGGTTCGCAGTTTAGCATGGACAGGCGGCATCCGGTCAGACGCTGCGCAAACACTCCAACTTATGGCAGTGTAAACAATGAACACATATGTGCAACCGTTTACATTGACAACAATACCACATATTTCCAAATGCGTCAATGAAGAATGTGCTTTTTCTACATCTGGTGCAAAAAGAACCCTGTATGCTTTGTGCAAAATGGACAATGCGGCTTGCGACCGCACGGCTTTTGCTTTTGGCACATACACAAATGACTGCGAATACTGGCGAAAAATATTAGAGGCATCCGCCATGTAAAAGTCCTTTTCAGCTGCGCTTTATGTAACCGCTTACATTATAAATCAAGAGGGCAGCACATAAAAAGCCTCCGCCAAACGGCGGAGGCTTTTGCTTTGTTGAAAACAGGCAACCACGGGCTATGCCCGTGGAATAAAAAAGGCTAAGCCTATGAGAGGGAAAAGATAAACCTCCAGTGCTGCAATCGAAGCAGGTTTGCCGACCGCAAGAAAAGTAGCGGAGGAGGAATATCCATGTTTAGAACACAAAAGAAAGAGGAAATAGATAGTCTTGCACATACACGCTGGAACTGTAAATAACACATAGTCTTTACACCAAAATATCGGAGACAAGCAATATATGGACAAATTCGGACAGATATCGGGAGCATCCTAAGAAAACTGTGCGAGTATAAAGGGGTAGAAATTATAGAGGCAGAGACTTGCCCAGACCATATCCATATGCTGGTGAGTATCCCGCCCAAATACAGTGTATCACAGTTTATGGGATATCTCAAAGGGAAAAGTTCGCTGATGATATTTGACCGACATGCGAATCTGAAGTACAAGTACGGAAACCGGCAATTTTGGTGCAAGGGCTACTATGTGGATACAGTAGGGAGGAACAAGAAAGTAATTGCGGAGTATATCCGAAATCAACTTGCAGAGGACAAAATATCGGATCAGATATCGATCAAGGAATACTTTGACCCGTTTACGGGTAGCAAGAATACCAAGGCATAACAAAAACCCCTTAAGGGGTAGCCCGAGAAAGCAATGCGATCGGCAAATCTTTTCGGGCCCCTTAAGGGGCTTTGTCCGTATAAAGCCCTTATAGGGCTTACTCAAGCCACCGGCTTAGCCGGTGGTTTTGACTTAGGAAGCTCTTACTTCGCGGCCTTGGCAGCCTTGATAGCCTCGATCAGCATGGGAGTGACCTTGAACAGGTCGCCGCAGATGCCGTAGTCAGCGATCTCGAAGATGGGAGCGGTGTCGTTCTTGTTGACGGCGATGATGCACTCGGAATCCTGCATGCCAGCCTTGTGCTGGATGGCGCCGGAGATACCCAGAGCAACGTACACCTTGGGATGGACGGTCTTGCCGGTCTGACCAACCTGATGGTCGGCAGACAGCCAGCCGGAGTCGATGGTGGCACGAGAACCGCCAACAACGCCGCCCAGGACCTCAGCCAGCTCCTCAGCCAGCTTGATGCCGCCCTCAACGTCCTTGGAAATGCCGCGGCCAACGGACACGATGTAATCGGCGCCGATGAGGTCCACCAGCTTCTTAGCGGCCTTCACCACCTCGGTAACGTCGGTGTGGATGTCCTCAGCAGTCAGGGTGAAGTTGGGCTTCACGATCTCCACAGCGTTGGCCTTGGCCTCGTCAAAGGCGTTCTTCTTCATAACGCCGGGACGGACGGTAGCCATGCAGGGACGGAAACGGGGGCAGATGATGGTAGCCATCAGGTGACCGCCGAAAGCAGGACGGGTCATCTTCAGGTTGCGGTCCTCCATATCCCACTTCATGGAGTCAACGTCCAGAGTGGAGGACTCACGCAGGAACTGGATGTAGTTGGGCACATCCACGTCCAGGTGGGTGCAGTCAGCGCACAGGCCGGTGTGCAGACGGGCTGCGCAGCGGGGGCCCAGGTCACGGCCGATGTTGGTGGCGCCGATCAGGAAAGCCTCGGGCTTCAGGTCCTCGATCACGTCGCAGATGACCTTGGCATAGCCGTCGGTGGTGTAGGTGGCCAGCAGGGGGCTCTCGCAGACAATGACCTTGTCGGCGCCGTAGCCGCCCAGCTCCTTAGCGGCGGACTCAATGCCCTCGCCGCCCAGCAGCAGACCGCACAGGTTCACGCCCAGCTCGTTGGCCAGGTCGCGGCCCTTGGAGATCAGCTCGAAATCGGTGGGCATCAGCTTGCCCTCGCGCTGCTCGCAGAACACCCATACATCCTTGAAAGCAGCGATATCAGCACTATTGAAATTAGACATGATTTTCTATCCCCTTTCTTAGATGATGTGCTTAGCGGCCAGAATACCGGCCAGCTTCTCGCAGGTAGCCTTATCAGCACCCTCCAGCATCATGCCAGCGCCCTTCTGGGGAGGCGTGAAGCTCTTGAAGATGTTGGTGGGAGAGCCCTTCAGGCCGATGGTGGTGGCGTCGATCAGGGGATCGTCCTTCAGCGCCTCATAGTCGTAGGTGGTCATGGGCTTGCCGTAAGCCTCGAACACACCGCCCACGCTCATATAGCGGGGCTCGTTCAGCTCCTTGATGCAGGTGATCAGGCAGGGAGTCTTGACCTTGATGGTCATGTAGCCGTCCTCCAGCATCCGCTTCACAGTGATGGTGTCGCCGTCCTTCTGGATGTCGGCGGCGTAGGTCACCTGGGGCAGATGCAGCTTCTCGGCAATCTGGGGACCCACCTGGGCAGTGTCGCCATCGATGGCCTGCCGGCCGCACATGACGATGTCGTCAGCCTCTACGCCGATCTTGTTGATGGCGGCAGCCAGGATCTGAGAAGTGGCGTATGTATCGGAACCGCCGAACTCGCGGGCGGACACCAGCACGGCCTCGTCAGCGCCCATAGCCAGCGCCTCGCGGAGCATACCGGCAGCGGGAGGTGGACCCATGGTCACCACAACAACCTTGCAGCCGGTGGCGTCCTTGATCTTCAGGGCCGCCTCCAGGGCGTTCATATCGTCGGGGTTGGTGATGGTCTGCATGGAAGCGCGGTTCAGGGTACCGTCGGGATTGACAGCCACCTTGCCGGAGGTATCGGGTACCTGCTTAATAGAAACAATGATTTTCATTTTAACCTTTACCTCCTATCCTTATTTCACGCCCAGGTGGCTGGAAATGACCATACGCTGGACCTCAGAAGTACCCTCATAGATCTCGGTGATCTTGGCGTCGCGCATCATGCGCTCCACGGGATACTCACGGGTGTAGCCGTAACCGCCGAAGAGCTGAACAGCGCGGCGGGTCACGTCGGAAGCGGCCTCAGCAGCGAACAGCTTAGCCATGGAAGCGTCCATGGAGTAATCCTCATGAAGCTGCTTCTTCATAGCGGCAGCGTACACCAGGTACTGAGCAGCCTGCATACGGGTGTGCATATCAGCCAGCTGGAACTGAGTGTTCTGGAACTGGCTCAGGCGGCGACCGAACTGGACGCGCTCCTGGGTGTACTTGACAGCCTCGTTGACAGCGCCCTCGCCCAGGCCCAGAGCCTGAGAAGCGATACCGATACGGCCGCCGTCCAGGGTCTGCATAGCGATCTTGAAGCCCTTGCCTTCCTTGCCCAGCAGGTTCTCCTTGGGCACGATGCAATCCTCAAAAATCAGGTCGCAGGTGGAGCTGCCGCGGATACCCATCTTCTTCTCGTGCTTACCGGTGGAGAAACCGGGGAAGCTCTTCTCAACGATGAAGGCGGAGATGCCGTGGTTGCCCTTGGACTTGTCGGTCATGGCGAACACCACGAAGGTATCGGCCACGTTGCCGTTGGTGATGAAGCACTTGGAACCGTTGAGGACGTAGTGGTCGCCCTCCAGCACCGCCAGGGTCTGCTGGCCGGAGGCGTCTGTGCCGGCGTTGGGCTCGGTCAGGCCGAAGGCACCGATCTTCTTGCCGGAGAGCAGGTCGGGCAGATACTTCCGCTTCTGCTCCTCGGTGCCGTGCTCAAAGATGGGGGCGCAGCACAGGGAAGTGTGGGCAGAAACGATAACAGCAGTGGTGCCGCAGACCTTGGCCAGCTCCTCCACGCACATGGCGTAGGACAGAACGTCGCCGCCGGCGCCGCCGTACTCCTTGGGGAAGTAAATACCCATCATCCCCAGCTTGGCCATCTTTTCGACGGTCTCCATGGGGAACCGCTCCTCTTCGTCGATCTCCTCAGCCAGAGGCTTCACTTCGTTCTCGGCGAATTCACGGTACATCTTCCGGAGCATCTGCTGCTCGTTTGTCAGATGAAAATCCATATACCATTAACTCCTTTTCTTGTTGGTGCTGACTTCAATTACTTGGAATAATCATAGAAGCCCTTGCCGGTCTTCTTGCCCAGCAGGCCGCCGCGGACCATCTTGCGCAGCAGCAGCGCGGGACGGTACTTGGAGTCGCCGGTCTCATTGTACAGGGTCTCCATAATGGCCAGGCACACGTCCAGGCCGATGAAGTCGCCCAGAGCCAGGGGGCCCATGGGATGGTTGGCGCCCAGCTGCATGGCCTTGTCGATGTCGGCCACGGAGGCGACGCCGGTCTCTACCAGGCCGATGGCCTCATTTATCATGGGGATCAGGATCTTGTTGACCACGAAACCGGGGGCCTCAGCCACTTCGACGGGCTCCTTGCCGATCTCCTGGGACAGCTTATAGACGAAATCGAAGGTCTCCTGGGTGGTGTTGGCGCCGCGGATGATCTCCACCAGCTTCATGCTGGGCACGGGATTGAAGAAGTGCATACCGATGACGGGGTGCTTCAGACCGTTGCCCATCTCGGTGATAGACAGAGAAGAGGTGTTGGAGGCGAAGATGGCCTCGGGCTTGCACAGGCCGTCCAGCTCATTCAGCAGCTCCTTCTTGGTAGCCATGTCTTCCTTGACGCACTCGATGATGAGATCCGCGTCGGCGCAGGCGGACTTCTCCTCCACCAGCACGTTGGCCAGCAGGGCGTCCACAGCCTCCTGGGTCATCTTGCCCTTCTCCACCCGCTTCTGCAGGGAAGCAGCCAGCTTATCCTTGTGCTTCTGCGCGGAAGCGACGGAGCTGGCATACATCAGGGCGGTGTGGCCCTTTGCCGCGAAAACCTGAGCAATGCCGCTGCCCATGGTACCTGCGCCAAAAACTGCAACCTTCATGATTTTTCCTCCTGTTATTTTTGAATAAATTGTTTGGTTTCCTTGTTTCATGCCTTTCGGCACTCCAGGGGGCCGGGCTGTGCCGCCCCTCCGGGAGAACACAGAGTCATTCCGATATTGCCAATTTACTCACAAACTTTATTATAGGGTGACTGGCGGCATTTATCAAGTATAATTTGTGCAGTTTGCGAAAAATTTCACGTTTTTTACACTTCATACAAATTGTTCGTTAAACTTTATACAATTTTGTTAATGCATTCACAAGGCCCTTCGTTCCAGTTGTATCTGCCGGAAATCTCACAGCCTCTCGGCCGCCTCGCACCGGAGCCAAAATGCCAGGATCTCCTCCTTAGCCGCCTCCGCCCGGGAAAGAATAGCAGGGTGCCCACCGGATGCAAACAAGCGCACGGCGGCATGGGGCATCTGCGCCGCCATCGCCTTGTATTCCTCTTCCAAATCCTGTCTGCACATGGGGTCCTCCCGGCTCCCCATCAGGAGCACTGGCGGCCGCATCTGCTCCAGCGGGCCGCAGAACAGCGGCCGTCCGGAGGCGGCGCATCGCAACAGGGCATCCGTGTCCCGGTCCACCACCGCCTCCCAGTCCGGTCCCTGGCACCATGCATAAAATTCCCGGGCTGCCTCGTCTCTTTTGGCGCGGTCCCGCTCTGCTGTCAAATCCCGCGCAAACCCCGGGTGAAGGCTCCGCCCGTCAAAGCTGTCCGCCACTACGGCGCCTACTGCGCCGGGTGCCAGCAGAGCCGCGTTCATGGCGGCCCAGGCGCCGCCGCTGGTTCCCAGCAGACAGGGCCTCTCATAGCCCGCCGCCCGGATCAGGGCCAGGGCCTGCCGGGCCTCTTCCTGCCACAGGTCCGCCGGAAACGACTCCACCCGGTCGGAGCGCCCGTTTCCCAGAAAGTCCAGCAGCACACACCGGAAATGAGGCGTATAGAGTGGAAGCAACGGCTCAAACAGCCGGGATGAGGCGGTATTGCCATGGAGAAAAATCAGGACCGGGCCCTCGCCCGCCTCCTGATAAAACATGCTTCTGCCGCAGTAGGGCACCTTGGGCACATCGCTCCCCCCTCCCATTTGGGCTATCATATCATCTCTTTGCTTTCCGCGCAAGCAGGAAATCCACGCCGCCATTTACAGCGCCGGGTCTGTATGGTACAATAGCATTCTGAATGTACGGAGGACTCCCCGGCGGGGTCTTCCTGAAATCGGATCGGGAACCGACCCAGGAGGATGTTGACACATGCGGATGCGAAAGAAAAAGAATCTGATCCCCCGGATGGAGCGCTGCGGCGACCGCCTGATCCGGGAGCCCTACTCCATGCCGGGCAAGTGGCGGGAGCTGATGCCCCACCTCCTATCGGGGACACTGGCGGGATCTGAAGCCTGACGCCGCCGACCTGCGGCTGGAGCTGGGCTGCGGCAAGGGCCGCTTCACCGCCGGCACAGCGGCGGCGGAGCCGGACGTGCTGTTCATCGCTGTGGAGCGGGTGCCGGATGCCATGGTCATGGCCATGGAGCGGTGTGCGGCCCAGGGGCTCACCAACGTGTTCTTCATCGACGCCAATGCTGACCAGCTGCCCCTGTTCTTTGCCCCGGGAGAGGCGGACCGGATCTATATCAATTTCTGCGATCCCTGGCCCAGCAACCGCCACGCCAAGCGGCGGCTGACCCACCCGGACTTCCTGCTGCGTTACCGGCAGGTGCTGGCAGAGGCGCCTGACCCACGGCAACTTCCTGCGGCTGTACCGCCAGGTGCTGAAGATGGGCGGGCAGATCCACTTCAAGACGGACAATCAGGACCTCTTCACCTTCTCCGTGGAGGAGCTGCCTCTGTTCGGCTTTGAGCTGTCCGAGGTCACCCGGGACCTCCATGCGAATGGCCCGGTGGGCGTCATGACGGACTACGAGGCCAAGTTCCATGAGCAGGGGCTGCCCATCTGCCGGTGTGTGG
>ERZ772897.3088-NODE-3088-length-12981-cov-2.412502_pt1 | contig 12981 bp, 10 predicted proteins | sample MGYA00512125_ERZ772897 | MGnify/ENA primary metagenome ERZ772897 (study PRJEB29015, sample SAMEA2737660) | human gut metagenome | biome: human gut; feature: human-associated habitat; material: faeces | place: China | collected 2012 ... | reverse complement strand
CCCCATCCCCCAAAAGCTCTTTTTTCTGGTCAGTGGAAGGCGGCTGGATCGCGCTGGGCGTTGCCGTGCCGGTGGTCTCCGGGAGGAGAGGGCAGGAGCTGATTGGGGCTGAACTTGCACGGTAACCGCCGGTCTTTGCGAAGAGAGAAAGGAAAACAGAGGGCTGTCTCCGGGAGAAAGGATGAGGTACCGCCAGGCTCCGGGGAGGGATCGGACCAGATTTTTGAAGGGCCGTGCTTCGGACAGGCATGTTACCTGCCGGACGTTAAGCCGCCCTGAAAGGATGAGCAGGGGAGAGACTGCCGTGTTCCATCACAACGGCGGCCTGTTTTGCCCTGTGGAAAGATGAAGGAAACAGTCTGTAACCGGGCATGAGCCCGCAACGATACGAGATGACCATGACAGGAACCCTGTACGCTGTGGGCGTGGGCCCCGGCGCTCCCGATCTGCTGACCCTGCGTGCCGTGGAGGCCCTGCGCAGGGTGGATGTGATCCTGGCGGCGGCCTCGCCGCGCAACGACTATTCGCGGGCGCTGGAGACGGCCCGTCCCCATCTGCGGCCGGACGTGCGCCTGCAGCGGCTGGAATTCCCCATGACCCACGACAAGGCCACCTTGCGCGCGGCGTGGGAAAAAGCGGCGGGCATCACGCGCGACGTGCTGTGCGGCGGCGAGAATGCGGCCTTCCTGACCATCGGCGACCCGCTCTTCCGATCTGGTCTACAGCACGTTCGGCTATCTGCTGAGAACGCTCCGGCAGCTGGACGATTCTCTGCCGGTGGAGATCATACCGGGCATCACGTCGTTCCAGGCGGCGGCCGCGCGTACCCGCACCATTTTGTGCGAAAGCCACGAGACCCTGTGCATCATCCCCGGTATCCGGGACGAAGAGAGCCTGACCCAGACGCTGGAGCAGGCCGATTCCGCCGTCATCCTCAAGGCCTACCGCAACTTTCCGGCCATCGTGTCGTCTTTGCGCCGCAGCGGACGCCTTGAAGGCGGCCTCATGGCCAGCCATGTGGAGCAGCCCGAAGAGCGTCTGGCTCCCGTGACCACAGTGGCTGCCGAAGAGGGCACCCCGCCGTACATGTCCCTGATCTTAAGCCGGAAAGGTTCGGGACAGGACGCCTGAGCCCGTCCTGACTTTCGCGTCTGCTCCGCTCAGGCCTCTACTATGGAGATGGGGCCATCCTTATTTCAAAACAAAGGACGTCGCATGCTCAGGACATGTCTACAGCGCAGGCCCACACGATGCGCGGAATGGGGTGTTTTCTGCCGCACGCGTTGCATGTAACCGCGTGTCAGGCTCCCGTACCGCTGTCCGGCGTCGCGGATCGTCGGAGGGAAAGGCGTCGGGCGATGGCTTCTAGATGGCGTCCGTCCGTACCGCAGCAGCCGCCAAATATCTTCATGGCCGTCAGTTCCCGCAAGCCCAGCATGCCGTGGGCTAGGTCGTCCGGCGCGGAGGTCAGCAGGCTGGTAGCGTTGTCCATGACCGCATATTCCAGAGGTGCGGCATTGGCCTGGATGCCCTGAAAACGTCGCCGGACCAGCTCCGTACGGTTAACGGGCTGGAGCAGGGCCTTGCGGACGATGTCGGGATGCACGCAGTTTGTCATGTAGCACAGCGGGGGACGTTCCGTGCGGCTGTCGATGTGCTGGATGGCCGTATGCAGCGGGGTGCCGTCCACCAGCGTCCCCTTGTCCAACAGGGTGAAGCTGATGATATAGGGCAGGCAGGTGGCGGCCAGGGCCCGCGCCATGCCCAGGGCTTCCGGCAGGGTGGGCATGATGCCCGCGTACAGGAAATCCGCTCCGGCATCGGCCAGAATATCGGCTTGCCAAGCATGAAAACGCCGGGCGTCCTCTTCGTCCAGAGCGCCTTCGCCCGTATAGGCATCTCCTTTGCAGCCCATCAGACCGCCGGTGTAGGTGGGCGTCCTCTCCCACCCTGCCTTGAGCCCGGCCAGCAGGGTCATGCAGTCGCGCAGCAGGCCCTCATCTTCCCCGGCCTGCCGCGTCCGTTCCCTGTTGGCCCGGCGGGTGGGCGTGGTAGCGAGGAAGGGTAGGCCGTAACGGACCGCTGTCTGCCAGTAGCCCTGCCAGAGTTCGCACAGGGCGTGGCGTCCGGCCTCACTGCGCACAAAGGCGGCCAGCGCTACATGCGGATCGGGCGTGAGAGCGTATTCCCGCTTGAGGCGTTCGCCCAACGCGCCTTCCAGCAGCAGGGCATCGTGACGTTCAAAACAGCGAACCAGGGACAGGGGCCGTTTTGTAGACGGTGGAGTGGTGGTGGGTTCCATGCCGAGGTTTTTTTTAGGCTTGTACGTTCGGGCTGCTGCCGTCGAAGCGTCGCAATAGAGGTTTCCCGCACATGGGGCGGCTTATCTCATCAGTCAGCAGTCAGCGACGGGGACCGGCCATCTGGACCGGAGCAAAGTTTTTTGGAAGGGAGGGGGCGCGGAGGAGGGAGGACCTTTTGTCCACAAAAGGTCCTCCCTCCCCCGCATCCTGTTCCGTCAAATATCTTCTGCCATCTAACAGATGCGCGGCAGCTGGGCGCCTTCGAGCATGCCCAGCAGGCGCTGGCCGCCGATGCGGGTACGCAGGCGCACCTGGCCGGGCTTGCCGTCTTCGGCCACGCGGCCGATGATGGCGGCTTCCTTGCCGTAGGGGCTGGCCTGCATGGCGCGCAGGGCGGCTTCGGCCTTGTCCTGGGGCAGGATGCAGATGCACTTGCCCTCATTGGCCAGATAGAGCGGATCGAGACCGAGGAAGGAGCAGCCGTTACGCACGCTCTCGTGCACGGGCAGCAGGCTTTCCTCGATGTCGATGCAGACGGAAGACTGCTCGGCGATCTCGTTGAGGGTGGTGGCCAGACCGCCGCGGGTGGGGTCGCGCAGGACGTGGACCTCGCCGCAGGCGGTGATGATGTCGGCGATCATGTGGTTGAGGGGCGCGGAGTCCGAGGCCACGTCGGTGAGGAAGGACAGACCTTCGCGGCTGCCCATGACGGTGAGGCCGTGATCGCCCAAGGCGCCGCTGACCAGCACGGCGTCACCGGGACGGGCGGCGTGGCCGGAGGGCACGGGGGAGGCGAAGATCTCGCCCACGCCGGTGGTGTTGATGAAGATCTCGCAGTCCTTTTCGTCGAAGTAGCCGGAGGGTTCCAGCACGGGACGGATCACGTGCTTCTTCACGGCTTCGATGATGTCGGCCTGGGAGGCGGAGGCGGCGTGCTGGGTGGAGACCACCACGTTGTTGATGCGCACGGGCTTGCCGTCCATGTATTCGAAGGAGACCTGGGTCTTGCCGTCAGGACGGAAGAAGGGCACGGTGCCGTCCTTGCGCACCTTGGTCAGCTGCTGGGAGAGCTGGTGGGCCCAGAAGATGGGGGCGGGCATGAGGGTGGGGGTCTCGTTGCAGGCAAAGCCGAACATCATGCCCTGGTCACCGGCGCCCTGGTCTTCGGGAGCGGCGCGCAGCACGCCCTGGGCGATGTCGGGGGACTGGTGGTCGATGGAGGAGATCACGGCGCAGGTGTCGGCGTCGAAGCCCATGTCGGAGCTGGTGTAGCCGATCTCGCGGATGGTCTCGCGCACCACGTGGGGCAGGTCGGCGTAGCCCGTGGTGGTGATCTCGCCGGCGATGACCGCCATGCCGGTGGTCACCAGGGTCTCGCAGGCCACGTGGGCGTTGGGGTCCTGGGCCAGCAGGGTGTCCAGGACGGCGTCGGAGATCTGGTCCGCCACCTTGTCGGGATGGCCTTCGGTCACGGACTCGGAGGTGAAGAAATATTTGCCCTTGGTTTGCATTGGTCTGTTCTCCATGGTTCAGTATGGCCCGCGACCGTCGCCGGGCCGCAGGTCGCCTGCACCGCCCGTGCGGGCGGCCGGGCAGGCATGGGGAAGCCGGACCGGCGCATCGGCACCGGTCCGGCCCCTGCCGAAAAAAGATGATGGCCTGTCCGCTAGTCCCTGAGCAGGATATTGTCGATCAGGCGGGCCTTGCCCATGCGGATGGCACAGGCCATGAGGGCCGGGCCTTCCACGGTGTCCAGGGGCTCCATGGACACGGGGTCCACCACGCTGAGGTAATCCAGACGGCCCAGGGTCAGGTGGTCCGCCCAGGTGCAGAGGGCGGCCTCACGCAGGATTTTGGCGTGGGTCTGTCCCTTCTGGGCCATGTCGCGGGCCAGCTGCAGGCCGCGATGGATCCAGGGGGCCTGGCGGCGTTCTTCCTCGGTGAGGTAGACGTTGCGGGAGGAGAGGGCCAGGCCGTCTACCTCACGCACGATGGGACAGGTCTCGATGCGCACCGGCACGTTGAGGTCGCGCACCATGCGGCGCAGGATGGCCTGCTGCTGCCAGTCCTTCTGGCCGAAGACGGCCACGTCGGCCTGGGTGATCATGAACAGCTTCAGCACCACCGTGCAGACACCGCGAAAATGGGTGGGCCGGCTCAGGCCGCACATGATGCGGGAAAGGTCCGGCACCTCCACCCAGGTGGCGTGGTCTTCCGCGTACATGGACGCGGGCTCGGGGATGAAGATGGCGTCCGCGCCGTGGGCGGCGGCGATCTGCGTATCGCGCTCGATGTCGCGCGGATAGGCGGAAAGGTCTTCATTGGGGCCGAACTGGGTGGGGTTCACGAAAAGGCTGACCACAAGACGCTTGGCAAGGCCGCGGCCCTGGTCCATGAGCGCCTCGTGACCGGCATGGTAATAGCCCATGGTGGGCACAAGGGCGATGTCTTCGCCGGCCGCGTGCCAGGAGCGGCACTGGGCCGCCAGATCTTGGGGATTGGTGAATATCTGCATATCAAGGTATGGTGATATAGTTAGTGGGGATTCCCTTATACCTGCTGCGGCAGGCCTTGTAAAGCCGCAAAAGCCCCGCGGGCGGGCCGGGGAGAAAAAACTTCTGTCCTGTCCGGCGTTTCCGGTTGCCTTGCCCGGGGGGAACAGGCATAACAGCATGCGGAGGTTCGTATGCTCAAACCTTTTTTCCAGGGGAAACTGGATACGTTTTGTGCCATCTATGCCGTGCTCAACGCCCTGCGCCTGACCCACGGCATCCAGACGCTCAAGGCGCGCGACATCCTCAACGATACCCTGCTTTCCCTGGCCGAGAAGCCCGGTGCCCTGCGGGCCGTGCTGGAGCAGGACACGGACTACATGCAGCTGGTGGACGACATGATCCAGGCCCGCCAGCAGCGCTACCCCCTGCTGGTGGAAAAGCCCTTTGCCGAAGGCGAGGCCGTTTCGCCCGATGCCCTGTGGGACGCCTGCCGCGAGTGGCTGGCCCCGGGCGAGGGCCGCTGCATCCTGTTCCGCTTTTTGCGGCACCTGACGCCCGAGACGCCGCCCATGAACCGGCACTGGACCTGCGCCGACCGCATGGACGGGGACCTGCTGCATCTTTTCGACTGCAGCCACGAAGACGAAGCCGTGACGCTGATTCCGCGCGGGAGCTTCGTGACCCGCAGCGCCGACGTGCAGCGGGAACGCCTGCTGGTCATCCAGCCGCACAGCCTGCGCTTCCTGGCCCTGCCGTGGCGCGTCCACGCCTTCTAGCCTGACATTTCTCCGTTCCGCCCCGTTCCTGCGGGGCGGTCCCGCACGGCGGCGACCCGCCGCCGGACATGGCCTATCCCGTTGCTTGCGCAACCATATCGCGCAATTTGTGATGACAAAAAAAACAGAGACGGATAGGCTATCTCCATGACTGTCCATTCCTTTTCTTCCGCAGCCGGAGCGGCCGCGCCCCTGACGCGCGCCCGTGTGTCCGGCTCTTTGCCGGTGTGGTCCCTGAGCCTGGGCTGTCCCAAGAACCGTGTGGATACCGAGCATCTGCTGGGCTCGCTGGGCATGCCCGTGCACAGCGTGGAACACATGGGCCGGGCACGTCTGGTCTTCATCAATACCTGCGGTTTCATCGAACCCGCCGTGCGCGAGTCCATCCGTTCCATCCTCGATGCCGTGGAGCGTCTGGGCCGCTGCAAGCGCCGCCCCCTGCTGGCCGTGGCCGGCTGTATGGTGGGGCGCTACGGCGTCAAGGATCTGGCCGCCGACCTGCCCGAGGTGGACCTGTGGCTGCCCACCGGTGAGCTGGAAAACTGGCCCGCCATGGTGCGCGAGGCCCTGGGCCTGCTCGCCGCGCCCGCGGCGCTGGGCCGCCTGCTCTCCACGGGCCCGTCCTATGCCTGGCTCAAGGTGGGCGAGGGCTGCCGTCACAAGTGCGCCTTCTGCACCATCCCTTCCATCCGGGGCCCGCTGCGCTCCGTGCCTGCGGCCGACCTGAGCGAGGAGGCCCGCGGCCTGCTGGCCGGCGGGGTGCGCGAACTGGTCCTGGTGGCCCAGGACCTGACCTCGTGGGGCAGCGATTTCGACACGCCCCAAAGCCTGCCCCATCTGCTGGACGAGCTGCTGCCCCTGGACCGCCTGACCTGGCTGCGCCTGCTCTACCTCTATCCCAGCGGCGTCACGCCCGAACTGCTGCGCTACATGCGCGAGGCCGGGCCGCAGCTGCTGCCGTACTTCGACATCCCCTTGCAGCATGCCCACCCCGAAGTGCTGACCCGCATGGGCCGTCCCTTCGCCAATGATCCCCGCCGTGCGGTGGACCGCGTGCGCGAGGCCCTGCCCGAGGCCGCCCTGCGCACCACCTTCATCGTGGGCTATCCCGGCGAGACCGAGGAACATTTCCAGACCCTGTGCCGTTTCGTGGAAGAGACGCGCTTCCGCCACCTGGGCGTCTTCGCCTATCAGGCCGAGGAAGGCACGCCCGCGGCGGCCATGCCCGACCAGGTGCCCATGGAAGTGCGCGAGGAACGCCGCGCCACGCTCATGGAGATCCAGGCCGAGATCAGCGAACAGCAATTGCAGGAATCGGTGGGCCAGACCATGCCGGTGCTGGTGGATGCGCCGCATGACGAATGGCCGGGCCTGCATGTGGGCCGTGTCTGGTTCCAGGCGCCCGAAGTGGACGGCATCACCTATGTGAGCGGCCTGGGCGTGGCCCCCGGCGCGCTGGTGCAGGGCGATATCGTGGAGAGCAGCACCTACGATCTGACCGCCCTGGCCTGATCCCTTTTTGATAGTGTTCGGCAGGGGCGCTTCGGCGCCCCTCCTGATGACGGCCCCCGGTCTCCGGGCCGGGGGATGACAACGCGTGTGCCGTAAGGCCGCGCCCAACTTTTGCAGCATGCATCTGGAGCAGCGCATGACTACCCCTTCGCAGACGGAAACGGCCCGCCCCCTGGACGGCGCCATGGAAAACATCCTGGACGACGGTCAACGCCCCGGCTGGTGGCGGCATTTTGTGGGCCACGAAGACACGGAATGCGTCATCCGGCCCATGCATCTGGCCTCGCTGCTGGACAGGGCCGCCCGGACGCACGGCAACCGTCTGGCCATCCGTTTCCAGAATTTCCAGATGACCTACAGCCGTCTGCACGAAGCGGCGGAACGCTTCGCCGAGGCCCTGCGCCTGCGCGGCGTCAAGCCCGGCCAGCGTGTGGCCGTCATGCTGCCCAACATCCCGCAGACCGTCATCGCCTTCTGGGGCATCATGAAGGCCGGGGCCGTGGCGGTGATGACCAATCCGCTCTACATGGAAAAGGAGCTGCTGCACCATTTCAATGATGCCGGGGCCGAAGTGCTGGTGACCCTGGACCTGCTCTGGGCCAAGCTGGAGCCTCTGCGCGACCGCCTGCCCCTGCGCCTTGCCGTGGTCACGACCATCTCGGACGGTCTGGCCTTCCCGCTCAACTGGCTGTACCGCATCAAGGCCCGCCGCCAGGGCCAGGTGCCGCAGGTGCCCTACGGGCAGGAAGTGCTGCGCTGGAAAGATTTCATCAAGGTCCGCGGCCGCTTCAGCGTGCCCACCGACGAGGATCCCGGTGACGCCCTGGCCCTGCTCCAGTACACGGGCGGCACCTCCGGCCAGCCCAAGGGCGCCATGCTGGGCCATGCCTGCATCTCGGCCCAGATGCAGCAGCTGCTGGCCATCCTCCATATGGACTGGGAAAACTGCAAGCCCATGTCCTTCCTGAGCATCATGCCCTTCTTCCACGTTTTCGGCCTGGTGGGCAACATCATCCTGCCCACGGCCCTGGCGGCCACCATCATCCCGGTGCCGCGCTACACGCCCGCCGACCTGTTGCGGACCATCGCCCGCTTCCGTCCCACCTTCTTCGTGGGCGCGCCTTCGGTCTACATGTCGCTCATGCAGCAGAAGGACATCAAGAAATACGACCTCACCTGTATCGAGATCTGCGTCTCCGGTTCCGCGCCGTTCCCCACCGAGGCCCTGCGCCGCTGGGTGAGCATGACCCACGCCAGCATCACCGAAGGCTTTGGCCTGACCGAAGCCTCGCCCTGCGTCACGGCCAACCCGTTGGACGGCCCGCAGAAGGAAGGCTCCATCGGCGTGGCCTTCCCGCACACCGAGATCCGCATCGTGGACATCAACGACAGCAGCCGTGTCCTGGGCCCCAACGAAGAGGGCGAGATGCTGGTGCGCGGCCCGCAGGTCATGCAGGGCTACTGGAACCGCCCCGAGGAGACGGCCGCCACCCTGACCGACGGCTGGCTGCACACCGGCGACATCGCCTACTACGACGAAGAGGGCTACTACTACATCGTGGACCGCAAGAAGGATCTGGTCATCGTGGGCGGTTACAATGTCTACCCCCGCGAAGTGGACGAGGTCCTGTACGAGCATCCCAAAGTGGCCGAGGCCGTGGCCGTGGGCGTCAAGCATCCCACCCGTGGCGAAGTGCTCAAGGCCTATGTGGTGCCCCGTCCCGGCGAGACCCTGACCACGGCCGAGCTGACGGCCCATTGCCGGACGCGTCTGGCCAACTACAAGGTGCCCAAGTTCTTCGAGTTCCGCGAGGAGCTGCCCAAGACCATCGTGGGCAAGGTCCTGCGCCGTGCCCTGCGTGAAGAAGAGATGGCCAAGCAGGCCAAGAAAGCCGCCCGCCATGCCGCCCGGCAGGACGGTGCCGCGACCACCAAGGAGGACTGATGCGACTCCTGGTCCAACGTGTCCTTGAAGCGGCCGTCACTGTGGACGGACAGACCACCGGGGCCATCGGCAAGGGCCTGCTGGTCATGACCGGTTTTGGTGATGAGGACGGCCCGGACTTCCACCACAGCCCTGTTTTCGAAGGCATGGCGCGCAAGCTGCTGGATCTGCGTATCTTCCCCGGCGAAGGAGACCGCTGCGACAAGTTCGACCGCTCCGCCCGGGATCACGGGGCCGATGTCCTGCTGGTGCCGCAGTTCACGCTGTATGCCGACTGCCGCAAGGGCCGCCGTCCTTCCTTCTCCCATGCCGGCGATCCTGCCTGGTCCCGCGAGATGTTCGACCGTTTCGCCCAAAAAGTCAGCGAGGAAAGCGGCCGTCCCGTACCTACGGGCGTGTTCGGCGCGGACATGCGCGTCCACCTCGTCAACTGGGGCCCCGTGACCATCTGGCTGGACTCCCGCGAGGTGCTGCCGCATCTGTACCTTTAAGACGGCAAGGGGATCCCTCTTCCTCACGTGAAGGAGCCTCCCTCAGTGGCCGTTGCCTGTGAGGTCCGCGACGAACGGGTACAGCCCTGCCGCCCTCTTCCCAATACGCTTTCCCCAAAGCCATAAAAAAGGACAGCCGTACGACTGTCCTTTTTTATGGCCTTCCATCCACCGGCTACTGCCAGCAAAAGAGAAAGAATAAGAAGAGAGAGAGAGAAACAAAAAACCTGACCAGCACAGTCCAGGCTCAACATTTTTTCGGGGGACCATCAGAACCGGCTGCCTTGCCGCAAGCAGCCACCCGTCATCCTCCATAGTAAAGCGCGTTTGGGAGGGATGGGGGGAGCTTGAGGGGGGAAGGGGCGACCTTTTTTCAAAAAGGGCCCCCTTCCCCCCTCAAAAAAACGACCACCGCCTAGCGCAGGTCGGTGACGCGCTTGGACTTGCTGAAGGTACGGGGCAGGCTGGCGTGGTCGGCGAGCTTCACGGCCACACGGGCCAGCAGGGACTTGTGCAGACGCTGCTCCAGCGCGGCCACCAGCTGGGCATCGCCGCCGGAGGTGGCGCCCTGGGCGCGTTCCACGGTCAGGGTCATGTGGTCCAGCGAGCGGTCGTCGCGGGTCAGTTCCACATGATATTCGCCGCCCAGCTCGGGGAAGGCGCCGATGACGTCCATGATCTGACCGGGGTAGATGTTGACGCCGCGGTAGATGATCATGTCGTCGGAACGGCCGAGGATGCGGTCATGGCGGGGCATGCTGAGGCCGCAGGGGCAGTCGCCGGGCAGCAGGCGGGAAAGGTCATGGGTGCGGTAACGCAGCAGGGGCACGGCCTCCTTGCGCAGGCTGGTGACCACCATCTCGCCCACTTCGCCTTCGGGCACGGGCTGCAGGGTCTCGGGATCGAGGATCTCGATGATGAACATGTCGGCCCAGTAGTGCAGGCCGTTGTGCTCATCGCAGTCGATGGCCGTACCGGGGCCGTACATTTCGGTCATGCCCGCGATGTCATAGCTGCTTTCCAGACCCAGTTTGCTCTCGATGGCCAGGCGCATCTTTTCGCTGCGGATCTCCGAGCCGCAGATGACCTTGCGCAGCTTGAGCTTGTCGCGGATACCGGCGCGCTCCACTTCTTCGGCCAGCAACAGGGCCATGGAGGCCGTGGCGCCGAAACAGGTGGAGCCCATGTCGCGCAAAAGCTGCAGATGCATCTCCAGGTTGCCGGGGCCCACGGGGATGGTGAGCATGCCGAAGCGCTCGCTGCCCAGCTGGAAGCCCGCACCGGCCGTCCACAGGCCGTAGCCCACGGCCACCTGCATGCGGTCCATGGGGGTCAGGCCCGCCATCTCGTAGCAGCGGGCCATCTGCAGGGTGAAGTTGTTCACGTCATTGGCCGTGTAGGCCAGGATCTTGCGCTTGCCCGTGGTGCCGCTGGAGGCATGGATGCGCACCACTTCCTCTTCGGGCACACAGAGCAGGGGCAGGGGATAGCCTTCGCGCAGGTCTTCCACGTCCACGGTGGGCAGACGGCGCAGATCGTCCAGCGAGGTGATGTCGTCGGGCGTGACGCCGCAGGCTTCCAGACGTTTGCGGTACTGGGGGGACTTGAAGGCCTGGCGCACGGTGAAACGCAGGCCTTCCAGCTGCTGGCGGGCGATCTCTTCGGGAGAAAGCCGGGGGATGAAACGGTGAGTCATGGAACTGTCTCCTTGAGATCATAGACCGGGGCAACAGGCACCACAGGGAGCCGCCGGGACACATCGCCGCAAGACGGTATCTGCCCTGTGCCGGGAACGGCAACCGGCTGAGCGTTTTCCAGCCGGAAAGGCCGAAAGCGCCCGCCACAGTTCGCCGCCCGTCATTGTGCGCGTTTTTGCCCCAATGGGCAACAGGGAGGAACAGGCGAAGGGAAGGGGCGCTCACGCTCCGTCGGGTGCGCCATAGGGATGAGCCCCGTGTCCCTCTCCATCGGATCCCCCCGGCAGACGGACATCACAGCCCGGCGGGACGGGGCGCCACGGGCAGTAGGCCTTCCAGCTCGATACCGGCAGGGCTCACCGAGGCGCGGTAAGGATAGATCTCCACCCCGGCATCCAGCGCCTCATAGAACAGGGCCGCATAGGCGGGGTCCACCACGTCCGCCGGACCGAAGCAATGGCCGTCCGGGCGCTGCACCAGATAGAACATGGCCGCGCGTTCGCCGCAGCGCACGATGTCCATGAGCTCGCGCAGATGCTTCTGGCCGCGCTCCGTGGCCGCATCGGGGAAGCAGGCCACGCCGTCTTCCACCATGGTCACGTTCTTGCATTCCACCCACAGGGGCGGCAGATCCTGTCCGGTGAGGCAGGCATCCAGGCGGCTCTCGCCGCGTTTGGCCTCCCGGCGGCATTGCGTATATCCGGCGGCAAAGTCCAGCCGCCCGGCATGGAAGGCAGCTTCTATCATGCGGTTGGGCACGCTGGTGTTGACGCCCACCCAAAAGCCCCGGCCCGGGGCGGGCCCGTCCGTGTCATCCTCCCCGCCGGGCAGAGGCGGCACGGCCCGCTCGGCCAGCCAGACGGCTTCCTGCGTATAGGGCAGTTTGCGCGCCGGATTGGCCGCGGGCGAGGCCAGCAGCGGGCCCCCGGCCAGGGTCAGGCCCAGCATGCTGCCGGAATTGTTGCTGTGCACCCAGACGCTCTGGCCGTCCAGCAGCATCTCCACACTGAAGCGCTTGTAACGCCTGATGAAACGCCCCACCACACAGCCTTGGGGAAGGGGCAGCAACGGTGTTTTTTCCATGGACCATCCTTGAAAGGGATACGGGGCCGCGAAGAAGGGCCCTCGTTTACAGTCAGATATGAACCTGATAGGCTATTGCGCCGTGACCGGAGCGGGCGCGCCGCAGTCCGGCCACTCCTATTCCAGGCAAGGAGCACCCTATGCAGATTTCCGAACGTGTGCGCACCATGAAGCCCTCGCTGACCCTCAGCGTCAACACCCGCGCCATGGAGTTGCGGGCCCAGGGCATACAAGTCACCAGCCTGGCCGTGGGCGAGCCGGACTTCCCCACCCCCAAGCATATCTGTGAGGCCGCCAAGGCCGCCATCGACGCCAACTTCTGCCGCTACACGGCCGTGCCCGGCATCCCCGAGCTGCGGGCCGCGGTGGGCGGTTACTTCAAAAAATTCTACGGCGAGGACGTCGCCCCCGAATGCACCATCGTTTCCGCCGGCGGCAAGCATGCCCTGTACAACTTCATGCAGGCCTCCATCAACCCCGGTGACGAAGTGCTGCTGCCCGCCCCCTACTGGGTCAGCTATCCCTACACCATCCAGCTGGCCGGCGGCGTGCCCGTCATCGTGCAGGCCTCGCTGGAGCAGGGTTTCAAGGTCACGCCTGAGATGCTGGACGCCAAGTGCACCGACAAGACCAAGCTGCTGGTGCTCAACACGCCCAGCAACCCCACGGGTGCCGTCTA
>ERZ772897.3062-NODE-3062-length-13115-cov-4.177259_pt1 | contig 13115 bp, 17 predicted proteins | sample MGYA00512125_ERZ772897 | MGnify/ENA primary metagenome ERZ772897 (study PRJEB29015, sample SAMEA2737660) | human gut metagenome | biome: human gut; feature: human-associated habitat; material: faeces | place: China | collected 2012 ... | reverse complement strand
TAATAGGGCACGATGGGTTCTGTGAGGGGCTGTAAGACTGAACCTCTCACTCAAACGAAAACTTGGGTTTAAGAGAGGAGGAAAGTCGAGAAAGTCTACTCGACGGGGGAAATGCTAGGCGGGGGGGCTATTGAGCACTTACAAAAAAATCCAAATAAAGTTTTAGAACTTGAATTGCTACAGATACACAAAACCGCTACAGTTTCCGTCCAAAGTATGGACAAAAACTGTAGCGGTTTCCTTTAGAAGAAATGTCATGTTCTGTAGGCCCGATATTGCCATACGAAATTTTCTCAAATAATCAGACTATTTCCTCGTGAATAAGAATTTCACGCCAGCTTCTTTCAAGGGGCTCATATGCAAGACCGTTTTCTTCGCAGTACTGCTTTAACGCCTTCATAGCTTTAATGTTTGGACGAGCTTTCCCATTTTCCCATCGGTTCACGGTTGTAAATGATACACCGAGGGCATTACCAAATTCTGTTTGATTCATCAGACATGACAATCTGAAATTTTTAATTTCGGAACTAAAAGGCATCTGCAATGCTCCTTTACCTAACGATCATTGTTATATCTCATTTGAGGAATCAGATCGCTTTATTTCTCGTATTCGAAGACAAGCCAATCTTTGATCCTTGTGAAGTCTTCTCTTTGCTTGATAGATAAGGTATTATCTCCAAGTCGCCGGTACAAAGCGGTTTTTAAGCGGTCACAGTATCCTACTTTAGAAACAATATCTTGCACTGTAAAGAGGTGCAACCAAGGATGCCCTGCAGCTTGCTCAACTACAAAATCATATGCTTTATCGTATTTCCCCAAACTTTGGTAAATACTGACCATTGCATAACTAATTTCTTGTTTTACTGTATGTTCATCTTTACCTATCTTCGCTCCAGCAAGAATAAGCTCATTTAAGTTCTCTTCCCAAAAATCCTGTCCCATTTCGACAGCGTAAGCAGACTTACAGTGTCCACTCCCTAATACATCAAGATAAAAACGATACGCATCTCTATTGAGAGCTTGTTCTCGAGAAATGGTTTCTTTCGCCTTCTTGTTTATTTCCGCTACCGTTTTGTTTAACTGATTTTCTTTGTCAAGAAGAGATTGTTCCTTTCGACCTAATTCTTGGGCTTTTTGTGTAATGACAGCAAGCTGCTTATGATATTCTGTCTTTAGTTCATCTGCTAAGCTCAGAATTGGCTTGTTCTCCTCCACAACACAAGGCTTAATATCGTTATCGAGTTGCAGGTAATATTGCTGAGCGATATAACCCCGCAGCACATTGCTCCCTTTAGAGAGTTCAATCCATTTCCAATTCTGTTTGCCGCTAATATCTGTCAGCGCAGAATATGTGGACGAACAAATTAAAATTGTTCCATGCCCAACAGCTCCGCTGAATTTACAGGCAAGATTTGTACTGTTGCCAATCCAAGCAATGCCAAATTCATTTTCGGCATCCTCTTGCGCCTCTTTTCCTTTCATGCCAACTTTTGATAGCGTAATCTCACCTGTATGTATTCCAATGCCACACGAAATCCTGTGCTTAATTTCCCGATCTAAGACAGGGTTCAGCAATTTATCAACCACGGTCGTTATATATCTCGCAGCACGAACAGCTTTGTCTTCTGATTTTCCGTCCGCATTATCAACAAAGACAGCCAAGACTCCGTCACCCATGAAGTCCCTTACGACGCCACCGGAATAGCGAATCGCTTGTACCACAGTACGAATATAACTCCGGTATATCTTTACCAACTGTGCAGCATTAAACTTCTCGGGTAGCTTTGTTGATTCACGCATATCCACAAAAAGGGCTGAAACTTTGCCACGGTATATCTTGTTCGAGTCCGTAAGATCGCTTGTTAGTGGCAGTTGTTCAGACATGACACTTTGAAGCACTTCAGAGGAGACGATCCTTTCAATGGCTGCGGATAGCAGATCAACCTCAGATTTTATAATTTTTTCTTCATTCATATGAATTCCCCTGAAATCAGTGACTTGACTCGAGATAATATGCGTCTCCATTTCCAGCAGCAGTGAAGCGTATCCCGCCACCCTTGCTGGATGGCCATTCGTTTTTGACTTTTTTAGAAACCTTTACTTTGTTTTCGACTTCGTTAGCATAGTGGGATGCTATATTTATGCAATCTCCAAATGCTTTTACATCATAAGAATCAGCGATTCCTATTTTCGTAACAATAACACTATCAAATGTGACTCCAACACCGATGCTAATGGCTGGCCCAAGATTCTCATCCTGAACAATTCGATTAATCACATTCTCTCGAACCGTCAACATATCTCTGCCACACAAACCTGCATTTTGCACAGCAAAGGTCTTCACCATATTGTTCTCTTCACGTGCAGCTTGACCGCCCCAAAAAACCATTAGGCCGTCACCCATAATATCAATTACTTTCCCATGATAGTGTTTTACAACTTCCAATAACGCCGTAAGAAAGACATGCATTGTTAGGAATGTCTTCTCAGGGCCTACTTGCTGCGCACGTTGAGTAGACCTCCTCATATCAACGAAAAGAACTGCATAATTCTCTTTGTCGTATGAACCGAATTCGAGCTTATCAGCTTCAAATCCTGGGATTACATCAGAAATGGCATCGGCACTATGCTCAAACATTCTTTTTTCAATGGATATATTTTTCTGAGCCTGCTTAAAGTGTTCAATCGTGCTTTTATAAACAGCAGAAACATCAACGGACATAGTGACCCTCCTTAGACTACCGAAAAAAGGAACAGCATATAAATAACCCCAATGGTTATCAAGGTTGCCGCAAACGAACGTAACGCCCATCTATATGTAGTGTTTTTCTGTCGATTAATGTCGTTCAGTTTATAAAGCTCTGCAGCCATATTCACAATTATGTCTTCATCGCTCATAGATAAGATGTCCTCTTTATAGGCATCAAAAGAGTATTCCTTGGTGGATTGAGGAAGAAACCATTTTGAATTATATCCAATTTTCGAGGAGTGACTACGAATTGTCAAAATTCCAAAGACAAACACACCGGCAATGCTTACTACAAGCGCAGTCGTCGACATAATCAGTGCTACACCTTGCCAACTGCAAGGCTTTACGAGGGAAATTAGATTTTCAATGAGTTCGTAGCAAGCAACCCCTCCCATAATAATGGCAACAACCGCAGCCATTATTATAGATACCTTTGTATCTACCAGTTGGATATAAGCCGAAATGTCAGAAATCGCACTGGAAAAGAAAGACTGCTTGACCTCAATCGTTTCCTTTTCAGTGTTTTCAGAGACAGTGTTATCCATTTGCTATGCTCCTTTACCAGTTTAATAAACTTATTATATCACAAATATAGCGTTTTTACAACATCGATTATTCTTGAGTTTCGGGTATCCGTCCTCTAAAAAATATCCACATTCAAGCAAGTTTACCAAACAAGAAAACAGTCAAAGAAAAAGGAAGAAATTCGCTCCATTTTGTGGTAATATTTAATCACCACAAAAAACAAAACCAAACAAAAAGGAGCGAACCCTCCCATGGCCCATTCTATCACAGATACTTATAAAATGAAACGGGAAACTCTCAATTTCGCAAGAAATTTTTCCGGTAGCTTATCCGCACCGGATGCGAAGTTTTTCGCGGACATGACGTATGAAATTTTAGCTTCCCAGAGCTGCTTGCTGACAAAGATTGCCCATGCGTTGCAAGAAAAAACGAAGAAAGCGTATACGGTAGACCGTTTGTCCGACCACCTAAAAGATGGCGTTAACGCCAAAGCAGTGTCTGTATATTTGAACTATGTCCGGAAAATGGTTCCCTCTGAGCCAGTGGTTCACATTGATGACAGTGACGTAATAAAGCCGGATGGCTATCATTTTGAGGCACTGGGAACCGTCCGGGATGGCTCCAAGAGTACCACTAAAAAATGCGTTTACGCAAAGGGGTACTATGTCACAGAGGCTTGCGTTTTGACGGATTCCAACCATCCGGCCAGCATATATTCCCGCATCCATTCCTCCCACGAAAAGGAATTCACCTCTGTGAATCATATTACCTTTGAGGCGATAGACCGGTCCGTAAAACTTCTAAAAAATGCCACATTCGTCATGGATAGAGGATACGATGACAACAAAATATTCCAAAAACTCTGGGACTTGGATCAGGATTTTGTCATTCGCCTAACGCAGAAACGAAAGCTGTTTTTTCATAGGAAATGGGTTCCAGCAACCAAACTCTGTGCGGAAAGGAAAGGGAAGGTCAAAATGAACCTTTTCTACAAGGGAAAGGCGCATGAAGCCTATATATCCCATGTAAAAGTACAATTAACTGCTGCAAAGAAAGATGTATATCTTGTTCTGGTCTATGGCATAACGGAACACCCCATGATGTTGGTTACAAACAAGACGATCCGCAGCAAAGATGATGTCATAGAAGTTGCCAGATTATACTTTTCCAGGTGGAGAATCGAGGAATATTTCCGTGCAAAGAAGCAAATCCTGGATTTCGAGAACTTTCGTGTCCGTAGCCTGATCTCTATCAACGCTTTGAATTTCCACATTACGATCGCAATGACCTTCCTTGCCAAAATGACCAGAAAAGCCGCCGCAAATGCGTTGCTAAAATCCGTCCTGGATGCGGCCAGATCCATAAAAGACACGGTGCATTTTCTGTACTATCGTATTTCGTATGGAATCGCAGAGATATTGAAATACGCCAGAGTGGGAATCCGTGACTGGTTCAAGCCAAAACGCACAGACCAAAACCAGCTACGCTTCCGCCTTTCGGCGTGATAGTACCCCTATATTTTCAACCAGGCGCAAAGACAAGATGCCTTTGCGCCTGGTTGGCATTCCTTTTTGGTAAATATAGAGAATTAACGGTGATTATTCGGCTAAAGGCAGGGAGCCTGGCAAGAGATATGGCGGCGTGTTACTATTCGCCGAAACTCAAGAATGAATCTTACATTCTTCCATTTATTGCGAATGTTTGTTTGAATTTTCCGATTGAAAGTAATACTTCCATGTGATATATTGTCCCTAAAGGAGTGGTGCATAATGACTGGAGCATACAAGCTCAATGACATTGCCTATATGATAGAAAGTAATCACTATATCCGCGAGGGCAAAATCATTCACATCAGCGGTGATCTAATTACATTCAAATTTCTGGACTGCATGGGCGCAACAAAGATAAAAGCCCACAGGCTTTACCCATCAGAAGAAGCTGCTCTTGCTGCCATTGGTAAATGCAAAACTGAAATTCCCAGCAGTCACATGATGGCAATTCGCGGATAAATAGTCTATTCGTAAAGTCAAGACTTGTCTTTCTTTATTTCCATGTTACAATGGTCTACAGTTCGCACATAAAGGAGCGCAGGACATGGGGACAATGACACATACCCTTGAAGATTATATAGCCCAGGCAATGCCCGCACTGACGGAGATTCCAGGATTTACAGCACTTGCAAAAGCGGATGGTCAGGATTATGATGCGTTGGCAGCAGAATATCCTGATGCAGTATTCGCCTTGATGATAGCGAATAACGTTTTCCACCATGACCGGGAGATTTCCGAAATCACCCAGCAGGCGTTCTTCTCCATTATGGACGGCATGGACATTCCCTCTGTACGCCGCCAATATGACCGCAGCACGGATGTCTATTTCCAGACGCATTCATGGGATAATTGAGTATGAGTACGCCTTATTCTAGTGCTGGCAAATCTTTTAAGAAATTGAAGCATACACAGAAAGCCAGGATTACAGATTATATGTATCTGGAAACCCAGAATTTCTTCTCTACAAACGGACGAATGCCGCTCTCCGTTGAGGACTGCGAAACGATTGTCCGAAAGGTTTGCGGACACATCAATATCCAGATTTCCTTTGACGAAGTTTATAAAGAGTACCGCAAAAAGCGTCTGCACATCATTGAACGGTTGGAAAGCAACGGCTTACCGGAGCATATCCGTTCTCACGAGGAAATAAAGGCGCTACAACGTGAACGTGCCACACGGCATCCAAATCACAAGTCCCAAAAGCAGTCCACAAAATCGATTGACCCAGAAATTATGGATCAGGATGATTGCTTCTTTTATATTGCTGGCTACACTTCCGGTGGGGTGCCCTACGGCGTGACCTGGGAAAAAATGGGGCTGGACCCTTGGGAGGAGTTGGAATAGTATTATGAAAAAATCTCGAAAGGACAAGCTGCAAATCCGCAATAGCACTGTGGATTTTCTGGTGTTTACAAAAGATGCCCATGAGGATGGAATCGAAGTCCGGGTACAGGATCACGACGTTTGGCTGACGCAGAAAGCAATCGGCCAGCTCTTTGATGTGGACCGCAGCGTAGTGACCAAGCACCTGAAAAACGTATTTGAAAGCGGCGAATTATCAGAAGATTCAACTTGTGCAAATTTTGCACAAGTTGCCGACAATGGCAAAACTTATCAATACAAGTTTTATTCTCTCTCTGCCATTATTGCTGTCGGCTACCGAATCAATTCCGGGCGGGCAACACAATTCCGCCAGTGGGCGACCAAAGTGCTTGACACATTTGCCAAGCAGGGATATGTTCTGGATAAGGATAGGCTCGTCAACGGTCAGATTTTCGACGAAGATTATTTTGACCACCTGGTTTCTGAAATTCAGGAGATTCGGGCAAGTGAGCGTCGCTTTTATCAGAAAATCACAGACATCTATGCCACCGCCGTGGATTATTCCCTCGACAGTCAAACCACAAAAGATTTCTTCGCTACTGTCCAAAACAAAATGCACTATGCAGTCCATGGCAGCACGGCAGCAGAGGTCATTATGGAGCGAGCAGACCACGCAAAGGAACATATGGGGCTGACATCGTGGCGCAATGCCCCGGACGGTAAGATTGTCAAAGCGGATGTATCCGTCGCAAAGAATTATTTATCGCTTGATGAGATGCAGGAGCTGAACGAAATCGTAACGATGTACCTGGACTACGCCACCCGGCAGGCCAGACGGCATATCCCTATGACCATGGCGGATTGGGCCTCCAAGCTGGATGCTTTCCTGCAATTCAACGATGCGGAAATTCTGCAAGACAAAGGAAAAGTCACAGCTGCCATTGCCAAGGCATTTGCCGAAAGTGAGTTTGAGCAGTACCGCATTATCCAGGACCGGCTCTACCAGAGTGACTTTGATCGGCTGATCGCAAGCGCAGAAACCTAGCCTAAAAGGAAAACGCCCATTTCTGCTATGAAGCAATGCAGAAATGGGCGTTCTTTCATTCGTTAGTACCAAAAATTCACAGTGCCACTCACACCGTATGTCACCACTACCATCTGTCTATTTTTCGCTCGATTTTTATGGAGAGAAACATAATTGCCAGAAGCAATACGGCACTTATTGTTATTGAAATATCTGACGAAATATTCCAAAAAGTAAGTAGTGCAGTCAAAGCAAATGGGAAAGGGAATAGAAATACTGCCATAATATACTGCACAAACTGGCCTTTAGAAAAAGAACCAAGCCATTTTTCAGGAGGTATGAAATCTTTTGGGACGTGTCTGCAGTCATACGGGTGAAATACATGAATGACATAAAAGACAATCGCAAAAATTATGATTGCGGCAAGGTACATCTTTAAGCAGGACAATAAGCCTTCAAGCATACCCATATTTATCATATTCCCCACGCATCAGAAGCACGCAGTGCCAAACGGCCACTGTAACTGTATTGAAGTGCGAGCCATGCAACATAGCTAAAGAAATCTTTGAAGGTTTTAGCGGTAAAAGTAAGTGAATTAATGACGAGTGTTGACGCAGCCGCAGCTGCCGCACCAGCCAATCCTCCAAGTGTGCATCCAGCCGCAATCGAAAGTGCTGCACGAACCATAGACTCATAGTCTGTCAAACTATAGTCTGTAAAAATATTTCCTTCCTCCATATATTGATGGAACAATTCCGAAACCTTGATCGTTGGATCATTACTCCTCCGTGCATTGACGTCATTGACTATGTATTGAAAATCGGAAATTATATCTTTTCCAGTGTATTTGGTATCTATTAGCGTCAAAAAAGATCTTACGCCTCTGGATGCCTTTCCAATAAGAGTTATATCGTTTCCAAACTGGTAGAGTGACTTTAGATTTCCATACATGGAATAAGCACTGGTTGCAAGAGTTCCAATTCTTTGCAAATCAGCAGAATTCTTGGTTGAACTTATGTAAGCATTGTACGCATTTCGATCTGAGTCGGTAATCCAAATAGCAAACGCACCATTAGAGGAATCTCCCGACATCACCTCTCCATCGAGGAGACAAGACACTTTTCCTTGATTCCAAAAATAGTCTTTACGGTCTACATAGTGTGATAAAAACATATACTCGGCTTCTTTAGCTAAATCGTGACCACGGCCAGCATCAACACTATCTTTAGCGCATTTAATAGAATAGGAAATTGATATAGCACGCGCCTCTGCCATAGAGACATCCGCATCATCACTGTATGCGTCGGGAACTTGATTCAAGAAATCTTCAATAAAAGCTCTCGCATCGTTTTGCCAATCAGTATCCAGCGAAGTTTCTGGTGTTGAAATTTCAAAGTCCATCTGCGTAAATGATTCCAATTCGGAAATGGCATCACCAGTTGTAAATGCAATTGTCAAAAAATCAGTAAATGCATCCATTTCGGTATCCGACGATGCAGAAGCAAATGTTGGAATGAATGTGGTCAGAGAGAAAACAAGGACAGTAAAAACGGCAATCAGTTTTCTAGCACTGTGCATTTGAGGTATCCTCCTTTTTTATCTGAGAGTTGGTAAATAGAGGGCGAAGCATCCCCCCGATTTCTTTGTATCATGCTGTACAGTATTTGTCAACACGAAGAAAACGCGCTTATGGGACGTACCTGTCATGGTTTTCACAATAACGTGCATTTTTATAGCACCACGTCTGGGGCTGTCCAATATGACTTTACAATCGTATCGGACAGCCCCTTCAGGATTTGTGTTTACTGGCGATTCTGAAACTCACTTATTCGTCGACTACTCTTTAATTATCCAAAACACAACAATGTACTAGGAAATGGTGATTTCCTAGAAGATGTCAAAGGCACCTCTCAGCAGTACGTTGCTTGCCGTTGCAATCCCCAAAACACTAACAGTTCCAGAATCACTGGAGTTTCCAGTGATGTCGGTATCACTAAAAATATATTCTCATGGATGTCTCAATTGAGGAAAAAGAATCCGTATGGGGGATAACAAATATAGCAGTAGTGTTTGGGAATTCCACCCGCACAAAACACAAATGATAAGAATTGGATATATGTCCAGCATAGCAGGACCGAACCACTTAACTAAAAAAAGTTTTTCATGTATCGCAACATAGCATTGTTTCAAAAATTCAACGAAAGACAAAATAGCGCAGATATTGTTTATCATTAGCAATAATGAAAAAATAATATCAAGGTTACTTGGACCGGCCGAACTTATATCTAATCCAATATGATAATTGCCAGGTGCATATTGAACAAAAAGGAGCAAAAATACAAAAATCAAAAGGAACGAAACAAACGTACTTATATGGAGAATGGTCCTATAGGCTGGGAATAAAATATGCTTGCGGTTCATGACTTACTTTATCACACCGTCCTGAACAAGCCCTGTAATTTGAATATCAAACTCATGTGTTCCAGCCAGACCAGCAACAACTCCAGGAATGTCTTGCCACTTGTTAAAATCATATACATCGTCTATGGAAAATTTGGCAGTCCCTTTCGATGTTCTGTTTCTTGTCCATGTAAATCCATGAATCGACCAATACAAATCGCCGGTATCAAAGGTGTAGGAACTGTCAGTGACCGTTTCTGTCCCACTCTTGTTCGCGAAGCTTTTCATTTTACTTAGGAACGGATCATCTGTTAGCAGTCCTCTGACATAGCCATACATTCCATCCGTATTCCCAGTCAACGACATAGACGCTGTAGCTGGATTATCCATAAGCGAATGACTAAACAAATCCAATGCCAAGTCATATCCACGATCTCTAAACCAAATCTTTACATATTCAGCAACAACGTTGGTTCGCAGCAATTCAACATCCTTGGAGATTCGGCTTTCCTGTCCAGCATACTGCGGATATGCACGCACAAAAGCTGCTATGAAGTCGGAATTACTTACGGGTAGTTCCGAGCCTCTTGTCCGCAAAGGTGACATTTCGGAATGCGTATTCAAAAACTCGGTTACATTTCTGGCCAAAGCCGGGTCAATGCTATTAATTTTCGCCTCATATTCCGCAGCATCATGTTCTCTCATCCGTGCCCAATCTTCTTCCGTCCGCAAGACAATCACATTTTCATCCTGTTCCTTTACGGGAGAACTCGCATCTGCCATTATTACCATGGAGTACATCATGCACAATGTTAAAACCAAACACATCAGTGCTCTCATAGACTTTGTCATAGTATGTCTCTCCTTTACTAAGATGTCCTAGCATAACGCCTAATTTAACCCGACTGTTTTCAGTAACACAGGAAAGTTGTCTTACAAATAAAACTATATAAGACTTACTTCACCTTCATTTTTATATCACTGCATTGGAATCACCTCCGGTATCCTATATAAGGTTATAATTGGCACTTATGTCCAAATCCTTTGGACATTTTGTAAGATATACTAAGAATGATTACAACAACAGAAAAGATTTCTGGTGTAACTATGCTGTATCTCAGGAGATAGTAAGCGGTCATGTTGATAAAGCGGCAATATTGTACTAGCTCAAAGATCATGGAAAACAAAATACAGCACAGAATCATCGCAAATTGAATTACCTTCCAAATATTTGTCATTTGGGGCCAATTCTTTTTCAAGTGAATAGCAATATTGACCAAGCAGGCAATGAATTCTACAATTGCTAGACTGTATACAACATTCGCAACTAGGTATGAATTGCCAATTGCTGATTTCGGCGCATCCATCAACCAAAGCCAGCGGGTTTCGTCCAGGATATCGTTTCTTGATGCCCATATCGGTATTTTAGAAATGTCTTTCCAAATAGTGTTCGTGAGGAAAAACAAGACTTGCCACAATAGCTGCGATAGGAAAAATAGCCGTTTTTTCAACATCACGACGGGTACTCTTCGACATCAATACCGATGGAAGGAGGAAAAGACGAATAGACCGGAACAATTACTAAGGAATTATCGCTACTAGCAGACGCATCAGGAATGGGAATCACAGTAATTTCTTCATCTTTGCGATCCCAAGGAATCAGGAAACCGGAATCGACATTGGAATCAGAGATAATGATTTCACATTCCGTATCACGTTTGGCCCATTCATCCGGAATCGGAAGTTCAAACCCACTTAGAAAGCCGGCGGTTGACAGGGCAAGGCATAATGTCAAAAGCCTTTGATAAATCATAGGTGTTCTCCTTTCTGTATGTCGGAAACCATACAAGCAGCATTAAAATATGCTCCCTGCATCGTTTCAATAATTAAAACGATGCAGGGAGTTATTTGGGGACATGAAAAATAAAATTTCTTATTTTGGCGATTTGCCTAATGTTACATTCTCTGCTATGTGCAAAATGACATCTGGAGTAAGGGTGCTATCCACCGTGAAGACGATTCTGTTGGATTCATCAAACCATATAAGTACATTGGAAATGTCGGTGTCATTTGAAATATAAAGTTCTCCCGGTAATCCGTTGACCTCGACAGTTTGTATATCGTAATTTGCATCGCCATGTACAATTGTCAATTCACCTTGGGAGTCCATGCTTCCGCATTGTATTACAAAGCCATTCTTGGGATCCTGCGCATCCTGGTAGAGCTGTGAATGTGTTAGCTCTGTCTGCGTTTCATCAACCATTTCCACCCCATCGGGAAGCCACAACAGCTGGAAATCCAGAGGGACATGTGTGTCTTCTTGCAGAAATGAGAATATCGTCTGACCACCAAATACTTTTTTTATCCATTCGGCAGCAGCAGCGCGGGCCTCTGTATTGATTGCAAAGAACAGCGTTACCCCAACAATAGCAGAAAGAACCGCTGCTATGCACCGACGAAGTAGTTCTCCATCGTACCTATGCTTCTTTTCGGATTGCCTTGCTTCTTCTCGAATAGATTTCAGAAAATCGTCAGGAAATTCATGTTCGGGTACTTTCTCCTCATTCAGCGAAGAAAGCATTGATTCCCGCACAAGTATAGCCGCATTCCGTAACGCTTTATCTGTAAATTCAATGTTTGGCATAGCTCTCCTCCTCCAATATACGCCCCAAAGCATTCTTTGCTCGACCAATCAGCTTTCGGACACCAGATTCAGTCATTCCCAGCATTTGGGCCAGTTCTTTGGCACTGTAACCATTATCAAACCGCAGCAAAAGTACTTCCCGATAGTGCGCCGGGAGCTTTGCTAAAGCGTCAGCCAGCCCATGATCTCCCGGAGCTGGAATCTCTATTCCAATTAAATCCTCATTCAGAGGAATAGCTTTCTCAGAATGACGGGTCCGAATCAAGTCAATTGCTTTTCTCTCAGTAATTAAAACGATGTAAGACCGTGTTTGGGGACAGTCAATATCACCAATCTTTTCGAGATGGCGAATAATTGCCACAAAAGCCTGATGGACCGCATCTTCAGCATCGTAGTGATTACTAAGGACTTTATAAGCAACATGGTACATCAGATTTCGATACCTGTTATAAATTCGTTCAAATTTAACCTTGTCATCTGGCGTTTCAATCATAGATAAGTACATCAGCATGTCTATCGGCCCCCTTTGACATTGTGATTATACCATAACCCCAGTCCAAATCAAATACTATCAAGGTAATATGGATGCCCCCATTTCCCAGTCTTTTCTGCCCGGGCAATAGGGGCTATCATTCTTTTACGCTTCTCTCGCCTTATGGAATCGATACTCCGTCCACAGCTCCAAACTCATGGATGTCGGGCAAAGTACTAGGGAACCAATAGCCGTCACCACGCCAATCCAATTCAAAGGCCGCCAAATGATCATGGCGTAGTACCACATCTTGCGGGCTTCCCAAAATCATCCCTATGGCATCCCGGATTATGTTCTGCTAATTCAAGCCGTTATGATGCAGGAATCCGGCGGCAGGGGCAACGACCCCATGCAGGCCTCCGAATGCG
>ERZ772897.3061-NODE-3061-length-13129-cov-8.944470_pt1 | contig 13129 bp, 12 predicted proteins | sample MGYA00512125_ERZ772897 | MGnify/ENA primary metagenome ERZ772897 (study PRJEB29015, sample SAMEA2737660) | human gut metagenome | biome: human gut; feature: human-associated habitat; material: faeces | place: China | collected 2012 ... | reverse complement strand
CTTCTATGAATATTTCCCATTTGAGCGTCCACAGGTCATCGGCAAGGTCGAAATGACGTATTTGGAGAACCTTGAGCCGGAAGTACGCCGTCAAATGCTCAAAAAGTACTTTTCCTTCGACATTCCCTGCGTCATCATCTGCCGCGGGATGCATCCGCCGGAAGAGCTGCTGGAAGCCGCCGCCGCGCGCAATATCGCCGTCTATCAGACCGGAATGGTGACGACGAAGTTCTTCTTCACCGCCATCAACTACCTGAACCGCTGCCTCGCCCCGCGCGTAACGCGCCACGGCGTTTTGGTGTCGGTGTACGGCATGGGCGTGCTGATTACGGGCGACAGCGGCGTTGGCAAGAGTGAAGCCGCACTGGAGCTGATTCGCCGCGGGCATCAGCTGGTGGCGGACGACGTGGTGGACATCTGCCGCGTGTCGGACAACCGTCTGACCGGCGAATGCCCGGAGATGGTGCGCCACTTCATGGAGATCCGCGGCATCGGCATCATCGACATCCGCGCGATGTACGGCATCGGCGCCGTCGCGCAGAGCAAGTCCATCGACCTTGTGATTCACATGGAGAAGTGGGTCGAGGGCAAGGAGTACGACCGGCTTGGGCTGAATGACGAGTACATCACGATTCTTGGCGTGAAAGTACCCAGCCAGACCATGCCGGTACGGCCGGGGCGCAACCTCGCCATCATCATCGAGGAGACCATCCGTCAGCGCTATCAGGGCGTGAAGAACGAGGCCGGTGTCTGGATCACCCCCGCCTTCCCCAAACTCATCTATGTGCTGGAAGAGGACAACATCCACCCCGGTGACCCCTACTACTACCTGACCGAGCTGGCTGCCAAGTGTACCGCCAAGCGGATGGTTCCCGACTACATCTCCGAGAAGAAGATGCTCGAGCTGAAGGTAGACAAAAACGGCGAGGGCCACTGCTACACCTGCATGGGCTGCCGCAGCTTCCTGACGCCGTATGTGGACGAAAACGGCAAGCCGAAGTACTACGGCCGCTTCAATCAGGGCGTCGTGACGATCAACCTGCCGGATGTGGCGCTGTCCTCCGGCGGCAATATGGAGAAGTTCTGGAAGATCTTTGACGAGCGGCTGGAGCTCTGCCACCGCGCGCTCATGTGCCGCCACGAGCGGCTCAAGGGCACGCTCTCGGACGCCGCGCCCATCCTGTGGCAGTACGGTGCGCTGGCCCGCCTGAAAAAGGGCGAGCCGATCGACAAGCTCCTCTACGGCGGCTATTCGACCATCTCTCTCGGCTACGCGGGACTGTATGAGTGCGTCAAGTACATGACCGGCAAGTCTCATACCGACCCCTCGGCCACGCCGTTCGCGCTCGAGGTGATGCAGCATATGAACGACGCCTGCAAGCAGTGGAAGCAGATGCACAACATCGACTTCAGCCTTTACGGCACGCCGCTGGAGTCCACGACGTACAAGTTTGCCAAGTGTCTGCAAAAGCGCTTCGGCATCATTCCCGGCGTTACGGACAAGGGCTACATCACCAACAGCTACCACATCCACGTGACGGAGAATATCGATGCGTTCAGCAAGCTGGCCTTCGAGTCAAAGTTCCAGGCGCTGTCGCCCGGCGGCGCGATCAGCTACGTCGAAGTGCCGAACATGCAGAACAACATCCCGGCCGTGCTCGAGGTCATGAAGTTTATCTATGACAACATTATGTACGCCGAGCTCAACACCAAGAGCGACTACTGTCAGGTCTGCGGCTACGACGGCGAGATCGAGATCGTCGAGCACGACGGCAAGCTCATCTGGCGCTGCCCGAACTGCGGCAACACGGATCAGGACAAGATGAACGTGGCCCGCCGTACCTGCGGCTATATCGGCACCCAGTTCTGGAACCAGGGCCGCACGCAGGAGATCAAGGAGCGCGTGCTGCATCTGTAACACGCGAAATCAAAAATAACCGGCGGGCGTGTCCACATGGCGCGCCCGCTGTCTGCGAGGAATTGCTATTATGTATTATGGGGAGATCAAAACCTGCGACATTGCCAACGGCGTCGGCGTGCGCGTGACGCTGTTCGTCTCCGGCTGCACGAACCACTGCTACAACTGCTTTCAGCCGCAGACGTGGGATTTTCACTACGGCAAGCCCTTTGACGCGGCGGCCGAGCAGGTGATTTTTGCCGAGCTGGAAAAGCCCTTTATCCGCGGCCTGACGCTGCTCGGCGGCGATCCGTTCGAGCCGGAAAACCAGCGTGCGCTCGTGCCGTTTCTGCGCCGGGTGCGCGCACGGTTCCCGGAAAAGGACATCTGGGCGTATTCGGGCTTCACGCTCGACAAGGAGCTCACCGTTGACGGCGCGCACCCGCGCTGCGAGGTCACGGACGAGATGCTCTCGCTCATCGACATCCTTGTTGACGGACGCTATGTGGACGCGCAGCGCAACATCAGCCTGCGCTTTCGCGGCTCGGAAAACCAGCGCATCATTGACATGGACCGGACCCGCGCGGCGGGCCGCATCGTACTCTGGGAGGGCATGAACGGATGGAAGTAAAGATTCAGAAACTGCGCCCCGGCGCCGTGACGCCCCGCCGCGGCAGTGCGGATGCCGCCGGCTACGATCTCTATGCCTGCCCGGCGGACGGGCAGAGCGTCACCATCGCGCCGCACGCGACGGCCATGATCGGCACGGGCCTCGCCCTCGCCATCCCGGCAGGGTATTTTGGCGGCGTGTTCGCGCGCAGCGGGTTGGCATCCAGGCAGGGGCTGCGCCCGGCCAACTGCGTCGGTGTGATCGATGCCGACTACCGCGGCGAGTGCACCGTCGCGCTGCACAACGATACGGACGCGCCGCGCACCGTCGCGCCCGGCGACCGCATCGCCCAGCTCGTGATCCTGCCGTTTCTGGCGGCGGAATTTTCGGACGCCGACACGCTCGATGCGACCGACCGCGGCGCGGGCGGCTTTGGCAGCACCGGCCGGTAAACAGAATAGAAAGAGCCCGATCCCCGGAGCAGCGCTCCGGGGATCGGGCTTCTTTTATGTTCAGCGGTCGGCAGCGAACACGGGCGAGAACTCATCGAGCCGCTCGGAGGTGTAGCGCCGGGTATTGTCCTCGCACACGGGCAGCATCTGCTGCGTGAAGGCGGCGCAGCGCGCCCACTCATCCGTCACCTTGTCGCTGTGCGCGGTGTTCAGGTCGTAGTGCGTCGTGAGATAGTCGGCGAGGTAGGGCGTGAACTTCTCCGCGCCGAAGACGTTCAGGTGCTCGGCGTTGGCGAAGTCGCTCAGCGGGTCGAGGCCGATGGCGTCTATCTGCGTGTCGAAATTCACGAAGTCGTAGTCGTACTCCTGCACGACGGATTCAAGCTTTGCAAACACGGCGTCATAGTTTTCAATGACGGTGCGGTGCGGGAAGCGGGCAAAGAGCACGTTTTGAATGCCAAGCTTCTTTGCTGTCTCGCAGAAGGTGCGCAGGCTCTGCTCGTTGAAATTGTCGAGCGATTGCTGACGCACGGGGATCTCATCCGTTTCCGTGAGGAACATGGAGATGGACAGAAACGGTTTGGTGTACGAGTAGCCCACGCTGCGGGCCTGCTGCTGCAGGGAGAGCGAGCGGCGGATGTCGCCGGCGCACTTCCAGAACGTGTGGTATTTGAGCAGCGGGAAGTAGTACGTCGAGCGCTTCTCGGCCGGGATGCACGTGCGGATGGTGTCGAGCTTGTTGGCCGACAGCGGGATTGTGTCGATCCATTTGCGCAGCGCGGCGTGCGAAAACTCGTCGCGCTCTTCTGCGGTGTACAAAAAGCCGTTGACCTCCACGACGTAGACACCGGGGGTCTGGCGCCGGGCGGCCTCGCGCAGCATGGAGGGGTACATGGTCCCCTGTGCGGCCGACACGGCCAGCGGATAGCTCGTAAAGCCTGCGTGCTGCCACGCCAGCGGCGCGCAGTAGTCCGTGAACGTCTCGCTCGCGCCGAGGATCATGACATCAAGCGAATTTTTCGGCTCGAGGTAGAAGCTGTGGACATACTGCTGCTCGGTGGCGTCGTTCACGGCCAGCAGGCGCGAGAGCGCGCCGTAGAGCAGCGCCGCCACGAGCAGAAACGCGATGACGCGCACGACGGTTTTGGTTTTGAAACGGTTTTGGTTCATAACGTCCTCGAAGATACAGGGTCAGCGGTAGACCGAAAATTCCGGTGAAAATTCGTTGTAGTTTCCGCCGTCGCCGGGTGTTTTCTGTTCGCAGATGGGCAGCATGTGCGCCACAAATTCCGCGCAGCGCGCCCATTCGGCGGTCACCTTGTCGCTGTGCGCGGCAGTCAGGTCGTATTGCTCGGAGAGATACTGCCCGAACCATGCGGTGAACTTCTCCATGCCGAATACGTTCATGTGTTCGTTGTCGCAGAAGTCGCCGTCCAGCTCCAGACCGATGCTGTCCATCTGCTCGTCGCAGTTGAGAAAGCCGTAGCCATATTCGCGCACAATGTCCGCAAGCTGCGAAAGGACAGAGGGGTCGCTGAGCACCGTGCGGTGCGGAAAGCGCACGAAGAGCACATTCTCCACCCCGAGCTGTTTGGCCCGCTCGCAGAAATCGCGCAGCGTCTGCTCATTTTCCGCGCTCAGCTCCAGAGATTTGACCTGACGCTCGCCGGTCTCCACTTTCGGGATGACCTCAAAGGATTTGGTCAGCGAATAGCCGGTCCGGCGCATGGTCAGCTGATCTTTGGCAGCCCCGCCCCAGACGTCCGGCTCGATCCAGGTGTCATGGTACTTTTCCATGCGGAAAAAATAGGACGACTGCTGGTCTTTCGGCACGCAGTTTGTGATCGTCTGTGCCTTGTTGCGCGACATCGGGATGTTATCGAGCCATTTGTGCAGGCCGGTGTCCGTTTCGTCCTGATTGAAGTCGTACAAAAAGCCGTTGATCTCCACGACGACGACCTTTGGCGTTTGCCGGCGCATGGTTTCGGTGAGCATGGAGTCATACAGGCATGACGGCATGCTCGACACGGCCAGCGGATAGCTCGTAAAGCCATACTGCTGCCACGCCAGCGGAGAGCTGAAGCCGGTGTAGAGCTCGCTCGCGCCGAGCATGACGACGTCGAGCGAATCCTGCGGTTCCAGATAAAAGCCGCGGATATGGCGCATATCCCACGTATTGTTCACGCTCAGCACATTGGCTGCGGCGCTGTAGAGCAGCACGACAATGAGCAGAAAGATGACGGCACGCAGGGCGCGTTTTTGAGGCTTGGAACGTTGCTGCATAGGCTTTGCGCTTTCTGTGCCGGGGCGGCACGGTCGAATCATCGGGTCAGCGGTAGGCGTCAAACGCCGCCGAAAACTCGTTGAGGGTCTGTTTGGTGTTGTCCGCCGCCTGCTGCTGGCAGGTGGGCAGGATCTGCGCCATAAAATCGGCGCAGCGCTGCCACTCGGCGGTGACGGTCTCGCTGTGCGCAGTCGTCAGGTCATAGTGTTTCGAGAGATACTGCCCGAACCAGGCGGTGAAGGTCTCCATGCCGATGGCGTTGAGGTGGTCGGAGTCCATGAAATCGGCGCAGCGGTCGAGCCCGATCGTGTCGAACGCGTCGTGCAGGTCGAGCAGGTCGTAGCCGTAGCTGCCGACCACGGCCGCCACATCGGCAAACACGTTTGGGTCGGTCGTCTGCGTGCGGTGCGGCATACGCAGGAAGAGCACATTCGCGCCAAGGGCTTGTGCCTGCGCGCAGAAATCACGCAGGTACTGCGCGTTTACGTCGCTGAGCGTCAGCGGCCGGGTGTCCGCCTCGTCCGCGGCTGTGAGCGACTGGCCGATGGCCTCAAAGCTCTTCGTGAGCGAGTAGCCGGTCTTGTCCATCGCGCGCAGACGCTGCTGCACCGGCAGCCACGTGTCCGGCTGGTACCAGTTGGCATGGTATTTTGCGATGTTGAAGTAAAACGAGGTCTGCAGCTCCGCAGGCACGCAGGTGCGGATGGTCTCGATCTTGTTGCGCGACCAGGGCATATTGTCGAGCCACTTGCGGAGATTGGCCTCGAGCTTTTCGGGGTCCTCGTCCGTGAGGAAGCCGTCGATATCCACGACGATGAGCTTCGGGTGCTGGCGGTTGACAGCCTCCGTGAGCAGGGAGCCGTAGAGCCGGGCGGGGATGTTCGACACGGCCAGCGGATAGCTTGTAAAGCCATAGTCCCGCCACGCGAGCGGGGCGCTGTAGCCCGTGTAGAGCTGGCTCGCACCGATGAGCACCACGTCGAGGCTGCCCTCCGGCTCGAGGAAGAAGCCGTGCACGTGGCGCATGTCCCACTCGTTGTTCACAACGAAGGCCGGCGAAATGAGCCCGATGCCCAGCACAGCGATGAGCACGAAAATGACCGCGCGCAGCGCCGTTCGGGTTTTGGAGACGCGTCTGCTGCCCATGGCTTAAAACTGCATGTACACGAACTCAGACGCCTGCACGCCCGGGCCGTAAACGCCCATGAGCACGACGGCGAAAATGCCGCCGAGCAGCACGACCCAGCGCAGGGCGAGGCACTTCTCGTCGAGCATCTCGCGGATGGTGCGCTGCGAGCGCTCCTGAATGACGGAGGCGACGAAGATCACGATCGTGCCGAACAGCAGCACGGCCCAGTCATACTTCGTCAGCGGCAGAGCCTCGAGCACGGCACTCGGCCGCAGCTGCGACAGGTGCAGGTCGGTCACGGATTTGGCCATCATGCCCATGGCGGCGCGGAAGCCGTCGGCAATGTCAAAGTAATAGCCGATGAGCACGACCACGAACGTGCGCAGCATGGAAAACACCTGATACCACGCGCTCTTGCGCTCGATGTGCAATCCGGCGACGACCTTGTCCGACACCGGCTGCAGCAGCGTGGACACGAGGATGACCATGCCGTTCCAGAAGCCGAAGGCGACGTACTTCCAGCTCGCGCCGTGCCAGATGCCGATGACGAGGAACGTGATGAGCGAGGCCACGGCCGTCGGCAGGACCTTGCCGATGTGGTTGCCGAGGTGCTGCTTGGCGTGGCGGCCCCAGTTGAGGAACGCCTTCGAGATCGACAGCGGGTAAAACAGGTAGTTGCGCAGCCAGTCGCCGAGCGAGATGTGCCAGCGGTGCCAGTACTCGGTGAGCGTGCGCGAGAAGTACGGCCGGCGGAAGTTTTCGCCCATGGTGATGCCGAACATCTGCGCCACGCCGCGCGAAATGTCGATGCCGCCGGAGAAGTCGGCATACAGCTGCAGCGCGTATACGAGCGCGGCCAGCAGCACGTAGGTGCCGGCGTAGTCGGTGTACGCCCCGGCGACGGTGTGGATCATGCCCACGGCGCGGTCGGCGATGACGAGCTTCTTGAAAAAGCCCCACAGGATCAGCTCCGCGCCGTAGCGGATGTTGTCAAAGTTGTATTTGTGCTCGTCATAGAGCTGGTGCGCCAGCTGGTCGTACACACCGATCGGGCCCTGAATGATCTGCGGGAAGAAGGACACGAACAGCGCGAGCTTGCCGACGTTGCGCTCGGCGGGGACCTTCTCGCGATAGACGTCCAGCACATAGCCCATGGACTGGAACGTGTAAAACGAGATGCCCAGCGGCAGCAGCAGTCCGATGTGGCCGAGCGAGACCGTCAGCCCCATGGACGCGAAGAGCGCCTCCATGGACTCGGCAAAGAAGTTATAGTATTTCAGCACGGCAAGAATGCCGAAGTTGAACACCAGAATGCCGATCATGAGCGCCTTGCGGCGGGATTTGCAGCGCTTTTTGTACGCCTTGCGTTCCTCGCGCTCCCAGTCCTGCTTGTGCGCGGCGACGGTCTGCTCCATGCGCGCGGTCATGGCGTCCATGCCGCGGGCGCCGAAGTAGGTCGTGAGCGTCGTGATGACGATAAAGCCCATGTACCGCAGGCACACGAACGCGTAAAACGCGTAGCTGCCGATGAGCAGTACCACCCACTGGAACCGTTTTGGCACCAGGTAGTACAGCACCAGCAGCGCGAGCACCAGCAGATAAAACGACAGCGATGTCAGAGTCATTTTCCGTCCTCCAGCGTCTGGCAGGTGTTGAGCACGTCGGTCGCGAACCGGTCGCGCACGAGCGTGAAGGCCCCGTCGCGGTACAGCGCCACGCGCGGCAGGTCACGCGACAGGAACACGGACACGCCCTCCGTCACGGAGTACGCGCCGCAGCGGCCGAGGGCGATCACGTCGCCCACGCGCAGAGGCGGCAGCTGCGCCTCGCGCACCAGCACGTCCGCCGTGGTGCACAGGCTGCCGCAGAGCATCCATGGCTCGGCCGCGTCCGCGCTCTCGCGCAGAAGCGTCAGCGGCGGGGCCTGCATACCCATGAGCTGGCCGTCATACTTGACCTGGTGCATACCGCCGTCGCACACGGCGTAGTTCACGCCGAGGTTGCACTTGGCATCCGCCACGCCGGTGAGGAACGTCCCGCACGGCGCTGCGAAAAAGCGGCCCATCTCGATCGTGAGCGGGTACTTTTCGCCGAAGGCGCGGATGTGCGCCGCCGCCGCGTCGAGCAGCGCGCAGTCGCGCGCCTCGGCGTCGTCACGGAAGCACTCGGCGTTCAGCCCGGGGCCGTATTCCACGTGCTGCGCCGTGAAGTCATACGTGTCGTGCAGCATCGTGAGGTATTCGTCCAGATGCGCGAGCTCCTTGGCGATCACGCTGTCCTTGCGCTTTTGCGTGCCGGAAAAGTAGTGGATGCCGGCGATCGTCACGTTCGGGAACTCCGCGCGCCGCGCCACGAGCCCGGCCAGTGCGTCGGGATCCATGCCAAACTGGCTGCCGGCGGTCAGGCGCGGCAGCACGCGGACGTGCTTTCCCTGCGCGGCCGCGGCGGCGCAGATGAGGTCAAAGTGCAGCGTGCTCTCGGCCGTGAGCAGATCTGCCCCCAGCGCGACGGCGCGCGCGACATCGTCCGCGCCCTTGTTCACGCCGGAGTACAAAATGCGCTCGGGCGGGATGCCGAGCTTTTCGCAGATCGTCAGCTCGCCGGGGGAGCAGACCTCCACCCAGCGGAACACGTCCGGCAGGCCACGCAGCACGAAGGGATTGGCCTTCATGGAGTAGCACAGATGCACATCAGAGCCGAACGCGGCGCGCACCCTTTGAGCGCGCGCCGTGAAGGCATCCAGATCAAACAGATACAGCGGCGTGCCGTACTTTTCGGCCGCCGTCCGGAGTGCAGTTTTGTCCATCAGTCCTCGTCCTGCAGGCGCTGCACCATGGCCAGCAGACGCTTGGCGGAGTTGAAGTTCTCCGGCACGAGATCCTTGGCGCCGATCTCGATGTCAAACGCGTCGTTGAGCGCCGCGACGAGCGACACGATGTCGAACGACTCGAGAATGTGGTCGTCGATGAGGGCGGTCTCGGTCTCAAAATCCACGTCGGGGCGCAGATCGGTCAGAATGTCCATCAGTTCCTGTTCCATGATTGATATACCTCCTGAAGTAAGTAAAGTAAGCGAAATCAGTGTTTGGCGGCGGTGATGCGCTCGGCCAGCGCGCGCATATTCGTCTTGCCGTTGTCGAGCCGGGGCATGGCCTCGAGCTGCTCGATCTTGCGCGGCACCATAAAGCCCGGCAGGTCGGCGCGCAGGGCGACAGCGATGTCGCGCTTGGTCACGCCCTCGCCGGTGTAAAACAGCCAGATCTGCTCGTGCACCTGGTCATAGAGCGCGCAGCAGTCCTCCACGCCGGGCACCTTCGCCGCGGCGAGATCGATCTCCCCGAGCTCCACGCGGTGGCCGAGATGCTTGACCTGCCGGTCCTTGCGGCCGTGGAACATGAGGTTGCCGTCGGGCGCGAAGTGCCCGAGGTCGCCGGTTTTATAGATGCGCTCGTCGTAAGCGTGGTTGAGCGGGTTTTGCAGGAAGCTCTCGGCCGTTTTCTCGCGGCTGTTGTAGTAGCCCAGCGCGAGGATGGGCCCCTTGACGCAGATCTCGCCGATCTCACCGTCGGGCACGGCCTCGTTTTGCTCCGAGAGCAGAAACACCTCGTAGTGCGGGTACGGCTTGCCGATCGGCAGCACGTCGCTGTCCTCCACCGGACCGGGCACGACATAATACGTACACGAGGCGGTGGCCTCCGTCGGGCCGTACTGATTGACGAACTTCGCCTCCGGCAGCGCCAGCTGCCACTGGCGCAGGCAGCTGCACGGCATCACCGAGCCGGAGAAGCACACCTTGCGCAGGTGCTGCGGCACGCTGCACTCGAACGCGCCCAGCGCGGCCGGCACCGTCAGCGCCGAGACGCTCCAGCCCACGGCCGTCACGCCCTTGTCGTTCATGTATGCGAACAGACGCTCCGGCGACATGAAAAGTTCCTTCGGGATGATGGCCGTCGTCGCGCCGAAGCGCAGCGGCAGGTAAATGTCGCGCACGGCGGCGATGTAGTCCAGCGGCGACTGGTTGCCGAGCACGTCCTCGCGCGCGATGCCCATCACGCCGGCGTAGTCCTCGATGTAGCACATGAGCGAGTGCTGCGCCGTGATCACGCCCTTGGGCGTGCCGGTCGATCCGGAGGTGAAGATGATGTACAGCGGATCGAGCTCTCTGACCCGCGCGCGGCAGCCGGCGAGCAGCGCCGCGTCCTCGCCGCCTTCGAGCAGCTCCTCCGCGATGAGGATCGTGCCGCCGAAGTCCAGCGTCTTTGCCTTGTCGTAAAACGCGCGCTGCACGATCATCAGGTCGGTGTCGAGCGTATTTAAAATAGAGTTGAGCCGGTGCACGGGCATTGTCCCGTCCATCGGGGCGTAGCAGCACCCGGCGTACACCGCGCCGAGAAACACCGCCGGCGTGTGCGCGTTGCGCCCGCTCATGACGGCGATGGGCTTTTTCTGCCCGCGGCGGAACTTTGCCGCCGCCGTGCCGATGACGCGCGCCTCGCGCCGCACGTCGGCAAAGGTCACCGCGCTGTCCTCGTCGAGAAAAGCGGCCTTGTCCGGACAGGCTGCGGCGGTGGCTTCCAGCCAGTCGAGCACGTTGGTTTCCATGCGTGCCAGCTCCTTTCCGATAAATGTCCATAATCGACCCTATCCTATCATGTTTTTCGCGCAAAAACAAGTCGCCATGTGTCATATTTAAGAAAAGGTAAGAATGTGGCGCCTCGGCAGGGGCGCTCGAGGGGGCCCGCCCGTCTCAAATTGAATGAATGGAAAAGACCGGATGCATCCGGCCTTTTCCCCTTGACGCATCCGCGCCCGCAAAGTACAATAGGAATTACCAAAAACAAGCGCTCCGCGGCGCAGCAGAATTTGCACGTTTTTCGGCATATTTTGCAGCCTCTTGTCTGTTATTGCCAAAATCACACCTGGGAAATTGTGAACAATTCTCCTTCCACATTTGTGGAGAATGTGGTATACTTTGGGAAACTGCGCGATTCATCTGCGCGCGGTTTCGACGCATTCTGCGTCTGTCGTGTGCTATGATCGTTCCGGTTTCCGGGCACGGGCCGGCGTCTCCGCGAAGGGGGGGAAATGCAGCGGAGCGGAAAGGAAGGTCACAGATGTCAAAGAGAGTTCAGAAGGTGTGGAACGCTGTCACCACCGTGCTGGTGATCCTGGTTGTCATTCTGGCGCTGCTTCTGGTGGGGGTCCGGCTGGTCGGCCTCCGGCCGATGTGCGTCCTGTCCGGCAGCATGGAACCGACTTATCACACCGGCTCGCTCATCTATGTCAAGCCCTGCGCGCCCGAGGACGTGCAGGTCGGCGATCCGATCACGTTTGTGTTGAATGAGGATCTGGACGTTGTCACGCACCGCGTCGTCTCCATTGATGCGGAAAATCAGCACTTTTACACGAAGGGAGACGCAAACGATGCGCCCGACGGCGCACCCGTCTATTTCAAGAACCTCATCGGCCGCCCGGTGTTCACCATCCCGTACCTGGGTTATGTCTCGCACTGGGTCTCGAACCCGCCCGGCATGTATCTGGCCATCGCGCTCGCGCTCGTGCTCATCATCCTGACGTTCCTGCCGGATGTGCTGCGCAAAGCGTCGGAGGCGGACGCGCGCGACGCGGCCCGCCGCGCCGCGGACAAGCCCGGCGATGCCCCGGATGCCAAAAATTCCGGCGAAAATTTGGAAAAATGAAGATTCTGCGCAATATTTTTGCCATTTGGAGCATTAGTTTAGTGATTGCGGGCAGCATCCCCCATAGGGCGCTGCTGGAACATAGGAAGCTTTGAACAAATTTAAGGGAGGAAAACATTACATGAAGAAGAAAACTCTGACGATTGCCATCGCGCTCGTTCTGGTCGTGGCGCTGGCGGTCGGTGCGACGTATGCGTACCTGACGGCGAAGACCGAGGCGGTCGAGAACACGTTCGTGGTTGGTGCGCTTGGCAACAGCAACCTGAAGCTGGAAGAACACAAGGTGACGTACAATCAGGCAAACGGCACCTACACTGAAGGCGATTGGCAGACGACCGGCCAGGCTTACATTGTGCAGCCTGGCGTGAACATCCCGAAAGACCCGACTGTGACGCTGAGCAATCTGGATGTGAACACGGGCGCTTATGTCTTTGTCGGCGTTAAGGGCACTGCTACTGAAGACTTTGCTTGGAGCGTTGATGATACTGTCTGGGCTCCGGTGATGAAGGATGGCACTCAGGTCATGAAGGGCGAATACAAGATTTATGCCCTGAAAACTGGCGTTGAGACTGCAACCGCGGCTGCTAACAGCACTTCTTGGAACGTTCTGAAGGCGGCTGCTGACGGCACTGAAATTACGGTCAGCAACGATTTCGCGCTTGCTGAGGGTCAGACTGCTGAGTCTCTGAACATCGACGTTATCGCCTTTGCTTGCCAGTCCGCTGGCTTTGCTGACGCTGCTGCGGCATTCACCGCTTGCTTCGGCTAATTTATTTCCCTCGCGATTTCCCTATGTAACTGACGCACAGAGGACTGTGCGAAAATAGAAAAGGAGAACGCTACATATGAAGAAGAAAACAATCCTTGTGGCCGCCATCGCGGTCATGCTCGTCGCGGCGCTGGTCGTCGGCGGCACGTTGGCTTACTTCACCGATACGAAGAATGCGGACAACACCTTCACCGTCGGCAATGTGAAGATCGACCTGCTCGAGTCTAGCCTGCATCGCGAGAATGCCGGTTACGTCGGCACTCCGGGTGAGGAGCTCAAGCCCAAAAATG
>ERZ772897.3057-NODE-3057-length-13144-cov-32.758194_pt1 | contig 13144 bp, 18 predicted proteins | sample MGYA00512125_ERZ772897 | MGnify/ENA primary metagenome ERZ772897 (study PRJEB29015, sample SAMEA2737660) | human gut metagenome | biome: human gut; feature: human-associated habitat; material: faeces | place: China | collected 2012 ... | reverse complement strand
AGGGTGTGACCGTCAAGGAGAGCCGGGGGCGGCTTTCCTACCTCACGCCGGACAGGACAAAGCCTATCACAGCCCGGAAGCTGGGGGACGATTTTGACAAGGCTGCTGTCCTTGCCCTGCTCACGCAGAACGCCCACAGAGCCGCCGAACAGACCACAGCCATACCCGAATACCCCCACACCCAAAAGGAACGCTTGCGGGAGGAAAAAGCCGCAAAAACCACCCCGGCAGACAACACCTTGCAGCGCATGGTTGACCGGGAAGCCAAGCGAGCCGAGGGCAAGGGCGTGGGCTATGACCGCTGGGCGGCAAAGCACAACCTAAAGCAAATGGCAGCTACCGTTACCGCCTATCAGCAGTACGGCTTTTCTTCCCCGGAGGAACTGGACGAAGCCTGTTCTGCCGCCTATGCCGCCATGCAGGAAAGCCTTGCGTGGCTGAAGCAGGTGGAAAAGACGCTGAACGGGAAAAAGGAGCTGCAACGGCAGGTGCTTGCCTATTCCAAGACCCGCCCTGTCCGGGACGGGCTGAAACAGCAGAAAAACGCCAAAGCAAAAGCAGCCTACCGTCAGAAGTACGAAAGCGACTTTATCATAGCAGACGCAGCCGCCCGCTATTTCAGGGAGAACGGCATTTCCAAGCTGCCGAGCTATAAAGCCCTGCAAGCAGAGATTGAAAGCCTTATCAAAGAGAAAAACAGCGGCTACAACGATTACCGGGCAAAACGGGAGGAATACCGCCGCTTACAGACTGTCAAGGGCAATATCGACCAGATTTTACACCGGGAGCGCAAGCCTGTGAAAAGGCAGGAACAGGAACGATAAAAACCGCCCCAAAATGTACCCGAACCTATACAGAACAAGGGGGCTGCCCCGTACCCTATCCGCAATACCAAAGGATTTTTTAACGGGCTTACAGGGCAGAAAAACCCCGAAAATGATACCGAGATGATACAGAATTACCGCCGATACCGCCACACCAGCGGAAACGGCAGAAAGGAGCGCACCCATGCCAAGAATGAGCAAGAAACGGCGGCTGGAATGGTCTTTTTTCCTGCGGCAAGTGAAAGTCGGGAATACCACCTGCGACCGTATCACATACAACGACCTCTGCCGGGGCTGTACCCATAGCTGCAAGCAGAGCTTCCGGGCGGTTATCATACTCTGCCCCCGCTACTACTCCAAACGCCGGAAAAAGGAGGACAGGGACAATGGCAGATAACCGCAAGTATTACTACCTCAAGCTGAAAGAGAACTTTTTTGACAGCGACTCCATTGTGCTGCTGGAAGATATGAAAGACGGGATTTTATACTCCAATATCCTCTTGAAGCTGTACTTAAAATCGCTGAAAAACGGCGGGAAATTGCAGCTTGACGAGCATATCCCCTACACAGCGCAGATGATAGCGACACTGACCCGCCACCAGATAGGGACGGTTGAGAGGGCTTTAGAGATTTTCCGGCAGTTGGGGCTTGTGGAGCAGCTTGACAGCGGGGCTTTCTATATGACCGACATTGAGCTGATGATAGGACAGTCCTCTACCGAAGCCGAGCGGAAACGGGCTGCAAGACTGGAAAACAAGGCACTTTTACCGCCCCGGACAAAAGGCGGACATTTGTCCGACATTCGTCCACCAGAGATAGAGATAGAGTTAGAGAAAGAGATAGAGATAAAGAGAGAGATAGAGAAGGTACGCCCTGAAACGGGGCACCCTTCCCACACCTATGGCCGTTACCAGAATGTTTTCCTGACGGATGAAGAACTGGCAGACTTGCAGGCCAGCTTTCCCACTGTATGGGGCCAGTACATCGAAAAGCTGTCCGAGTACATGGCTTCTACCGGCAAGCGTTATCAGAGCCATGCAGCCACCATCCGGCGCTGGGCCGGTGAGGACGCGAAAAAGGCGGCCCCGCCCACCCGCAACCGGGATTACAGCGTAAAGGAGGATGAAACTGTATGATTGAGATTACCGCAGAAATCCGGGCGCTGATCGACAAGGCAGCTGCCGGTGTGGAATTGGCCGGGGACGAGTATATAGACCCGTCAGACGGGCTCATCCACTGTAAGAAATGCGGCGGCCAGAGGCAGACCGTTGTGCCATGCTTCGGGAAATCCGGCTACTTTATGCCGCGCTGCATCTGCCAGTGCCAGCGGGAGGCTGAGGAGCAGCGCAAGGCTGCTGAAGAACGGCAGCGCCGCATGGAGCGTATCAAACGCCGAAAGGCACAGGGCTTGCAAGACCGTTATCTGTACGACTACACATTTTCCAATGATAACGGGCAAAACCCATTGATGGACAAGGCTCATGCCTATGTGGAGAACTGGAAAGAGGCATATAAGAGCAATATCGGGCTTTTACTGTTTGGAGATGTGGGAACCGGCAAGTCTTTTTTCGCCGGATGTATTGCCAACGCTCTACTTGACCAGGATGTGCCGGTGCTGATGACGAACTTCCCCACCATTCTGAACCGCCTGACAGGGATGTTCTCTGAGGACAGGTCAGAGTTTATTGCCAGCTTTGACGAATATGACCTGCTTATCATTGACGATCTGGGTGTAGAGCGCAGTACCGAATATGCTATGGAGCAGATGTTTTTCGTCATCGACAGCCGCTACCGCAGCCGCAGGCCCATGATTATCACAACAAACTTGAAACTGTCCGAGCTGAAAAACCCGCCTGATCTGGCCCACGCCCGTATCTATGACCGTATTCTGGAACGGTGTGCGCCGATTCTTTTTGACGGGAAGAATTTCCGGGAAGAAAATGCCGGTGCTACCCGACAGACAGCAAAAGACATTGTAAACAGTAAGCACGACTGATTTTTTACCGGCGGCACAGACCCGTTCGGAGAAAGGAGCGCCATGAACAAAGAACCCCATGCTATGCAGGTGGCAGACGCCGTTACTGCGTCCAGAGCGCCGGAAAACACGCCAGCGATGGTAAAGAAAATCGGCAAGACAACCTACAAGGTTCATGTCCATTTCAGCAATACCAGCACAGAAACCATGAGCGATAAAATCAAGCGTATGCTCAAAAATGAAATTCAGCAGATGTGACAGACTGATAAACGAAGCCGCCTTGTGCTAAACTGATGATGGTACGCACCAAAATTTTTGTCAAGGAGGACACGAAAATGCTTTACACAGAAAAAGAGAAGCATGAAATTGAACGAGTAAAGGAGGTCTTTGCGGAACATCTGCGGCAAAGCCCTGATTTTGAACTGCTCTGGTCGGACAAGGTAGGCTATGTCTGGCTGGCGATTGGCGTCAATCCGCTTTATGTGGATACTGGCATTAGGATAGAATCAGCTGCTGATCTCTGCGGCAGGTGTTTGGATGATGTTGCTACGGATGTTTTATATATGACAGGCAACGATCATGCACTGGAAGCAGCCGATCCGCTGGAATTGGCCGAAATCAAGCGGCGCTGGGAGCCATATATCAACCAGCTGCCAGACTATGCGTATCTCTGCAAAGACCTGCTGAACGGAAAAATGTAATCTGTTAAATGAGGTGTCAGGAGCCATACAGTGCTTCTGGCACCTTTTGTGAGTTTTCTGTGAATTTGATTAAAAAGTCCTTGACAATTTGTCTCTGGCAAGACAGCCAAAAGCATTTTGATTTCCTGCGGTGCAAGACTGGCTCCCTTTGATATTCCCCAACTTCGGGAGATCATGTCTTATGACGAACTGGAGCTGGATAAGCTGGGGGATGAAAAATCAGCGCTGTTCTTTCTTATCAGCGACACGGACACCACCTACAACTTTTTGGTTGCCCTCGCTTTTTCGCAGATGTTCAACCTTCTGTGTGAACGGGCTGACAACACCTATGGCGGGCGTCTGCCCTACCATGTGCGGGTGCTATGGGACGAGGCTGCCAACACCGGGCAGGTGCCGGGGCTGGAAAAGATCGTGGCCGTCATCCGCTCCCGTGAGATCAGCCTGACGCTTTTTTATCAGGCAATGAGCCAGTGCAAGGCATTGTACAAAGACCATTCCGAAACCATCATGGGCAACATGGACAGTATCGTGTTCCTCGGAGGCCGGGAGGCTTCCACCCTAAAGGATATTTCGGAAAACTGGCTGGGCAAGGCCACCATCTCCATGCAGACCGAGGGCCGCAGCCGGGGCCAGTCCGAGAGTTACAGCCAGAATATGCAGCGGCTTGGCCGGGAGCTGATGACCACCAGCGAGATCACCACCATGCCCGGGGATAAATGTATCTTGCAGCTTCGGGGGCTCCCGCCCTTCCTGTCCCCGAAGTATGACTTGAAAAAGCACCCGAATTACAAGTACACAGCCGAATTTGATAAAAAGAAAAACGCCTTCCGCTTGGAAAGCCTGTTCCGCCACCGGCCATTGAGACTAAAGCCGGAGGACGAATACACGGTGTACGAAGTGGACGGCTCCGACACGGACGAAGAAGCTGACCTGTTGAATTTCGATGATCTGGACAGCGACGAGTTTGTGTAACTTCGGGCCATGATGACCCGAAGCGCCGCCGATGTGGGCGGCTTTTTTTGTACCCAAAACCATCAAACAAACAAAATGGAGGAACGTATATGGAATTTTTCAATCAGGCAATCGACATTCTTAAAATTCTGGTCATGGCTCTTGGCGCCGGTCTGGCGGTGTGGGGCGTCATCAACCTTCTGGAAGGTTACGGGTCGGACAACCCTGCGGCAAATGCTCATGTACGATAAAGAAGTAAGATACTAAAAACAAAACATAGACCGCCAGTACCCCGCTATTCCGTTATTACCCTATGCAGAAAGTACAACATTTTGTAACTTTTCCGTGAAGCCTATTGACTTTGATACCCCAAAAGAGATATAATATAGTCGCTACTTAGTAAAACTAAATAGCAAAGCTGAAGAGAGGCGACAGTATGAATAACAGATATGTCCAACAATTCAAAAAAGGCTCTCTGGAAATGATACTCTTATGCCTAATCGGACGCAAAGAAACTTATGGATACGAAATTATATCCGAATTGAATAACAGTGCGTCTGTTTTGGGATATGCAAAAGAGGGAACCATTTATCCTATTCTGTATCGTTTGCAGGAAGCAGAACTAATTAAATGTCGATTGGCTCCGGCTGTGGCAAATGGCGGTTCAAAAAAGTATTACTCTCTAACTGATAAAGGCAGGAATATACTTGATGAACTAATCTTATTTTGGTCAAGCTATGAGAACTGCGTAAACGGCTTCATAGAAAGTTATCAACAAGCGAGGGTATCGAAATGAAAGAACAATATATTAAACAAGTTGAAAAGGAACTATCCTTACCACATAAAGCGAAAAAAGAGGTTGTGCGTGATTTGAATGAAGTTTTCGCGTCTGCTTTGGAGCATGGAGAAACGGAACAGCAGGTTATCCAGCGTTTAGGAACACCAAAAGAATTTGCAGACAGCACCGCAGAGCAGTTTGGTATTGATAACGCCTCATCAAAAAAAAGGAAAGGTATCATTTCTGCGCTTGTTGCGCTTATTGTTGCGGTTGTTGCCTTTTCGATATATGCTGTCACACGATTAGGAAAAGCACCAGAGGGCGCAATCGGACAGGCAGACGCAACAACAAATATCCAGATTGAGAGTGCATTGGGCTTTGATGTTTTACAAATCATTTTGGCAGTTGGGTTTGCCGCAGCGGTAATTGCTGTTTTATTGATTATCCGAACTATACACAAAAATAGGAGATAACTTATGAAGAAGTATATTTCTGTATTGGCAATCATATTCATAATTTCTTTGGCCGCGTGTTCTAATCAAACTATTTCGTCTACACCCACAGGTAATGAGAGCAATATACAATCTAACAGTATTACCACTCTTGACAAGGGTATCTGGCCTGTTAATGAATACACAGAGGGGCTTCCTATTCCGCCCGGTACGGTTGCATGGGCAACACTTGATACAGAACATGAAAATTGCAGTGTCAACCTTACCGGCATTAGCGACGACGACTATAGCGAGTACATGGAGGTTTTGAACCAAGAAGGTTTTTCCGTAATTGAGAATGTATCGGAGGAAATCGAAGAGGGAAACTATGTTTCGATTGGGACACTTTTATCAAACGAAGATAAGTGGTTGAGTATCAGTTACATACCAGATAGTTTAACTATCTATATTTCCTTTGACAATAATTGAAAGAGATAATGAAATAGCAAAGCCAGCCGAGCCAGTCAACGGTCAAGATGAACGGCGCATACGCGCCGCCGTTGACAGTCCCGCCCGTCTTTGCTGGTAGGCAATCAAGGGGCGACAGCAAGGAGTGCTGCCGCCCCGCACTATTATTCAGAGAGGGGGAATTTCCATGACAGACCAGAAAGCCTATCAAGAATATATCCAGCGCAGGTACAACGCCTCTTGCAAGGCTGTTATCCGCTGTGCCTGACAGCGTCCGTCCGTGCCGGAATTATGTAGAGCTCCACATAATTCTGTTGTATTTCCCAGCCTTTTGTGATACTATTTTGATACTAATAAACTTTACAGCCGAAAATAGCAGGTGGAATATTAACATATTTGCGAAAGTTTTTCCTGCGAAATCACCTCAAATACACCCTACTATATCTGAATTTGCCGAGTGGGAATGACGGTCACAAGCTCCAGGGCCTGCGCTTGGGCCCTGGAGCTTGTGATTCTTAAAATCGGAACAGGAGGGATCACATGGATCAGGCAGGCGTTGCGCTATACCACCGTGTTATGCGGCGGGAAAATTTTGAGAAGGCGGCAAAGGATCTTGTGTCCTTGGTATACGCCGCGGAAAAGAAGGAACCGGGAAAGCCGAGAACCCTGTACCTTGACATTGACGGACACCGCAATGCGCAGGGCAGGTTTGACGCGGATATGCGGAGCTCCAAAAGGGATTCGGATTGAGATTTTTGCTTCCGTTTCTTACGGAAGTTCATTTCCCACTGATTTCTGCCAGGAACAAGAACCCACAGCGGAACGATGTGCCCGAACGGCTGGAAATTTCCCACGCCAGAAATGAAGGACCACAGCCTAGACGACCTGTATGTGGAGAATTTCAGCCACACCGAATATCAGTCCGAGGCGACTGTATACGCCTATCTCAAACAGGTCTCGGATTTTTTGAAGCGCTACCAGGATCTGGACGCAGAGTATGCGCTGCTGCTCCCAGAGCCCTATGACCCGCAAAACTATCTGCTCCAGTGGCGTCTTCACATGCGCGAGCTGATGAACGAGCTCTTCAACATGTTTGTGGGCGGGAATCTGTTTTCCGCAGCGGCGATGACGCGGACTCTGATGGAGTGCTGTGTCTACGGGAAAGTGCTGAAGCAGGAAAAGAGCGCCCGCCTTTTGGAAGACTGGTTTCTCTGCGGGATGATCCGCAGCCTCCCCGGCTAGGATGGGGCGCTGCGGCAGGCAAAACTCAAAACTGTGTATGCACTTTGCAGCGCATGGAACCGAGAGCCGGAGGAAACAATCCGGCGGTTCAAAAAGGGCAACGAAAACGAGTGGCTGGTTTCCGTGATCCCGGGCAAAGGCCGGATCTACTTCTCCCATGTTTGTGAATACCTGCAGGAAACAGAGCTCTATCAGACGTATCAATGGGCCTGCGCGTTTGTCCACGGGCAGGATATCCGCTCCAAAATACATCCCTTTACATTTTACGACTCCACCTATCATCTGCTCACTGTGATGATGTCTTATATCTTCAGGGCGATCCGCCTGTACCCTGTCTCTGAGGAGCTGGAGGCGGAGATGCAGAAGCTCGAACGGGACCTGGCTGCTCTTTGGGGAACCACCAGCTGGGACAAAAACGCATGACAGACTTACGAGGCGGCTGTACAGGTTACCGCGGCGCTGATGGTGCCCTGCCAAAAGCATCCAAAATTCAAAAAGAGAGACATCTACTTTCCGCAGATGTCTCTCTTTTGAGAAGGGACGGTCAAAATCGATATTTTAAAATCTCGAAAAGGTATAGGAGACCCACCCCACCGGCCTTCTGGCCGGCGGCGCATTTGCGCCGCACGGGCGCTTTGCCGCAGGCAAAACCTCGGCGCAGGCGGAATTCACTTCCGCCGAGCATTTGAATCACCGAAGGGCGGAGGCCGCCTTCGGCTGCCGGAGCCCAAAGAGAAAGGACTTCCGGATAGGAAGCCCTTTCTCTTTGGTGCGCGAGGCGGGACTTGAACCTACGACCTCCGGGTTATGAGCTGCTGTCGAACCGTCAAACCCTTGCGGCGCAGTGCTTTCGGGTGCTTTTTGTTCCGAATTTTGGGGTAACCCGAAGGTCGAAAAGCCTATTCCGTCCACTGTGTCCATGCGCTCATTTCGTGGTTTGGGTCAAGGTTTGGGTCAGCACTTGGGTCGGAGTTTGGGGCAGGCATTATTTTCGAGTATGGCCTGACAGTACCGATTCAAATCCGGGATATCGCCCGTGATGATCTCCCAAGTGGTTTCAGGGTCAACGGTGCCGTAGCTGTGTGCCACAATGTTCCGCATGGCCTTGATCTGCCGCCAAGGTACAGAAGGATGTTCTTCCCGGAAATCATCGGTCAGCATGCCGACCAATTCGCCAATTTGCAGGATGCAAAGCGCCGTTGCGTTCCGATAGATCGGATCAGATTCAAACAGCGCATAGTCGTCACCAAAGCGCTCCACAGTCTGCTGGATCTGGTCGCAATAGGAAATGATATGTTCCAGAATGCTGGCATTGCGGTCAAACGGCTTCATACAACAGCACCTCATCATTTTGAATGGCAGACAGGAACTTGGGGTCCAGTCCCCCGGTAGGGATCAAGTCTACAGAAGTCCCCAGGGCATCCTCCAGATCGCATAGCAACCCTGCCAGTTCCAACCCTCTGATGGACCCCTTGTCGATGCGCAGATCAATATCGCTATCGGCAGTCATGTCTCCACGGGCATAAGAGCCAAACAGCCAGACACGCTCTGCGCCGTATTGCGAAGCCAGTTTTCCAACAATGCTCCGGAGTTCCGGAATCGAATATGCAGCCATGGAAACACCTCCTTTTCTGGATTAAGTATACCATGGACATAAGGAAAATAAAAGTGTTTTTCTTGGGAGATTAGCCGAGCGTGTTTTCTTAATTATTCCGGCAGAATTTGCGCTGCAAACCAAAAAACAACTCGAGGTGTTGTTGAGGCAGTGGTTTGTAAGAGTCGAGGAAAACGAGGAGCAGTTTGCGGACTCCTCATTTAAAAACTTAAGTATAAGAAATTCGGGTTGCTCTATTTTGCGTTGGATATTACTCGAAAGGCTGAATCTCCGCAAGATTCAGTGCGCCCTTTTGCGGTTGTTTGCACTGTTATGGAACATTTTCATGCCCAGAAAAGTTTGGCTGTTGTTTAGTAGGCATTATATAAAGCCTCGCGGATTGATTCAATAGTGAGCAATCCGCGAGGCTTTTAATGTTTGTATAAACAATATAATTTAGCCAATAATTTACTTGGGCCATCAATGTTTCAGAAGAGGAGTCGTAAATTAATGCAGAATCTAAACGTTTACTTTTGTGCATTTGTAGATAAAAGAGAGCGTATTCTCCGTTGATGCCGATATCATCTATTTGCCCATAATTTTTCTGGTAAACATCTTGTCCGCCAATTCTATTACAAGACAAATATTTTGTCGAAAATGAAGGGATTGTATCTAAAATTTTACGGGGGAAAATTCCTTTTGAGCTATTCATCTCTATTGTTTTAGCCCACTTTCCAATTAGAGACTCATCAGACTGGCTATTTTCTTCTTTAAACGTCATTTTAATAGGGACCGCGCTTGCGGGCTGTGTCTCAATTTCAATTACGATTTCATCAGCAGAGATATTGAAGTTTTTGGCATCTAACCTGAAGTCGCCTAGAGATACTAATCTTCCATTTAAACCGTGCCATTTTTCTGCATTTTGATTAACTAACAATAATGCTTGCAGGAATGTGGATTTCCCAGACGAATTTGTTCCCGTAAGAACATTTAGTTTCGCACAGTCAAGGGAAAGATGATCAATACTTTTTAATGCAGAAATTTTAACTTTGCTGATCATTGGAATCCCTCCATCGTTTTCCTTATCATCCTATATCTTGCGGCAACTTTGGCCTCGCCATCTCTGTGGTTATTTAAGCTATCTCTGAATGTATAGCTATCTTTCAGAGAATTAATAGCCTCATAGACACTTCGGCGTATCGACTCTTTATGATCGGGGAGATATGTCATACCAAGCATAACTGTTTCAAAAATATTAATATTAATTGGATTGGGTATCGCTTTATTTTTCCATCGCTCATGACGTCTGTAAGGCGAAAAGCATTGGCGCCCAAATAATAGGAAACCTTTCTCAGGCATTCGATTGTTATATTTTTAATTTTGGTTAACTGGGGCTGATCACATATATTCAAATATTCCATAGTAAGGCCCAAAAGCTCATCAATATCTCCAATATACTGATATCTTAATCTTTCTCCATTTGAGACTACATAAAGCTGTTGATTGTAGTACAAATAGAACGCAATGAAGCGAAGCACAATGTAACGATCTTTCATCCGAACTTCTTTTGCAAATCCATTCTCAGTTGCCTCTGCGAACTCAGATGTTTGACAAAGTTGAGATAGCAGTTGAGTCGCGTTTCCTTGATAAAGGGCATTTCGAATTTCCTGCTTGTTCAGTTGAGTCCCTGCACGGTTTACTCGATCAAAAATATCAAATTTAATTCTATCTGGAGTGGGAGGTTGGATAACATGGGCAATAATTTGATAATCTTCAATTTTAGTCTGCAAATTAGGATCTAAGTCCTTAAATTTTTTTTGTTCAAATGTCCGAGGATTTTTAAATTATCAAGCGCAAAACCATTACGGGGGTTTAAAAACTCAAAAAATGTTGTCAACCTTTGGCGACCATCAATGACAATTAATCGCCCGGCTTTGTCCTCATTAAAATAAAAAATAGGCAATGGGAGTCCCATAAGAACGCTTTCAATCAGTTCCCGCTTTTGTTGTAGTTTCCATACACTATTGCGTTGAAAATCACTATCTAGTATAACCTGAGAAGGGTTTTTCTCAAATTTCCTCTTTAATTCATAAATTGTGTAAAACCCTTTGTCAATTTTTATAGTTTTCATTGGGTACACGCTTTCTTCGTCATAAGGAGTACACGTGTCCAGCTCATGTTGATTCTCAATAACAATTTCATCACCACTAATTGCAGAATCTTCAGAGCTAATATAATCATTTGTAGCAGGAATTATGCTTTGAAATAAAGCATTTGTAGAATCGTAAGTACCCATTTGATCCCCTCTCCTATAGAGTCGTAGGTGTTTTTAAAGAAATGAAAAGCAGTAAGTTATACATATATATTATTGTACCACAATATAGCAAACATCAACAAATAATTCAAGAAGATGTAAAGTGTTTGCTGACTGGAATTGCTATAGTGCAAATATATTAGGTATGAATAAGTATATGGGAATACCCTCTTTTCTCTATATTTAAGAAAGACAGCCATCATAAAAGAGTCAGACAGTTATGGTATTTCACTATTTTAAAACAGAAGTAGACACATGCATGGAACAGGAAAGCAAACTATAAATCTCAATACAACTTTGCGTAATTTATGTTAAAATACCCCCCGTATGTCATAGTACAGGAGGTATTTTTCTTGAAGTATTCCCAGGAATTGAAAGAACAAATTTTCGCCCGATATCTATGTGGAGATACAGCTTCAGAACTAACAGAGAAATTCGAGGTCCCACTCCCCACCATTTATAGCTGGATACGAAAGTGGAAAGCACACTCTCTGGATCAAAATTTGGAGGGATATTCCTTTCAAACTATTGGGACGGTTATTTTTGAAATGAGGGAGCAAAAAAGGCAGCTAGAATCACTTGCAGAACTTCTATCGATTGTTCATGAGAGCGGCGTGCTTCAGATGGTTTCATATAAGCGCCGGATAGAACTGGCCCAGTCATTGTCTGATCGATATCCGAGTTCCGTACTGTGCGCTGCATTTGAAATCACACTTTCCTCGCTTTATTATCACAAGAAAGCAGATGCAAGGCGTCAGCAGAAGAAAGAAGAACTGTACAGGCTCATACAAGAGGCTTTTGAGGCAAGCGGCTGCCGCTTTGGGGCGGAGAGAATTCGTGCCCAACTGCGAGTACGGGGGATCCAAATCGGGAAGAAAAGAATTATTCAACTCATGCAGGAAATGAAACTGAGAAGTTCATCAACAGCACCCCCATACTATATCGCTAAATGCAACGCTTCCGTAGAGAGTCATTACCATGCCAAAGTTTTATGACAACACATACAAGTGGAGATTGTATGAAGCATATCGAGCGGGCCACACAATAACGGAACTATGCAATACAAGTGGGATCACAGACAAACCCTTACGAGAGTGGTTTGGAAAATTTGAGCAGGAGTATACATCGCTGAAAAGCATAGGCACAGCGGTCTTGCACAGACGAAATAAGCGTACGCAGGTGGGCATCAAGAATAAACGCTTGAATTGTCTCTCATATTCAGTTCGGCTCTTTTGCATTCTATCGAAAAGACTCAGCTGATCATGTGTGCACAGACCGTCATTTCAAAGTATGGGCCCAATTCCGTCTGCCGGGCCTTGGGGATCCGAAAGTCCAATTTATATTACCATATGTTTTGTGCACCGGAGGAAACGGTTTATGAAAAACATGACCAAGAACTCAAGCCTGCGATTTTGGAAATTTGCCAAAGCAGTAAAAAGCGCATTGGTTCAGAAAAAATCCGGCAGAGACTTATCGAACAAGGATTCACTGTAAGCAAGCGTAAGGTTTTACAGCTGCTTCGAGAGCTTCAGCCGCAGTATCTGACAGGCAATAAACACCACCAAAAGAATCCCAAATGGCAAGAGGGTGATCAAAATCTGCTGTGCCGGAATTTTGCTCCAGAAGCCCCCAATATGGTTTGGACCTGTGATTTTACTGAATTAAAGACAGACTATGGAACCTATTATCTGTGTGCTATTTTGGATCTGTTCGCCAGAAAGCTCATTGCAGCTCGCCTCTCATCATACAGTGATGCCTCTTTGGCTTGCATCACCTTTCAGGACGCCTTCCAAGTGAGAGGGCAGCCAGATTCTGTATTGTTTCATACGGAAGCCGCTTCGCGAGGACAATATAACGGCTGTCCGG
>ERZ772897.3052-NODE-3052-length-13159-cov-13.387821_pt1 | contig 13159 bp, 10 predicted proteins | sample MGYA00512125_ERZ772897 | MGnify/ENA primary metagenome ERZ772897 (study PRJEB29015, sample SAMEA2737660) | human gut metagenome | biome: human gut; feature: human-associated habitat; material: faeces | place: China | collected 2012 ... | reverse complement strand
AAAATAGCTGAAAACAGAATTGGTGGTAGACAATCATTCATGCGTTTGTCGTGGGAAAAACGTCGAAATGCATTGACAAAACATATCCTCATGTTAAAATGGACTTATATGACGATTTGTAGCTGTGAAAATACCAGGCAGTTACGATTATTTGAAATACAGGAGGGGGAACCAATGAAATTTTTCATTGATACAGCCAATGTGGATGAAATCCGCAAAGCAAATGACATGGGAGTGATCTGCGGAGTTACAACAAATCCGTCCCTGATCGCAAAAGAAGGAAAAGATTATGTTGAGACTTTAAAAGAGATCGCTTCTATCGTAGACGGACCGATCAGCGGTGAGGTAAAGGCAACAACAACAGACGCGGAGGGAATGATCGCGGAGGGCCGCGAGATCGCGAAGATCCACCCGAATATGGTCGTTAAGATCCCGATGACCATCGAAGGATTAAAGGCAACAAAAGTTCTTGCATCGGAAGGAATCAAGGTAAACGTGACTCTGATCTTCTCTGCAAATCAGGCGCTTCTCGCAGCTAGAGCAGGCGCAGTTTATGTATCCCCGTTCTTAGGACGCCTCGATGATATTTCCCAGCCGGGTATCGACCTCATCGACACCGTTGCAGAGATCTTCGCTCTCCATGATATTGAGACGGAGATCATCGCGGCAAGCGTACGACACACCATGCATGTAACAGAGTGCGCACTCGCAGGTGCCGATATCGCGACGGTTCCGTACAAAGTAATCGAGCAGATGACACATCACCCGTTAACTGACCAGGGAATTGAGAAATTCCGTAAAGACTATGAAGCAGTTTTCGGCAAATAAGGAAAATTCATGAGGACGCCTTCGGGCGTCCTTTTTTTGTGCGCTTTTCTGTGATAAAGAGGTAGTGGAAAGAACAGAAAACGCGAAAAATTGCGAAGGCGGAAAATTTAAATAATAGTAACTGTTCAGTACCTTCACAGTTACATGCAAAAATCCATTCCAAATCGGCTACGCCGATGGGATTTTTGCCTTTTAGCCTAGGTTTTCTTACGGTCAGCGCAGCAAGTGCGCAGACATACTGAGCAGATACAAATAATACAAAATACATAAACAATACAAACAATAATAGACAACAATAAACAGCACACAAAGAGAAAGGTAACAAAACAAATGGAAACATCAGAAACAAAACAGAACAAGGCGGCATCTGTCGTTATCCAGACTGCGGTTATCCTGTTCGGTCTCACGGTCTACGCTGCGGGAGTCGTCCTCTTCATTCTGCCGTTGGACATGATCGCCGCGGGAACCACAGGACTTGGTCTTATGGCACAGCATTTCTTCGGGATCCCTCTTTCCGGCTTCGTGGCGGTCTTCAATATCGCCATGTTCGGTCTCGGCTGGCTGGAGTTGGGGAAAAAATTTGCGGCGACGACCCTGCTTGCGACATTTTATTACCCGTTCATCCTTGACCGCCTGACCGCCCTGGCGGGAGACTTCGTATTCACAACGGATCCCATGCTCTGTGCCATCTTTGCTGGGATCATGATCGGATTCGCTCTGGGGTTCGTGATCCGCTCCGGCGCCTCCACCGGCGGCATGGACATCCCTCCGCTTGTCCTGCAGAAACGCTTTAAGTTCCCGGTATCCGTGTCCATGTATGTTTTCGATGTGGCGATCCTCTTATCCCAGCTTTTGTTCCGCGACCGGGAAAAGATCCTCTACGGGATTATCATGGTCATGGTCTACACCGTGATCTTGGACAAGATGCTCATGATGGGCAAAAAGCAGGTACAGGCGAAGATCATCAGCGAGAAATACGAGGAGATCAATACCGCAGTGCAGGAACAGCTTGACCGTGGAACCACATTATTCCAGATCGAGGGCGGGCACTTAAGAAAGACGTCCATGGCCGTCGTCACCGTAGTTTCCGGCAGGGAACTTCAGAAATTAAACCGCATCGTGATGGACATCGATCCGGAAGCATTCATGGTGGTTCACCAGGTCGGAGAAGTCCGCGGGCGGGGCTTTACTGAGATGAAACGTCATCTGGAAGCAGAAGGTTTAAAAAATTAACTGCATCACGAGACAGGCATTAGAAAAAAAGTTTCTTAAATTTTTCTGACGAAAAGGGATAAAAATGTTGCTAAGGCGGGGAAAAACTCCTTGAATTTTGCATCAAATCCGTTTATTATTACACTAGGCAGAAATTTGATTTTCGTCAATTTAAGGAATAATGGAGGACAGCAAAATGACAAAAACGTCGGCAATCAACAGAATTCATGAATTGCTTGATGACAACAGCTTTGTTGAGGTTGGTGCTTATATTACTGCCAGAAGCACTGATTACAACATGCAGTCTCAGGAAACCCCTGCAGATGGTGTTGTTACCGGTTATGGTACGATCAATGGTGCTCTCGTCTATGTGTACAGCCAGGACGCGTCTGTAATGGGCGGATCCATCGGCGAAATGCACGCAAAGAAGATCGAGAAGCTCTATAGTATGGCCATGAAAATGGGCGCACCCATTGTTGCCCTGGTAGACTGTGCAGGATTCAGACTCCAGGAAAGCATGGATGCCCTGGACGGCTTCGGCAAACTTTATGTCTGCCAGGCAATGGCATCCGGTGTGATCCCGCAGATCCAGGCTGTGTTTGGAAACTGCGGCGGTGGAATGGCTGTGGCATCTGAAATGGCTGATTTTACATTTATGGAACAGGAAGCAAAAATGTTTGTGAATGCTCCGTTTGTAATCGCTGAGAACGATGCTGACAATTCCAGCGCTGAATACCAGGCAAAAGAGACAGGAAACGTATGCGCGACTGGCTCCGAGAAAGAAATTTTCACCGAGATCAGAAACCTTGTTTCCATCCTTCCGGCTAACAACGAGGATGACATGTCTTACAGCGAATGTGAGGATGACTTAAACAGAATCTGCACAGATATCGAGAACTGCGCAGGCGATACATCCATCGCACTGTCCATGATCTCTGATGACAGCTTCTACATGGAAATGAAGAAGGACTACGCACCGGAGATGGTAACGGCATTTATCCGCTTAAACGGAGCTACCGTTGGCTGTGTTGCAAATCGCAGCGAAGTTTATACAGACGGCGAGAAGACTGCTACTTATGACGCAGCCCTTACCGCAGCAGGATGTGAGAAAGCAGCAGCATTTGTAAACTTCTGCAACGCTTTCGAGATCCCGGTACTTACACTCGTCAATGTAGATGGTTACAAGAACTGCAAATGCAACGAGAAGAAGATCGCGAAGGCGGCAGCACGCCTGACCTACGCATTCGCAAACGCTGACGTTCCGAAGGTAACTGTCGTTGTCGGCAAGGCAAACGGAACAGCAGGTCTTACCATGAACAGCAAGTCCATCGGTTCTGACATTGTATACGCATGGAAGAACGCGAAGATCGGTGTCATGGAAGCAGTACCGGCTGTGAAGATCATGTATGCTGACGAGATCACAAAGGCTGACAATGCGGCAGCCCTGATCAATGAAAAAGCAGCACAGTATAATGAGATGCAGGCAAGCGCACTTGCGGCAGCAAAGAGAGGATATGTAGACGATATCATCGAGGCTTCCGAGACAAGACAGCGTGTAGCTGCTGCATTTGAGATGCTGTTCACAAAAAGAGAGGATCGTCCGTCCAAAAAGCACGGAACGATCTAATATGAGGTGGCTGAAATATGAAACAGAGAATTAGAAGAATCTGGCTTGCACTCTGCATGGCAGTTTGCCTCTTCGCGCTTGCAGGATGCTCTGCAGCCGCTGACACCGCTGAAACGATCGATCCGCAGATCGAAATGGCGATGCAGTCCGGCTCCCAGCAGTACCTGGATCTGTTCAACCAGATGGATGACGCTTCCATCGAACAGGCCCTTGCAACAAGCGTAAAGAACAAAGATACTGTTATGGAGAATGCGTTAAAATCCTGGGATTCCATTAAGGATGACCTTGGCGCGTTCGTTTCCAGCGAGACAGCAGTCGTTACAAAAAGTGATGACGGCTATGTCGCAAGAATGAACACTGTTTACGAGAAGAGAGCGATGGAATTCACTCTGATCGCAGACGAGGACCTCAACAAGGTTGAGACAATTTCCTTCTCTCCGGTTTACACAACAGGCGAGAAGATGGCGAAAGCCGGAATGAATACCTTAATGGGTATGGGCGTTGTATTCGCAGTCCTGATCTTCATCAGCTGGCTGATCAGCATGTTCAAATACATCAACGTATTTGAGGCAAAGATGAAGGCAAAGAAGGCTGCAGCAGCACCGGCACCGGCGGCAGCACCGCAGGCAGCACCGGCAGCTCCGGCTCCGGCACCGGCAGCAGCACCGGCTGAGGAGGAGAACCTCACCGACGACACAGAGCTCGTTTCCGTGATTACAGCAGCGATTGCAGCTTACGAGGGAAAAGAGACTGTTGACAACGGACTTGTAGTCCGCTCCATCAAACGTGTTTCTAACAGAAACTGGAATTAATATTATCAGGAGGAAATCACAATGAAAAATTATACAATCACAGTAAACGGTAATGTATATGAAGTAACAGTAGAAGAGGGCTTCACAGGCGCAGCTTCCGCACCGAAGGCAGCAGCACCGGCACCGAAGGCAGCACCGGCAACAGCACCGAAGGCAGCTCCGGCACCGGCAGCAGCTCCGGCAGCTCCGGCTGGCGCAGCAGGCGCAGTAGCAGTTACAGCTCCGATGCCGGGTAAGATCCTTGGCGTTAAGGCATCTGCAGGTCAGGCTGTTAAGAGAGGTCAGGTTCTCCTGATCCTTGAAGCTATGAAGATGGAGAACGAGATCGTTGCTCCGCAGGACGGCACTGTTGCAACAATCAACGTTGCTGTTGGTGATTCCGTAGAGCCGGGTGCTACACTCGCTACATTAAACTAATTTTCTGCTGACTGCAGATTCCACATGGAGGGATTAACATGGAATACATTCAAAATACACTTTTGAATCTTCTTCAGCAGACAGCATTCCTGAATTTAAGCGTAGGAAACCTGATCATGATCTTAGTTGCGTGTATCTTCCTTTACCTTGCGATCGGAAAAGGATTTGAGCCGCTTCTTCTTGTACCGATTTCCTTTGGTATGCTGCTTGTAAATATCTACCCGGATATTATGCTGAGCATTGAAGATTCTTCTAACGGAGTTGGAGGACTTCTTCACTACTTCTATTTACTGGATGAGTGGAGTATTCTTCCGTCCCTGATCTTCATGGGTGTAGGCGCGATGACAGACTTCGGTCCGCTGATCGCTAACCCAAAGAGCTTCCTTTTAGGCGCTGCCGCACAGTTCGGTATCTACGCCGCTTACTTTATGGCTATTTTCATGGGCTTCAATGACAAGGCAGCCGCAGCGATCTCCATCATCGGTGGTGCTGATGGCCCAACATCCATCTTCCTTGCAGGTAATCTTGGACAGACTGAGTTCATGGGACCGATCGCCGTAGCAGCTTACTCCTACATGGCTCTCGTTCCGATCATTCAGCCGCCGATCATGAAACTCTTAACAACGGAAGAAGAGAGAAAGATCAAGATGGAACAGCTTCGTCCGGTATCCAAACTTGAGAAGATCCTCTTCCCGGTTATCGTTACGATCGTAGTTTGTATGATCCTTCCGACAACAGCTCCGCTCGTTGGTATGCTTATGCTTGGTAACCTCTTCCGTGAGTCCGGCGTTGTTAAACAGTTACAGGAGACAGCTTCCAACGCTCTTATGTACATCGTTGTAATCGTTCTCGGTCTTTCCGTTGGCGCTACAACAAGTGCTGAGAGATTCTTAAAAGTTACAACTATCAAGATCGTTATCCTTGGACTTATCGCGTTCGCGTTCGGTACAGCAGCCGGCGTTATCTTTGGTAAGCTCATGTGCAAGGTAACTGGTGGTAAGGTTAATCCGTTAATCGGTTCTGCCGGAGTATCCGCAGTTCCGATGGCAGCCCGTGTATCCCAGAAGGTTGGTTCTGAGGCAGATCCGACAAACTTCCTTCTTATGCACGCAATGGGACCGAACGTAGCCGGCGTTATCGGTACAGCAGTTGCTGCAGGTACCTTCATGGCTATCTTCGGAGTTTAATTGGAACCGAAACTTTTAATATAGGGAGGTCTGCCCGGGCAGATCTCCCGGTAGGAGGATAATAAAATGGCAGAAGTTCAGAAAAAGCCGGTTAAGATCGTTGAGACCGTTCTTCGTGATGCGCATCAGTCTCTCCTTGCAACAAGAATGACGACTGATCAGATGCTTCCGATCGTTGACAAAATGGATAAAGTTGGCTACTACGCAGTAGAATGCTGGGGCGGCGCTACTTTTGATGCCTGCCTGCGTTTCCTGAAGGAAGATCCGTGGGAGAGACTCAGAAAACTGAGAGCTGGATTCAAGAACACGAAGCTCCAGATGCTGTTCCGTGGTCAGAATATCCTTGGATACAATCATTATGCAGATGATGTGGTTGAGTACTTTGTACAGAAATCCATCGCAAATGGTATTGATATTATCCGTATTTTTGACTGCCTGAATGATCTTCGTAACCTTCAGACAGCAGTAAGCGCATGTAACAAAGAAAAAGGACATGCACAGGTTGCTTTATCTTACACACTTGGTGATGCTTATACCTTAGATTACTGGACTGATATGGCAAAAAGAGTAGAGGATATGGGAGCTGATTCTGTATGTATCAAAGATATGGCAGGACTTTTAGTTCCTCAGAAAGCAGACGAACTGGTTCGTGCGATCAAAGATGTGATCGATATCCCATTGGAGTTACATACACACTATACATCCGGTGTTGCTTCCATGACATACATGAAAGCAGTTGAGGCAGGATGCGATATCATTGATACAGCAATGTCTCCATTTGCACTTGGAACATCCCAGCCGGCTACTGAAGTTATGGTAGAGGCATTTAAGGGTACAGAGTTTGATACCGGTTTAGACCAGAACAAACTGGCTGAGATCGCAGATTACTTCCGTCCGATGAGAGAGGAAGCATTAGAGAGCGGTCTGATGAACCCGAAAGTATTAGGTGTAAACATCAAGACTTTATTATATCAGGTACCGGGTGGTATGTTATCCAACCTGATCTCCCAGTTAAAAGAGCAGGGCAAAGAAGACAAATACGAGGAAGTACTTGCAGAAGTACCACGTGTTCGTAAAGATCTCGGTGAGCCACCGCTTGTTACACCTTCTTCACAGATCGTTGGTACACAGGCTGTATTTAACGTATTAATGGGTGAGCGTTACAAAGTAGCTACCAAAGAGACAAAAGACGTTCTTCTCGGAAAATATGGTCAGACTGTAAAACCGTTCAATCCGGAAGTTGTCGATAAAGTATTAGGTGATGAGAAGAAGAATGCGATCACATGCCGACCGGCAGATCTGTTAGAGCCAGAACTTGACAAGATTGAAGCTGAGATGAAACAGTGGAAACAGCAGGATGAGGATGTATTATCCTACGCATTATTCCCACAGGTTGCAACTGAGTTCTTCAAATACCGTGAGGCACAGCAGAAAAAAGTAGATGCAACAATCGCAGATACAAAGAATGGTGCATATCCGGTATAATCAGAAATAATATTGACAAAAGATGTCATAACAGTATCTTAAGATACTGTTATGACATTTTTTTGTTTTGCAGAATGAACAATGTGAAATATTGCTTTTTGTATAAAAAAGAATTAGAATCATCCTATAAATTTTAAAGGATATGAAAAAATGAATGATTTTGAACGAAAGACTTTGCCAAAAAGTGGCATAGATACGGAAAACTGGTTTATAGAGAGTTATCAGAGACATAAAGGACATCCGATACAGATCCTGATAGCACTTTATAAAGGAAATTATCATAAATTTGTTATGGCTGTGATCTGTTTTTTTATAAAACATGCCTGCGTGTGGGTTCTTCCGATCATAACTGCAAATATCATCAATGATGTGACACAGAAGAATCCTGATACCGTGAGAAATATCTGGATCAGTGCAGCCCTTGAGATTGGTTTGATCGCACTTAATATACCAATGAATTATCTGTATACATCATATAAAAGCCTTGCAACACGTTACGCAGAAACAGGACTTCGTAAGGCATTGATCCGGAAACTTCAGCAGTTGTCGATCGCCTACCATGTGGAGACACAGTCTGGAAGGCTGCAGTCTAAGATTATGCGTGATGTGGAGGCGGTGGAGACACTTTCCACACAGATGTTCTTAAGCATTTTAAATATTGCACTGAATATCGGGGTTGCGCTGGTGGTCACAGCATCAAAAAGTAAGATCGTTTTTGTATTTTTTCTGTTGACAACTCCGGTTGCGGCAATCACGATGGTTTCGTTCCGCTCGGTCATGAAAAAAAGAAATACGGAATTTCGAAAAGAAATGGAAGAAACATCTGCGCGTGTGATGGAAATGGTGGAACTTGTCCCGGTGACAAGGGCACACGCATTGGAGGACGAAGAAGTACATAAGATGAGCGGACAGCTTTTTACAGTGGCGGAAAAGGGATATAAACTGGATCTGGTACAGGCATTATTTGGTTCAGTCGGATGGGCGGTATTCCAGGTGTTTCAGGTCGTCTGTCTGGCATTTACCGGCTATCTTGCGTTGCGTGGACGCATTATGGCGGGAGATATCACACTTTACCAGAGTTATTTTGCAACGGTGGTCAATCAGGTGTCTGCAATCGTTACATTGCTTCCGACAATCGCGAAAGGCATTGAATCTGTCAATTCCATTGGTGAGGTGCTCCTCTCAGAGGATGTGGAGCAGAATGAGGGGAAAAAGCAGTTAGAGGACGTAACTGGCATATTTGATTTTGAAGATGTTTCCTTTCATTATAAAAACAGTGACAAACCGGTGTTAAATCACCTGAACCTGCATGTAAAACAGGGGGAGACGATCGCATTAGTCGGGGAGTCAGGTGCAGGAAAATCGACTGTGTTAAATCTTGTGATCGGCTTTCATTTGGCGGACGGAGGGAAGGTCCTTTTAGATGGTAATGATATGAGGAAAATAGATCTGCGTACATACAGAAAACATCTTGCCGTTGTACCACAGACATCCATATTATTTTCAGGGACTATACGTGAAAACATTACTTACGGAAACGAACATGTTTCGGACGAAGAATTAGAACGTGTCATAAAGGCGGCAAATCTTACGGATCTGATGGAGAGCCTTCCAAATGGGGTTGATACCATGGTAGGAGAACATGGAGGAAAACTTTCCGGTGGACAAAGACAGCGCATTGCGATTGCGCGAGCACTGATCCGTGATCCGGAGGTGATCGTACTCGATGAGGCTACGTCTGCTTTAGACAGTATTTCTGAAAAACTGATACAGGAAGCTTTGGAAAATCTGACGAAGGGGAGGACGACATTTATTGTGGCACATCGGCTGTCAACAATTCGTGATGCAGATAAGATTGCCGTTCTTGCGGACGGACATTGTGTGGAATATGGTACGTTTGAGGAACTGATGGCACGAAAAGGTGAATTTTACAGAATGAAAATGATTCAAAGCTGACAAAAAGGAAAAGTTTTGATATAATAGAAATGTTGGTGTGCAAAGGCACATCATAAATTGCAGACGGTGTCATAAAATGACAGGAACGAGGGGTTATGGGCAGTAAGAATGATTTGAGTAATCGGATCAACGAGTCATACAGTAAATTGAGCAAGGGACAGAAACTGCTTGCCACCTATATCACAGATAACTATGATAAGGCAGTATTTTTGACGGCGGCAAAATTAGGTGAGGTGGTCGGAGTCAGCGAATCCACGGTTGTGCGCTTTGCCATGCATCTTGGATACCGGGGATATCCTGAATTTCAGAGTGCCTTAGAAGAACTGGTACGCAACAAATTAAACTCCATTCAGCGTATGGAAGTTACTTATGGCAGGATCAGCCAGTCAAAAATTTTAGAATCTGTTTTAAAGTCAGATGCGGAAAAAATCAACAGCACATTGGAAAAAATAGATCAGGCAGCATTTGAGATGGCAGTAGATACCATTTTGAATGCGAAACATATTTATATTATTGGAATCAGAAGCTGTGCGCCGCTTGCGTCGTTTATGGCATTTTATTTTACTTTGATGTTTGAAAATGTACGTCTGATACAGACGAGCAGTTCCAGTGAAATTTTTGAACAAATGGTTCGTATTGGTAAGGAAGATGTAATTATCGGAATCAGTTTTCCGAGATATTCCATGCGGACGTTAAAGGCTATGGAGTTTGCCAACAACCGCAGTGCAAAAGTGATTACATTAACAGACAGTGTGCATTCACCGATGAATTTGTATTCGTCCTGTAATCTGATCGCAGACAGTGATATGGCGTCTATTGTGGATTCACTGGTTGCACCACTCAGCGTGATCAATGCCCTGATCGTGGCACTCTGTATGAAAAAACAGAGAGATGTTGCGAAGACATTAGAAATGTTAGAAGGAATCTGGGATGAGTATCAGGTCTATGAAAATGATGAGATCAATGCGATTGACGATTCCATAAAAATGCGTTATGCAAAAATAGGAGACAGCGATTTTCATGAATAAAATCATTGTAATAGGCGGGGGACCGGCTGGAATGTTTGCTGCGATCGCCGCAGCGGAAACCGGCAGTCAGGTTATTCTGCTTGAAAAGAATGAAAAACTTGGGAAAAAACTTTTCATTACCGGAAAGGGACGATGCAATATTACCAATGCGGGAGATATGGATAATCTCTTTGCAAATGTTATGACCAATGCAAAGTTCTTATATAGCGCCTTTTATTCGTATGACAATCAAAGAGTCATTGATTTTTTTGAGAGAAACGGACTGAGGACAAAAACAGAGCGTGGCAACCGGGTATTTCCTGTTTCGGATCATTCCTCGGATGTGATCGCAACATTGCAGAAAGTGCTGAAAGAGAAAAAAGTAAAAGTAATGCTGCATACACAGGTACAAAGTCTGCTTATGGAATCATCCGGAGAAGATGCACCGGAAAACATTGTCACAGGCGTAAAGCTGACAGATGGAACCACAATGCCGGCAGATGCAGTGATCATTGCGACAGGCGGATTTTCCTATCAGACGACCGGCTCTACAGGGGATGGTTACCGTTTTGCAAAAGAAGCAGGACATACCGTCACGGACATCCGGCCGTCACTGGTACCGTTTCTCGCAAAAGAAGACTATGTCCGGCAGATGCAGGGACTTTCATTAAAAAATGTGGAAGTACGCATTTTAAATGAAAAAAAACTGCTGTATCAGGAGTTTGGCGAGATGCTGTTTACACACTTTGGTGTCAGCGGGCCGCTGCTTTTATCGGCGAGTGCAGCTATCAAACCGTCTCTTACGGCCGGAGAACTTTCTATGTTTATAGATTTAAAGCCGGCACTTACGGAAGAACAGTTAGATCACCGTCTGTTAAGAGAGTTTGATGAGGCGAAGAACAAGCAGTTCAAAAACTCCATTGGTGGGTTTTTCCCGGCTAAAATGATTCCGGTCATGCTGGATCTTAGCGGAATCGATCCGGAGAAAAAGGTCAATGAGATCACCAAAGAGGAACGCAGACATTTTATCGGACTGATCAAGGCATTCCCGGTCACACTGTGTGGACTCCGTGATTTTAACGAAGCGATCATCACGAAGGGCGGCGTGAAAGTAAAAGAAGTCAATCCGTCTACGATGGAATCAAAACTGGTGCCGCATTTATATTTTTGCGGAGAGGTGTTAGACCTGGATGCGATGACAGGTGGATATAATTTACAGATTGCATGGTCCACCGGTTATCTTGCGGGAATCTCAGCGGCGCAGCCGGATGAAAGATAACAGATGATAAAGCGTTATAAATCTATGGATTGTTATGGACAAAAGAATAGGAAATAAAAAACACAGCAAAATGTAAAAGGAGAATAAAACATGAGTATGAATATTGCAATTGACGGACCGGCAGGAGCAGGAAAGAGCACGATCGCAAAGCGGCTGGCGAAAAAACTTGGATTTATCTATGTGGACACGGGAGCAATGTACCGTGCGATGGCATATTATTTTTTACAGCATAATATTGATGCAAAAGATGAAAATGCGATCGCGGCAGCATGCCCGGACGTGGATGTCACGATCACTTATGAAAACGGAGAACAGCAGGTACTTTTAAATGGAGAGAATGTAAATGGTGTGATCCGCAATGAGGAAGTTGGAAATATGGCATCTTCCACAAGCGTCTATCCGGTGGTCCGCAAAAAGCTAGTGGAACTCCAGCGTCAGCTTGCAAAGTCTGCAGATGTCATCATGGATGGAAGAGATATTGGAACGTGTGTTCTTCCGGACGCACAGGTCAAAATCTATCTGACAGCAAGTTCTGCGACACGGGCAAAGAGAAGATACGATGAGCTGACGGAAAAAGGAGTAAGCTGTGATCTTGCAGAGATCGAAAAAGATATTATTGACCGTGATTACCGTGACATGCATCGTGAAACATCACCGCTTCGTCAGGCAGAGGATGCTGTTTTGGTTGACAGTTCGGAAATGAATATTGATGAAGTGGTAGATGCCATTTATCAGGTTTATTCAGAGGCAAGATAAGGAAACATAAAATATGAAGATAACATTGGCAAAAAGTGCAGGTTTCTGCTTTGGCGTAAAGCGCGCGGTCGATACCGTGTATGAGCAGCTTGAAATGAGTGCCGCAGAGAGACAGCCAATCTATACATTTGGTCCGATCATCCACAATGAAGAGGTGGTGCATGATCTGGAAGAAAAAGGAGTGACTGTTTTAGAGAGCGTAGAAGAACTCGAAGAGAGGGCGGCGCATGGCGGAACGGTCATCATCCGTGCACACGGAGTGGAAAAGGGCATATCTGAAAAAATAAAAGAACTTGGCTATACATTGGTGGACGCAACCTGCCCGTTTGTGTTAAAGATACACCGCCTTGTGGAAAAACACAGTGCCGAAGGGGCGCAGATCGTAATTATCGGGAATGAAAAGCATCCGGAAGTACAAGGAATCAAAAGCTGGTCACTTGATCCGCATACGGCTGTGATCGCAACCCCGGAAGAGGCAGAAAAATATCAGGCAGAATCTGGGAAAAAGGTATGTATTGTAGCACAAACGACATTTAATTACAATAAATTTCAAGAATTAGTTGAAATTATAAATAAAAAAGGTTATGATATAA
>ERZ772897.3044-NODE-3044-length-13192-cov-2.730989_pt1 | contig 13192 bp, 13 predicted proteins | sample MGYA00512125_ERZ772897 | MGnify/ENA primary metagenome ERZ772897 (study PRJEB29015, sample SAMEA2737660) | human gut metagenome | biome: human gut; feature: human-associated habitat; material: faeces | place: China | collected 2012 ... | reverse complement strand
CTTCTGCCGGATGAATCTTTTGTACTTCCATATCTATAAGTATTAAAATTAATCATTTCCCTTTTGTGAAATCGTGACAATTTCAAAGGGCTTCAAATTTTCACGCTCCTGGCACTGTGAGACATGGAAAATAAGACAAGTAAATGGCTACAGATTTGTATGGAATACCCAAATCTCTGATTTGCGAAGGTTGCCATACCAATCTGAGGAACATTAGAGAAACGGTACTTGGTGTTCGGACATTCACAGTAATTTTGCGATGAAAATCTGACAAGCCGTGAATTGTCAGCATACAAAAAGCTTATATAATATGCTTTTAGCAATTACAAAAAGGCGAATTTTAATCCAACTACAAAGGGATTATTCCACTTGTAAATCAATTATTTATGAAATAATCTTTCAATCATCCAATGTCCACATGTGTACATGTATACACCTATACAAGTGGACTTATATACATGTTTACATATAGCCATGTATTCACGTCTATATGAATACATGTATACAAAAAGCCACCAACAAATCCTAAGACCTGATGATGGCTCAAAACTACAAGACAATATCAATTGACGTAGGCGTAGCTTACGTTGAAGCAGGTGTCGGAAACCTTTGCAGTCGTAATAACCATTGACCTGCCAGAGTTCGTGAAACAGTATTCAAGTATTGCCTCGTTTGCCGGGGCAATCAGAAAATAATGCTCCTTCAAATATTCAATAACCAGACGGCTATTAGCTATCAGCTCTGTATCTATTACCGAATACAGTGCCCCATTTGAAGAGTAAAAGCTATATAGGATGCCCTCATTACCGTTGACCGTTTTGTAAGTGAGCTGAATAGTACTGGATATTGCTGTCTCCGATACAAGACCATATCGCTTCATCGAAAACTCCATATAGTTCTTGACCTCGTCTATGGTTGAACCTTCAACATGATAAGGCTCCGTCCATACTTTCAGCTCCGGCTGAAGCTCTTCAACGTCATCCAAAATGTTGTCTTTACCACAAGAAGTTAATACCAATGGTACTGCCATCAGAAATACTACAATGGCAAATGAGAAGTATTTATTCACATTCATAATATTTTGATTGTTATTGACTTAACTATATTTGTGTATTCACGTGTACGTGTAACATGTATATATTGCTACATGTACACATATCCACACGTACACATGGATACATGTATACACGTTTACATTACATCATTGATGTTTTTAGACTTGACCTTCCGAGCCTTGCCATGCTTCGCCTCGTATGCCTCGATGCCCTGTTTCATCACATACTCCATAAAGGCACGTATGGTGAAACCCTCCTTGTAAGCTATTGCCTGTACCTTATCTACAAGTTCCCTGGAGCAGATAAAAGAGAAATGTCGCCAGGAATTGTCCGGTTGCTCTTTACGTTCTGCCTTGAATGACCGTTTTTCCTGTTTTGGGATTGGCTTGGTTTCAGGTATCTGTTCAACTGTTTTATTGTCAGGACTGATAACGGCACTGCCCAGAATATTGCCAAGCAGAATGTCCATATTGTTTTTTGCCATAGTTGTTACTGGTTACGTGAAAGAATTTCCTCCGTAAGTGCAAGATAATCCTTTGCACCGTTGGAATTTGAATCATACTCGAATATACTTTTGCCACTACCGGCTGATTCCGCCAAAGCAATATTCTCACGAATGCGGGTATTCATGGTGATACTTTCGTAACGTTCCTTTACAGCCTGTTCCACAACTTTGTTCAGTTTGCGATGATTGAATCTGGCGATGAACACACCGCCCAGGCGAAGCGACGGCTTGACCCGTTGCAAGGTGGTGACAAATGCGTCCAGCATCCTCATGCCTTTCAACGGAAGAAGCTCCGGTGTCATCGGTACGATGATCTCATCAGCGGCAATAAAAGCATTGGTAGTGACAATACCAAGAGAAGGCGGACAGTCAATCAGGATATAGTCATAGTCCTTCCTGACTGGTTCAAGAAGATTACTAAGCAACCGCTCTCTTGCCAACAGGTTGGTCAAAGCTATTTCCGCACTTGCCATTTCAAGGGAAGAAGGAACAATGTCAAGATTCTTCCGGATATGTTTTACAGGCAATGGAACACCGTTTACCAATGAATCAAAAATGCTCGTCTCAATTTCATCCTCATTAGGTATGAAATACAGTGTCAGGTTTGCCTGTCCGTCAAGGTCTATAAGCAGGACTTTCTTGCCTTTCATTGCCATACAAGCCCCGATAGAGGCAGTTGAAGTTGTCTTTGATACGCCACCTTTATGGTTGGCGAAAGTGATGATTTTCTGTGACATACTATTTGTTTTTATGTTTATATGTTTCAATGTATTCTTGTATTCCTGTTTACACGTGTACTTGTCTACATGTATCAATGTATACAAAGGTAAGTGTATGATATACAAATACCTACCAATGTCTCCTAACAGTTGAGAGCTGTTAGGGAAAGTGTTACGTTATCATAGAAAACGTACTTCCTAAAGCGGGGCACAAGGCTTTCTCATGCCCCAGTGGTTATACTTATTCGAATGTGAAAGGATGGATGTAGAAATAGGTCTCTTCGCTCTCGTATCCATAGCTATTGATAAAGTCCACCATTTCTTTCTCACTACGGTCTCCCTGTCCGATACCGGTCTTTGATGTCCATTCAGCTATGGCATCCTCAATGGTGTCAAAAACATCCTCACAGGCATCCTCGAAAGGTTCGCCGTATGAACTCACACAACATTCTTCGGGAAAGAAATCCCCCTCGTCATGGGTATAGAACAAATCACATCCACTTTCGCAACATCTGTATGAAATACTCAGCTCATCACCCAATATCCGGTTTATTTCAAGGAAGAATTCGTTACATGCATCCCATGCGGTTTCTGTATCAAATGAAAGGAGGTAATAATCGTTCTCCTCTTCTTCCTCATATTCTGCCCAATAGATATGCCCTCTTACACTGATTTGCTTTTTCTCATAGTCGATGCCGTAATGCTCGGCAAGCTTGAACAGCCATATGTCCTTACTGTCCACTTCCATATTCTGAAGGGTTGTCCACAAGTTGTTTACAGCCTCACGTGTCCCTGTGACCTTGTAGGTTGTTGTCGCTAAATTTGCCATATCATTGAATTTTAAAATATTACCACTCCGTATAATAACTCTGGTCGTTGTTTTCGCATTCCTCAGCCCATTCTTCATCGGTAAAGTCACTGTGCAGACACTCATCACTGCAGTAGTAGGCTACCCCCATGTCTGCGCAATACCCAGCACGCATCAGCTTGCCACACTCTGAGCATCTTCTGCAAGCCTTGTCGGTATCCCACCAAAAGTCAGTGAAAGACTCGGCTATGACATCCTCACTGGTGTTCTCATCCCACTTGTCTATGTAGAACTCTGCAAAACTGTTCAACTCCGGCTCTGTGTAGAGCATCTTTTCAGTACCGCTAACTGCCTTGGTCAGTCGGCTCAGGATTGATTGGATTGTTATCATAATATCATCTGTTTTTTTCTTCCCTCTCGTAGATCAACTACTTCGGGAACACATATAAATTTTGTTGCACCTAGAAGGTGTCGGGGCTGTCTCTGCAAGGTTTTGCACCAAAATACTACCCGTAGGTGTGGAGATTTTGCGGCAAAGCGAAGCCCTGACCTTGCTGATGACAAGACCGGACATTTACCTTCGCAACGGAATTTATGCCAGTTCCCAGAAGTCAGTGTATGAGGAACGAATCTCGGCAAGGAGAAGTATAAGCATAAAAAGAGCGACCCGAAGGCCGCTCTATTGGAGAGAGGAAAGGCTTTACTTGCCCTTCCTGGGGTTTTTCTCCTGAGCTGCAGGAGTTTCCTCCTTTTCAACAGCTTCATAGAACCTGGTGGCTACAAATGCCACTCTGTTGTGCTTGACACCGTCAGCATCCTGCCATTCCTCCGGACGGAAATAGCCTTCAACCGTGAGAAGTGCTCCTTTGACAAGGCGGTCAAAGGATGTTGTATTCTCATTCTTGCGCCATGCCTCGACGTTTATAAAAGCGGAAGTGCGGGTTGTTTCCTCGCCTGATTTCTCAGTGCGGCTGATTGCCAAAGGGAAACGTGCAACGCTTGCGGTTGAGAACTGATGGATGCTTGCATCCTTACCTACAAAACCAGAAACTACGAAAGAATTTTCCATTTTCTTCATGACATTGAAATTTTAGAAGTGAAACATTTATTTTTTACGTTGCCATCAAAGTTGGCAAGGATAGCAGTAAGGCAAGTAATTGCCGGATTATTTCACCGTCAGGCGGGAAAAGTTTTCCGATAAGCGGCAGCAGGAAAAGTTTTTGAAAAAATTCAGGGAATAAGGCTCTGGTACTTGCAGTATGCGGCTTGCACTAACTTCGCAACAGGAAAAAGTAAGTGTCACGGCTTCGTCCAAAATGAGAAGTGAAGGGAATGGCCTGATATTCTTGTGCCTGGTCATGGAAAGGATGCTGTTCTCATATTCAGACTCGACATGTTTCACAGATCCATGGCAAGCAATCCAGACATGGTAAAAGCGATAACTCACAAACTTCACCATGAACTTAGTATGGCATAGCAAGAGAAATACAAAACTCCGCACTCTGCATCAAAAGGTCTGAACACGGAAGCTATTCAAGAGGATGGAAGCCAGAGGTGAAGCAAAACAAGGCTTATGACACTCTTATGAGTTATGAAAAGGAATAACTCAGCAAGGAAAAAAGAAGGACAAAGCCAATCGATTCAAGAGCGGACTTCAGTCCTAATCTGGCTTATTGCAAGTTTATAGTTTAGATTTACCCATGTATATATACATGTATTTTAAATTCAATTGACTTGATTGATTCAGCCTACAATAGGAAAGTATAATCATTTTTCTTTATTGAAGGACTTCCAGGTGTACAATACTTTGGTTAAATAACATTTATGAGGATAAATATCTGATGATTTTCCGTACAAAAGCACCACAATTAGAAATATTTGTGGTATATTTGTACGGATTAAGATGGCAGGCAATGAAGAAATTAAATTCGTACATATCATCAGCTGACATGAAAGAGAAAGGACGTACCGCTTATTACAAGATGTTGGAAAGTGTGCGTCAAGGTGAACTTGTGCAGGTCCGGCGAGGACTGTATGCCAACACTGACCAACTTTCAGACAGCATGATTGACATAGATGCGATTATTCCTGGCGGCATTCTTTGCCTATGGTCTGCTTGGAGTATACATCACCTTTCTACTTCTATGCCACAAGCTTTTCATGTCGCCATAAAAAGGGATCGAAAGGTAGTAACACCCTCATATCCCCCAATAGAGCTTCATCATTATACGGCTTCTATTTTGGAAATCGGAGTAATCAAAATGAACGTAGAGAATTACAATATCAGAATCTATGATATAGAAAGGTGTGTATGCGATGCCATTAAGTTCCGAAATAAGGTAGGTATGGATGTATGCTCAGAAATCATTGATAACTATCTTAGCAAACCGGAACGGAATATCAGTAAACTATTGGATTATGCCCGGAAGCTCCGCGTGGGAACAATCCTCGAAAATTATCTGCAAATCAAATTATGAGTAAAGAACAAAATAAGAATTACGGAAAGTCAATCAGAGCAAAGCTCCTGAATGTTGCTAAAAAAGAAAATACATTCTATCAGACGATACTGACACGATATTTTCAGGAACGATTGTTATACAGAATGTCACAAACACGTTATCGTAGCAATTTCTACCTTAAAGGTGGAGCACTCATGTATGCCTATGAACGGTTTGCCGCACGTCCTACATTGGATATTGATTTTCTTGGTAACAATATAAGCAATGAAGGTACTTCAATAATAGCAGCATTCAAGGAAATATGTTCCGTACCCTTTGAAGAAGATGGAGTGGTATTTGACGTTGAGCACATCACCGCCCAAAATATCACAGAGTTTAAAGACTATCATGGAATACGCCTAAGTATACCGGTAATGATGGATTCAATCTCACAAGTACTGACCATGGATATTGGTTTTGGCGATGTGGTTACACCTTCACCTGTCAATCTGGATTTTCCAATATTGTTGGAGCATCTGCCTTGTGCAAATATCCTGGCATATTCTCTGGAAACCGTTATTGCTGAAAAGATGCATGCCATAATAGACCTTGCCGATCAGAGCAGTCGTATGAAAGATTATTATGACCTGCATAGAATACTAAAGGAGGAAGAATATGACACAGAGGTTCTACAGGAAGCGATAATACGTACATTCGAGAACCGGCACACACCTTACGATGCGAATACGATGTTCTTCCGAAATGATTTTGGTATTAATCAGCAAATGGAAGTAAGATGGAAAGCTTTCATGCGTAAAATCACGAAGACTAATGATATTGCCTTCTCAGAAGTTGTAGCATTCATACAGGAAACACTACGCCCATATTGGGAAAACATACCGCATGAATAATACAGACTATAACATATATGAATTTCCTGAATGCGAATCCATAGTCATTTCTGGAGATATTCACGGGGATTTTAATCTTCTCGTGAATAAAATGTGTGTGCAATACAGAATGGAAAATACTCTTATGATAGTAGCTGGAGACTGTGGATTTGGATTTCAAAACAAAGGCTATTATGAGAATATTGTCAAAAGGAATGCCAAGCGTATGAATGCGGCGAACAATTGGATTCTTTTCGTTAGAGGGAACCACGATAATCCTGCCTATTTCGATGGCAAGACATTCAGACATAAAAGATTTATAGCCATCCCGGACTATTCAATTGTAAAAGCATGTGGGCATACATTGCTCTGCATAGGTGGAGCTATATCCATTGACCGCTCATACAGGCTGAACGCTTGGGAACAAATCCAAAAGAAACGCCATCAGCCGAGTTTGGATATGGATAAAGAAATATACGAGCCAAACTATTATTGGTCCAACGAGAAACCTGTATTCAATACTGAACTGCTTGGAAAAATAATGTCAGAGCAGTCTATCGACACTGTTATAACTCATACATCACCGTCATTCTGTGAGTTACAAAACAAGAATGGTCTTTCCGAATGGGGCAGTAATGATGCACAACTATTGGCTGATGTACAGCAGGAGCGGCAAACTATGGATTCCATCTATCACTTACTCAAAGAAAGCCAAACTGTTACCCACTGGTGCTATGGGCATTTTCATCAGAGTTGGCATAGCAACATCGAAGAAATTCTATTCAAAATGCTCGATATTATGGAGTTCTACGAAATAAAAAACATTGCCATAATGAGGTAAATTCTTAAGAGCTATCCAACAGAATATATGATTTCAGCAAGGGAAAAAGATAAGTAAAGCCCTCCATCTGTCAGAATGCTGTTCTGGTTGATGAAGGGCTTACTGTAAGTTTAAAGTTTAGATTTACCCATGTATATATACATGTATTTTAAACTCAACTTACTTGATTGATTCAACCTGACAACAAGATAAACCATTAAGTTTACAAGTTTAATGTAACTCATATATGTATATATGAATTGATAAACTTATTGGTAAACTTCACCCTTGATACAAGAAGATGAACCTCTTTTCTCTTTGTTGAAAAATTTGAATTGTATATTGATTTCAACCTTATGCTGAATGGACATGCCGTGCGTATTTCAGAAATTCTATACAACCAGCATATACGTGAATGTCTCTTTCTCCTTGCTGAAATTGTTGGCGGTGGAATCACACCTGATGAAGTCTTGGGAAATATATTCAATACATTCTTCGGGAGAAAGTGTGATGAAACTTTCATCAAAGAAGGAATAGCGTCATGACGAGGTTTTGATGCCCAACATCCATCATCGTGACGTTCACAAAATATCATGTCATTTTTATTACAGTTGTACTAAACACATGATTTACAATGCGTTTCACACTACTAAGCAACTAAGTAGCCATTATTCCAACCGTAAACAAAAGTTAAATGCGTTAAAGTGACCATGTGAAAGAAAGTATACTATCTGAAAATATCGCTCTTGAACCGTTTAAAGCATAACTATCTGATAATCATATATAGTTAAAAACTGTATTGGCAAGTAAGTGGTGATTACCAACGATTAGTATATATCATCAATGATTATTAAGGCGTTCATTTTGAACGCCTTTCTTTTTAGCCTTATAAGCGATGATTATCGTTTATAGGGCTTTTTCAGCTCATTTTTGTACCGTATTTGTTGCTCGCTTGTTACTCTCCGATTTTAGGTCGGAAAGGTCGTGGACACACTGGTACGTCATGGTACGTGGTGGTACGCGATGAAACAGATTTGGCGAAATAAACGGATAAATAATGAGTAGTAAAATCGACATTCAGAAAAGATGTAAGTGGTGCAATGCTGTTTTCACAGCCCATAAGAGCACCACGGAGTATTGTTCTCACCGATGTGTCAACCTTGCCTATAAAGACAGGGTTAGGAAACAGCGTATTGAAAGTTTGCAACACGAATTAGGGAAAATCATAAAGACACCTCCTAATTTGAACAAGGAGTATCTTACTCCGTCAGAAGTAGCCGTGTTATTAAACATTGGGCGTACTTCTATATATCGCTATATCCGCAATGGAGTAATCAAGGTAATCCGATTTGAAAGAAAAACCCTTGTTCGTAGAGCTGACATAGAAGATATGACAGACTTTATTGTTCCAGAAACAGAGAACAAACAGTTAAAAGAAAAAGCCCCTATCACCGACTTCTACACCACAGCAGAAGTGAAAGAGAAATACCATGTAAACGAGTCATGGATATTTGTGGTAGCCAAGAAGAACAATATCCCTCGAACTTTCAATCGTGGCAAGACCTATTGGAGCAAGAAACATATCGACTCCTACTTTGCCAAGAAAGTTCCTGATGCGAGCATTACCGAATGGTACAGCGTGGCGGAGTTGCAAGAGAAGTTCGGTATGACGCTATCAGCAATCTACACCTTTGTATATAAGAATGTAATCCCCAAGCGGAAGGAGGGCAAGATGGTCTATTACTCGAAAAAGCATTTCGATATAGCCAAAGGTATTACCACGCCCGAAGAGCCGCAATACTACACCATACCCGAAGCGATGGAGAAATACAATCTCACTCGCGACCAGCTCTACCACTATGTGAAGTATCACAACATCACTCGTATCAAGGTTGGCAAATACACCAAGATTTTGCGCTCGGAACTCGATAAATTCTTTGAGCCACCGAAGATTGAGTAAAGTTACTTGATGGTGATTGATACCACCATCGGAACACCAATTTAATTTGCAACAAAAAGTATAAACAATTAAAGTATAAATAGCTATGACACTAACTTGCACAAATGTAACCTTGCGCCAAAAGGCGTTACGCAACGACCGTATTTCACTCTATTTGGATTACTACCCTGCAATCCGCAACCCCTACACGATGAAGATGAGCCGCCGAGAGTTCCTCGGTATTTACCTCTATGCCAAGCCACGCAACGAGCAGCAACGAATGTTCAACCAAGAGATGCTCAACAAGGCGGAGGCAATACGCTGTATTCGTGTGCAGTCGCTTATTAACGAGGAGTTCAGCTTCCTCGACAAGAACAAACAGAAGGTCGATTTCCTTGCCTACTTCCGAGCAAAAGCACGTGAGCGATACGAAAAGTGGGATTGTGTTTGCAACCACTTTGAGAAGTTCTGCGGTGGCAAATGTACCTTCGGGGATATTACTGTCGAGCTGTGCGAAAAGTTTAGAGATTATCTTCTGAAATGCAAGCAGATACATCACCCTAACTCATATATCAGTCGAAATTCGGCAGCGGGATATTACTCCACTTTTCGCGCCCTTTTGAAAATCGCCTACAAGGAGAAGATGTTGCGCGAAAACCTCAATGATTTCCTTGAAAAAATCGAGTGGAAAGAGGTCAAGAAAGAGTACCTGACGCTTGACGAGGTAAAGCAACTTGCCGCTACACCCTGCCGTATTCCGGTACTGAAACAAGCATCGCTCTTTGCCTGTATGACGGGACTTCGCATCAGCGACATCCTCAAATTGCAGTGGAGCGATTTTGAAATGGGCCCCGATCAAGGCTACTATATCCGCATTTGCACCGAGAAAACCGAGACCGAGGCGACACTACCCATCAGCCACGAAGCATTGGAACTATGCGGCGAATGGGGCAAAGGATTAGTGTTCAAAGGACTCACCCGCGCAATGACACACCACCCACTCAAACAATGGATTGCTGAAGCCGGGATAAAGAAGAAAATAACATTTCACTGCTTTAGGCACAGCTATGCGGTCATCCAAATCTCTTTAGGCACAGATATTTACACCGTATCGAAGATGCTGACGCATAAGAATGTTACCACCACACAGATTTATGCCGACCTTGTGAACTCCAAGAAGAGTGAAACTGCCAATAAGATTTCGCTAAAGTAGGGTGAAAATCGTCGTTTTGCTTACCGAGAATGGCAATTTGAGTACGGCAATTTGAGTACGGCAATTTTTGCCGAGAAGATTAGTATTTCTGCAAAAGCAATAGAAAGCACCTTTCCAATCTAAAAGTCGATGGCATCATAGATCGTGTTGTCCAGGCTAATGGTGAATATTGGAACATAAAATAATGTATTCTAATATAAGCCATCTACATTCCTTGCTTACAATGTAGATGGCTTTATTTGAAAAGAGATAGGAGTATTCTATATTACTATAATGGCCTTATATAAACTTTTACAGCTAAGCCGTCATGTTCTCTTGTTAAATCACGTTCTAATCCTCGAGGATTTCTTATATGTCCATCTGGATCGAACACAAAACAATATAAGGATTTACAATTAGGATGTTCTTTATATTTTGCAATATCTATGATTAGTTGCTCACCAAGTTCTTTATCTTTTAGTCCGTCACGAGTCATTTTTACTTCTATTGATATTTCATCATCTTTTAGCAAAAAGTCCATCCGATTATTACCTCCAGCATAAGCAGGTGTCCATTCTTCAGGTCGTACATCATCAAAATGCAAACGTAAAATTGCATTTAACAAATCTTGGACATCATATTCATCCGTTACCTCTAAAGTAGAACGCCTAGAGTGCCTTCGTCTCAATTGTCTTACACATATATGAAACCTTTCAAATATCTGTGTCAATATATTCTCATAATCAACTCCAGTTATTCTAGGATTGATTTCATAGAATGCTTTTAGGATTGCAATTAATTGCTCGCATTCATTCACATCACATCTATTTCTTTTTACCCAAAAATCAAATCTTTCCGTTTGAGGATGTTTGGGGTATGTCGATTGTAAAACCATTAAAGATTTGGTTGCCCACTCTGCATAGCCTTTGCTATCGCGGATATAGTCTCCAAAGTCACTATGATTAACATTCCTTAAAAAGGATTCTCCCGTCTCAATTAATTCCTCTAATCTCATATCATTTGGTTATTATATTTTATGACAAAGTTATATAGAATAATTTGAATAGGTGTATTTTATGAAACTAATTTTACTAAAGCAACAATAATAAGTTCCTCTTCGCATAGACACGATAGGACAACCTATGACACGTGCGGTCAAAAGGCAAAAGAGCCATTTTTCGTATTGATTATTCATATATCTTTGCTCTCGAACGATTAACAAAGATGGCTATGAATAAGAGACATACGGAATATATTGCACTCTATCTGTTCGTGTTTGGAGCGATTTTGCTCTTTGGTGTATTGGCGCGAAAATTTGTGCTTGTCAAGGGGTATGATGAGTTCAGCGCGGCGGTTGCATTCTTCGCTACGGTGGTTGTGTTGTCTGCACTCTATATCAGTCTGCAAATGACGCTTAACGAGTTGCTATTGCCCCGAATGGAGAAGTTCCTGATGCGTTTTCCTGCGTTTCAAAAGTTGGAGAAGGTAGCAGTTGCTACCGAGGTGCCTGCTATCGTAGCCGAGCCAATCGAGGAGGTTGCCATTAACGAGACTACCCCACAACCAACGGAGTATGAAGTTTTGCGTGCCAATGCCATTGCCGAGCAAGAGCGTGCAGCGCAAGCGAAGTTGGAGAGAGTTATCGACTACACCAAGCAGACGATGGTTGCCTATATGGGCGAAGCAGAGTTAGACCGCTTGTGTGGCTACATCACCGAATATAGTTTGGGCGACATCCCACGTGAGGTATCGCCCGTATCGGTTGATTCTGCACTCAAAAGCATCGACCTGATGCACTTCGGCTGGAACATTGGCAAAGCATTCGGTAAAAAGCGCATCCACACCGCCACATTCATTAAGAAAGTCTTTGCTCACGCCCTCCGCGACATAGAAGTCTCAACCATCGAGCGCAAGATGTCGCACACCGAATCTGAATGTAGGATTAAGTTGGAGAGAGAAATTGGGTGAAATAAAATTTATCGCCTAGCCAATAATTTTACAAACTCCCATCCAAGACCAACTGCAATAAATAATGGAGAAAAGAACAAATAAATTAACTCAAAAACATTATGACTTTGGCCCTTCTCATACTCTCTTAATTCCGTAATATCATTATTGTAATCAGCTATACAATGATCAAGATTGTTGAAATATGACTCTAAAACTGGATCAGCATTTTCTAGTATAGGGAAACTTAGTGAGTCTATGTTAATTTGTTGTTTGTTTTTATAGCAATCTGAAACATAGTCTTTTTTCTCTCTAATCCATTGACAAGTTATATGATAACTATTATGTATTGTCGAATCTGCGAAAAAACAAAAAGGGTATTCGTTTAGATTTGATAAAAGTCTCGATTCGTGTTTGCTTTCTATACGATCCAGCAATCTATCATACTCCCTATTGCAAAGGAACATACGACCATCTTGTACGACGCCATAAATACCAAAACAAGTAAATAATAAAACTAAAAAATGTGATACTCTCCAAAATTTATCACTTGGTGTATATAATTTAACAGCAAACAACCATCCTAAAAAAGCCACAACGAAAACTGTTATTAAAAGGCATCGTGGCGAAATTAGCAATTCTTCTATTAACATATCAATGATATAGTTTAAATTTATCACAAATTTACCCAAAACTTTTCAGACTTAGCATTTCACACCTCATATTTTATCATCACACACTCCACATTTTACGAAAATCTGCACTTTAACTCACCTTCAATCACTATCCCAAAGTTATTTTGCAGTTATATTTTGGTGGGTGATTCCACCATTATAACACCGATTTCCTTTGCCATCAAATCATTAAAACTAATTCGCG
>ERZ772897.3038-NODE-3038-length-13215-cov-2.763450_pt1 | contig 13215 bp, 10 predicted proteins | sample MGYA00512125_ERZ772897 | MGnify/ENA primary metagenome ERZ772897 (study PRJEB29015, sample SAMEA2737660) | human gut metagenome | biome: human gut; feature: human-associated habitat; material: faeces | place: China | collected 2012 ... | reverse complement strand
GATGCCATCGAACATCCGGCCCAGCACCCGGGCGGTGTCGGCGATGGACTCCTTCACACCGATTTGGCTGCCAGTGGGACCCAGGTAGGTGGAACCCATGCCTAAGTCCTGGCAGGCCACCTCAAAGGCACACCGGGTCCGGGTGGAGGTTTTTTCGAAGATCAGAGCCACGTTCTTCCCCTCCAGATACCGGTGGGGAATGCCGGCCTTCTTTTTGGCCTTCAGATCTGCTGCGGTGTCCAGGAACTGCTGGATCTCCGCCGGGGTAAAGTCCAGGAGCTTTAAAAAATGGGTGTGGTTTTCCATGGGTGTCTCCTCTCTGTCCCGCCATGGGCGCTTTTATCATTTAGTCCGGGAAAATTGTGTAAAATTCTCCGGTTATAGTTAGGGTTATAGTTAGTGTTATAGTTAGTGTTAGTGTTAGAGTTATAGCGGGTGTTCGTGTAAGTGCCGGAGTCACGGCGGGGCGCAGCAGGTCCCCGGCCGGAGCGAAAAAGACAGATTCAGGAGAGCGTCTTTTTCAGGATCTCCAGCCCCTGGTCCATCTCCTCTTGGGAGATCACAAGAGGCGGCAGCAGCCGCATACCCGGTCCGGCGGTCAGCACCAGCAGGCCGTTTTCGATCAGCTTGCTTGCGATCTCCTTATTGGTCCAGCCGTCCTTCACCTGGATGCCGATCATCAGCCCCATGCCCCGGGTGGCGCCGAAGCAGGGCAGGTCCAGCGCCTCGATCTGGTTACGCAGATACGTGCCCTTGGCCCGGACGTCCTCCAGAAACGCGTCCGTCAGCGTCTCCTGCACCACCAGACCGGCGGCAGCGCACACCGGATTGGCGCCGAAGGTGGTGGCGTGAGTGCCGGGGCCCAGCACGTCCCGGCATTTCTCATTGGCCAGAATGCCGCTCATGGGCAGTCCCCCGGCAATGCCCTTGGCGAAGGACGCCACGTCCGGCAAAATGCCGTACTGCTGGAAGGCGAAGAGGCTGCCCGTCCGCCCTACGCCGGTCTGGACCTCGTCCACCAGCAGCAGCCAGTCCTTCTCCGCGCACAGTCTGGCAACGGCCTTCACATAGTCACGGTCCAGGGGCAGCACGCCGCCCTCGCCCTGGACCAGCTCCATCATGACGGCACACACGTCGTCCCCCGCCGCGGCCTCCAGGGAGGCAAGGTCGTTGGCGTCGGCATACCGGAACCCCTCGGTGAAGGGGAAGAAATAGTTGTGGAACACGTCCTGGCCAGTGGCCGTCAGGGTGGTGATGGTGCGGCCGTGGAAGGAGTTGTTCAGAGTGACGATGGCGGCACGGCCCCTGCCGTACTTGTCGAAGCTGTACTTTCTCGCCAGCTTAATCATGCCCTCGTTGGCCTCGCCGCCGCCGTTGGCGAAGAATACGCTGCTCATGCCGGTCCGCTTGCAGAGGATCTCCGCCAGCCGGGCCGGTGGCTCGGTGTAGAACAGGTTGGAGGTGTGGCCGATCTTCCCCGCCTGCTTGGCGATGGCGTCCACCCAGGGCTGACAGCCATAGCCCAGATCGCTGACGCCGATGCCGCTGGTGAAGTCGATGTAGGCGTTGCCCTCGGGGTCGTAGAGCGTGGCGCCCTGTCCATGGTCGATGGCCACCGGGAAGCGGCCGTAAGTGTTCATGATGTACTGCCCGGTCAGGGCCTTGATCTCTTGGCTGGTCATGGGATCAGTCCTCCTTTTTCAACATGGTGCCGATGCCCTCATCACTGAGGAGCTCAATGAGAATGGAATGGGGAATGCGTCCGTCCAGGATGTGGACCCGCTCCACGCCGCCGGCGATGGCGTCCACACAGCACTCCATCTTGGGGATCATGCCCCCGGAGATGATGCCCTGGGCCACCAGGCCCGGCACGTCGTAGGTGTGGACCACGTGGATCAGCGTCTCCTCGTCCCTGGGATTGCGCAGCAGACCCCGCACGTCCGTCAGCAGGATCAGCTTCTCCGCCCCCATGGCGGCTGCCAGCTTGGAGGCGGCGGTATCCGCGTTGATGTTGTAGGCGGTGTCCGCGTCCACGCCCTGGGCCACGGTGGACACCACGGGGATATAGCCGCTGAGCAGGGCGTTTTCCACCGGCTCCGGATTCACACCCGTGATCTTTCCCACCAGGCCGTACTTCTCGTCCAGCTGCTCCGCCTGGAACAGCTGCCCATCCATGCCGCACAGGCCGATGGCCTGGCCCCCCAGACGGTTCAGCTGAGCCACCAGATTCTTGTTGACCTTGCCGCAGAGGACGGACTGGACCACGTCCATGGTCTCGGCGTCGGTATAGCGCAGGCCGTCCACAAACCGGCTTTCGTGGCCGAGCTTCTTCAGCATCTCGCTGATCTCCGGCCCGCCGCCGTGGACCACCACCACCCGAATGCCAACCAGGGACAGCAGGATGATGTCGCACATGACAGCCCGGCGGAGTTCGTCGGACACCATGGCGTTGCCGCCGTACTTGACCACGATGGTCTTGCCGGTGAATTTCTGGATATAGGGCAGGGCTTCCACAAGCGTCCGCGCCTGCTGTGCGTGGGAGGACATCGTAACATCAACTCTTTTCTTGAAAATCGGCGGGATTCCGCCGGAGGGGGAGGAGGTGTCCCATGGGACGCGGGAATGGCAGCTATGATGACTGGACAGATGCACCCGCTACGGGGTGCGGATAGGCCGCCGGACAGCGGCCCATCTCCGCTCCCCGCAAGGGCACTATCGGGCATCCCGGTTTACGTCCGGTAATCCCCGTTGATCTTCACATACTCATAGGTGAGGTCGCACCCCCAGCAGGTGCAGCTGCTATCTCCCTCGCCCATGGTGATGGCAATGGTGACATCGTGCTCCGTCAGGACCCTCTTGGCCAGATCTTCATCAAAATCCAGCCCCCGGCCCTTGGCGCACACCTGGACGCTGCCCGCCTGACTCTGGAAGGCCACATCCACCTTGTCCGGATTGAAGTCCTCCCCGGAATAGCCCATGGCGCACAGCACCCGGCCCCAGTTGGCGTCCGCACCGAAGATGGCCGCCTTGGTGAGGGCGGAGCCGATCACGGATTTGGCGACGGTCTCAGCACTCTGCTCGCTCCCGGCTCCGGTGACGGTGCAGGTGATGAGGTGGGTAGCGCCCTCCCCGTCGGAGGCCATCTTTTTCGCCAGCTCCACACACAGGGCGCGCAGGGCCTCCACAAAGGCGTCGTAGTCCGGCCCCTTCTCCGTGATGACAGGGTTCCCCGCCAAGCCGTTGGCCAGGACGCAGCACGTGTCGTTGGTGGAGGTGTCTCCGTCCACGCTGATGCGGTTGAAGCTGACCTGAACGGTCTCCAGCAGGGCGGACTTGATCATCTCCGAGGAGATGGCGCAGTCGGTGGTCAGGAAGCACAGCATGGTGCCCATGTTGGGGTGGATCATGCCGGAACCCTTGGCGATGCCGCCCATCCGGACGGTCTTGCCGCCGATAACGGTCTCCACTGCCAGCTCCTTCTTGACGGTGTCCGTGGTCATGATGGCGTGGGCGGCCGCGTCGCTGCCCGCCGCCGTGTGGGCCGCCGCCGCGCACAGCTCCGGCATCCCCTGCTCGATGACCGCCACGTTCAGCGTCTGACCGATGACGCCGGTGGCGGCTACCACCACATCCTCCGGCCGGCAGCCCAGGGCCTTGCCTGCCGCCGCGCAGACCCGCTCCGCGTTTTCCTCTCCCATGGGGGCGCAGGCGTTGGCGTTGCCGCTGTTGATAACGGCAGCCCGGGCCTTTCCGTCCGCCAGATGGCGCTTGTCCACATGGATGTGGGCGGCCTTCACGGCGTTTTTCGTATACACGGCGGCGCAGGCGCAGTCCTCGTCGGACACGATCAGCGCCACGTCCTTTTTCCAGGCCGCGTGGGTCTTGACCCCCACGTGGATGCCCCCGGCCCGGAAGCCCTGGGCGGCGCACACGCCGCCGGTGATGAAGTTCAGCATCGTATCATCCTCTCTTCAACAGATAAGGGACATCTCTCCCCCGCCAAAATCAGGGCGCGCCTATCCCTTATCTCTTTTCTTCACTTTTGCCTCACAGCAGTCCAGCGGTCTCCTCAAATCCCAGCATAATGTTCATGTTCTGCACCGCCGCGCCGGAGGCCCCTTTCCCCAGGTTATCGAACAGGGCGGTGATGGTGAATCGCTCGTCATTTCCCGCCGCCACCAGGGTCAGGCCGTTGTCCCCGGCTCTGGCGTTGCCGTACAGCTTGGATCCTGCGTCCGCGCTCCCCTCCGGGGCCACATGGACCAGCTTTTCCCCGGCGTAGTGGTCCGCCAGCGCCTGCCACACCTGATGGAGGGTGGCCTCCCCCGTCAGCTGACTCCTGTGCAGGGGCACTGTGGCAGCCATGCCCTTGTAGTAGTCATCCACGATGGGCGTGAACACCGGGGGCTTTTTCAGGCCGCAGAGCTTCTGCATCTCCGGCAGGTGCTTGTGGGCCTGGGTCAGGCCGTAGAGGCCGGGGCTGTAAAGGCTCTCTGCCTTCTCCGCCGCCTCGTACTGGGCGATCATTTTCTTCCCGCCGCCGGAGTAGCCGGTGAGGGAGAAGCAGCACAGGTCCGCGTCCGCGGACAGCAGCCCCGCCTGAACCAGCGGCGCGACAATGGAGATGAACCCCGTGGCGTGGCAGCCGGGGTTGGCCACATATCGGGCCCCCGCGATGGCCTCCCGCTGGCCGGGCCGCAGCTCCGGGAAGCCGTAGACCCAGCCCGGCGCCGTCCGGTGGGCGGTGGATGCGTCGATCATCCGGGCGCCGGAGCCCTCCGCCAGGGCCACGGCCTCCACAGCCGCCGCGTCCGGCAGGCACAAAAACACGATGTCCGCTTCCGCCATCAGCCGTTTCCGTTCGCCCGGGTCCTTCCGCTTCGCCTCGTCGATCAGCAGCAGGCCGATGTCGTCCCGCGCCGCCAGCCGGTCATAGATTTGCAGGCCGGTGGTGCCGTCCTTTCCGTCGATGTAGACCTTTGGTTTCATATCATCACCCCAGTGAAGATAAGGGATAAGAGATATTACCGGATCTGCCTATCTTTTATCCTTTTATCTGTTCTCTTTGATCTTCTGAATGAACTGTTCGATCTCCCCGATCTGCCTTGCGGTCTCCGCCACCGCCGGGCCGCCGTAGCTGCTCCGCAGGGCCATACAGTTCTCCAGGTTCAGCGCGTCATACACGTCCGCCTCGAAGAGCTCGGAGACAGCCTTCAGCTCCTCCAGCGTCAGCTCCTCCAATGTCTTGCCCCGGGCCGTGCACTGGGCCACCAGATGGCCGGTGACGGTGTAGGCGTCCCGGAAGGGCATCCCCTTTTTCGTCAGGTAGTCGGCGCAGTCGGTGGCGTTGATGAAGCCGTGGCCGGCGGCCTTCCGCATGTTGTCCGTCCGGACGGTCATGGTGTCCAGCATGGCGGCGAACACCGGCAGGCACATCTCCACCGTGTCCACGGCGTCGAATACCGGCTCCTTGTCCTCCTGCATGTCCTTGTTGTATGCCAGAGGCAGGCCCTTCATGACGGTCAGCAGGCTCATCAGGTCGCCGTAGACCCGGCCCGTCTTGCCCCGGACCAGCTCCGCCACGTCCGGGTTCTTCTTCTGGGGCATGATGGAGGAGCCAGTGGCATAGGCGTCGTCCAGCTCGATGAACTTGAACTCCCAGCTGCACCAGAGGATGACCTCCTCGGCGAAGCGGCTCAGGTGCATCATCAAAATGGACAGGCTGCTCAAAAGCTCCAGCGCGTAGTCCCGGTCGCTGACGCCGTCCAGGGAGTTGCCCATGGGTGCGGCGAAGCCCAGGGCCTTTGCCGTCTCCCACCGGTCGATGGGATAGGTTGTGCCCGCCAGGGCGCCGGATCCCAGGGGACACTCGTCCAGCCGGGCCCCGCAGTCCTCCAGCCGGGTCACGTCCCGGCGGAACATGGCGGCATAGGCCATCAGATGCTGGGCAAGGGAGATGGGCTGCGCCCGCTGGAGATGGGTGTAGCCGGGCATCACGGCGGTCTGGTGCTTCTTCGCCTGACGGCAGAGGACCGTCTCCAGCTCCAGCAGCTGCCCCACGATGACGGGGATCTGCTCCCGGACATACATCCGGAAGTCCAGGGCCACCTGGTCATTGCGGCTGCGGGCAGTGTGGAGCCGCTTCCCCGCGTCGCCGATCCGGGCGGTGAGCAGGGCCTCCACGTTCATGTGGATGTCCTCGTTGTCGGCGGTGAATGCCGCCTTCCCCGCCTCGATGTCTGCCAGAATGTCCTCCAGACCGCTGGTGATGGCGGCGGCGTCCTCTTTGGAGATGATGCCGCAGTCCGCCAGCATGGCGGCGTGGGCCATGGAGCCGGTAATGTCCTCCCTGTACAGCCGCTGGTCAAAGCTGATGGAGGCGTTGAGTTCATTCACCAGCAGGTCGGTGTCTTTTTGAAAGCGTCCGCCCCAGAGTTTCATAAGCTGTTGTTCCTTTCATGGCAGACGCAGGGCGAAGAAGCCTCTCCGCCCCGCCCCTGTGGTCTTGTAATGGTCTTGCCTCTCCCCGCCGGGCATATTGAAAACATTTTCGGCAGGGCGTGTACCTGCCGAAAATACTTTGCCCCAGCCGCCCTGGGCAGCGTTCACCAGTCTGAGGACTGGTGGTGGGGCGGCTCGGAGGGGAGCCCGCTCCCCTCCGAAATCTCTCAGAGCTTCCCCTGCTCCCGCAGTGCCAGCACTGTGTCGGGCAGGCCCCACAGGTTGATGAAGCCGGTGGCGTTGGTCTGGTCATAGCTGCTCTCGTTGAAGGTCACCAGTTCCTCGGAGTACAGAGACTCGGGCGAGGTGATAGAGGCCGTTATCATGTTGCCCTTATACAGCTTCAGCTTCACGCTGCCAGTGACGTGCTCCTGGGTCTTGTCAGCGAAGGCGCTGAGGGCCTCCCGCAGGGGGGTGAACCACTTGCCGTTGTACACCAGGTCCGCGAAGTCCACCGCCAGCTTGCTCTTCATGTGGGCGGTATCCTTGTCGATGGTAATCATCTCCAGGCACTGGTGGGCCTTGTAGAGGATGGTGCCGCCGGGGGTCTCGTACACGCCCCGGTCCTTCATGCCCACCAGCCGGTTCTCCACGATGTCCAGCAGGCCGACTTCGCCGTCGATCGGCGACTTGACGTTGAGGTTGCCGATGCGCTCGCGGATGAGCTGCATGTTGCGCTTCATGTTGTCGAGGTTCTCCTCCATCTGCTCGATCTGCACCGAACGGTAGAGCGAATCCTGCACCTGCCGCTCGATGTTCAGCTCGCGTTTCTTTTCGGCCAGTTCGTAGTCCTCCTTCGACTGCAACCACTCCTCGCGGGCGATCAGGGCGTTCCTGTAAAGCTCCTCGTTCTGCTGCCAGGCCCGCTTCTTGCGCGACACGTCGAGATCCAGCTGCGCCTTGTCCTGCCGCAGCGAGAGTTTCTCCTGCTCCATCGAGATCAGCGTATTGCGCAGGATGTTCTGCTTTTCGGCCAGCTCGGCCTCGCTGTTCAAGATTTCGAGCGTGAGCGACGTGTTGCTCAGCACGACCAGCACATCGCCCTTTTTGACGGAGGTACCCTCCTCGACCACAAGCCGCTCGACGATGCCCGCTTCGAGGGGACTGAGCTGCACGGTGGTGATGGGCTGTACCTGCCCGGTGACGCGGATATAGTCGTTGAATTCACCGCGCACGACCTGCCCGACGGAAATCGTACGGGCATCGACGCGCAGCGTCGAGGAGTTGTCGCGCAACAGGAGCCACAACACGAAGACGAGGAACAGCGCCCCGGCCAGATAGGGGATGCCTTTTTTGGTAAACAGGGCGCGGATGCCCTTTTTCTTTTCGATACGGATGTCCATGTTATTTTCTGTTTTTCGTTAGCGGATCAGGGGCGCACCGTTGTAATACTCGACCAGGCGCGTTTTGATAATGTATTGCAACCGTGCGCGCAACCGTTCGGAGCGGGCCTGCAACAGGTTGTTGGCGGCGGTCTGAAGGTCGAGCGCCGAAACCATGCCCCGGTCGTACTTGCCGGCGACGGCGTTGTAGGCCAGCTCGGAGGCCGCGCTTTTTTTGCTGGCCTGCACGAACTCCTTGCCGTAGCCGAGCATCTGCTGGTAGTTTTGGGCGATTTCGCTTTGCAGGGCACGCAACGTCTGATCGCGCTGCTGCTCGGCGATCCGCCAGTTGTTGCGGGCGCGGTTTGTCCTCGTGCGGCGCGAAAGCCCCCCGAAGATGGGGATGTTGAGCTGGGCGGAAAAGTAGTAACCGCGGTTATCACGGAACTGGCTCCTGAACGGCTCGTACAACGAATGGTCGTCGAGGCTCATGAAAAAATTGGTCGAGTATCCGCCGCCGACATAGACCGACGGGAAAAAGCCGCCCCGGGCGACCGAATACTGGAGTTTCGACTGCCGCACGTTATAACCGGCGCTGCGGGCCTTGGGATTGTTGTCGAGGGCATAGGCGACCACATCGGAGAAGGGCGCCGTGCCGGCCGGGGTTTCGATGGCGAGATCCGTCTCGATCCCCAGGGGGCGGTCGGGCGGATAATTCATCGTTTCGGCAAGCGTGATCCTGGCCAGTTCGAGGTTGTTTTCCTGCTGCGTGAGCAGGTAGTCGTCCGAAGCGCACTGCGCCTCCTGCTCGGCCACGTCGGCGGCGCTCTTGAGCCCCAGTTCGAGCAGCTTGCGGCTCTTGGCGAGGTTGCCGGTGCTGGTTTCCAGCTGTTCACGGGCAAGGCGCACGCTTTCGGTGTAATAGACGACGTCGAAATAGGCCTGCATGGTATTGAGCGCCACCTCGTCCTTGACCCGCTGCAACTCCTCGACGCCCATCAGGCGCATCACCTTCGCGGCACGGATGGTATTGATCCCCGTAAAGCCGGCGAAAACGGGCATTTGCCCCGAAACGCCGTAGTTGTTGGAAAGGTTCGAAACGTCGGTATAGGTATTGGTCTCGGGGTCGACCGAACGGCCGAAACTGGTCGTGGCGCTGACCGAGCCGCTGACCGAGGGCACGAGCGCCGCTACGGATTCGATATAGTCCTGGCGGTAGTTGCGGTTGGTGTAATCCTGCTGCCGCACGACGGGACTGTGTTCGACGGCATAGGCCATGCACTCGTCGAGGGTCATACGCACGACGGGCTCGGCCGCATTCGGGGCGGGGTCGGACAGAGAATCCACGGCAGGATCCGCGACGATGACGGTTTCCGTTGCCGCAATATCTGCGGCCGAAGCCCCCACGGGAGCAACGGGCGCAGCATCCGGCTGCACAGAGGCGGCGGGCAGGGATATCTGCGCCGCGGCGAGTGTCCAAAAAATTGACAGAATGAGGAGTAATAACAGTCGTTTCATCCTTGATTAGCGGGTATTGTTCGTTCGGGACATTTCGGAGCCAACCCCGTGCCAAATGAATTAAACAACTGTATTACAAACTATTAACATAAACAAAGATCAGACAAAGTGTAAAAAAAATTTACACCCCTGTAAATTTTGTGGACACAAAGGGGCGATTTCACGATTTTAACGCTAATTTTACCGCAAAACAAACCGGAAACACCATGGCAAAAGAGGGAACACTACTGATCGTGGACGACAACCGCAGCATCCTGGCGGCATTGCGCCTGCTGCTGGAAAAATATTTCGCACGGGTGCTGACCCTCCCCACCCCCAACCGGCTGGCGACGACCCTGCGCGAGGAACAGATCGACGTGATCCTGCTCGACATGAATTTCACGGCGGGCATCAACACCGGTAACGAAGGCATCTACTGGCTGAGCGAGATCCACGCCCGCAGGCCGGATATCAAAGTCGTGCTTTTCACGGCATACGCCGATATCGACCTGGCCGTGAGGGCAATGCGCGACGGTGCGGTGGACTTCGTCGTCAAACCGTGGGACAACGACCGGTTGGTGGCTTCGCTGCGCAACGCATACAATCTGGCGCGGTCGGCTCGCGAGGTGAAGCAGCTCAAGGAGATCAAGCGCGAGCTGGCCTCGGAGCAGCCGATGTTCTGGGGCGAAAGCCCCGCCATGGCGCGCATCCGCGAAATCGTGGAGAAGGTTGCGGCCACGGACGCCAACATCCTGATCACGGGGGAGAACGGCACCGGCAAGGAGATGCTGGCACGCGAGATACACAACCGCTCGGCGCGCAGCGGCGAACTGATGGTTTCGGTGGATATGGGAGCCGTACCCGAAACGCTCTTCGAGAGCGAACTGTTCGGCCATGTCAGGGGAGCCTTCACCGACGCCCGGGCCGACCGCGCCGGGAAATTCGAGGTCGCCGACCACGGCACGCTTTTCCTCGACGAGATCGGCAACCTGCCGCCCCACCTGCAATCGAAGCTGCTGACGGCCATCCAGGGCGGGCGTATCTTCCGCGTGGGCAGCAACACGCCCGTAGCGGTGGACATCCGCCTCATCTGCGCCACGAACCGCGACCTGTTCGGAATGGTAGCGCGGGGGGGGGAGTTTCGCGAAGATCTGCTCTACCGCATCAACACGATCCATATAGACCTGCCGCCCCTGCGGCAGCGCCGCGAAGACATCCTGCCGCTGGCGGAAATGTTCCTCAAACGCTACGCCACGAAGTACAACAAACCGATCGAGGGTTTCGACCAGGCAGCGGTGCGCGAAATGGACGAATACCCTTGGGCGGGTAACATCCGCGAATTGCAGCATACCGTCGAAAAAGCCGTCATCATGAGCGACGGGAGGCGAATCACCCCCGCGACACTGCTGCTGCGGCCGGCTCCGGCCGCAGTGCAGGCCCTGGCATTCTCGACGCTCGAAGAGATGGAGCGCGGCATGATCGGTCAGGCGATGGCGCGTTACGCAGGCAACCTTACCGAGGTGGCGCGGCAGCTGGGCATCACGCGCCAGACACTCTACAACAAGATCAAACGCTACGGGTTATGAAACGCGAAGGAATAGCCTACGGCCCCGTAATCGGGTACACGGCGTTGCTCATCGCCGCTTCGGGAGCACTCGGATGGGTGGTAACAGGGTCATGGTACCCGCTGGCGATCCTGCTCGTCCCGGTGATCGGGATCGCGGCATACCGCCTCATAGGGCTTTACAGCGATTCGATACGCCGTGTAACCTTCATGTTCAACGCCATCGACAACGACGACTTCACGTTCCGCTTCCATGAAGACCCGTCGAAAGTGGACAACGGCATGCTCAACGCCGCCCTGAACCGTATCAAGGAGATCCTGGTGCGCGCCAAGGTACGCGCCGAAGAGCGGGAACGCTACTACCAGCTGATCATGGAGTATGCACGCACGGGGCTAATCACCATCAACGACGCGGGAAGCGTCTACCAGGCCAACGGCGAGGCGCTGCGCATCTTCGGGCTGCCGCGCTTGACCCACATCCAGCAACTGGAACTGCCCGCTCCCGAAGCATACCGGGTACTGACGACGATCCGCCCGGGCGAAAAGCACCATGTGTCGTGCGTGACCGAAACGGGCGAAATGGGCCTGTCGCTGGGATGTTCGCAGATCGTACTCGAAAAACGCCGGCTGCGCGTGGTGGTCGTGAGCGACATCAACAGCGAGCTGAGCGAGATGCAGATCGAATCGTGGAGCAAGCTGACGCGCATCCTGACGCATGAAATCATGAACTCGCTCGCGCCGATCACCTCCCTGAGCGATACGCTGCTGCATATCGACCGGACGATGAATGCCGATGTGGCGCACGGGCTGGATACGATCTCGGCCACGAGCCGGCGGCTGATGGCCTTCGTCGAGAATTTCCGCCGATTCACGAAGATCCCGGTGCCACAGAAGGCACCCTTCGAGGTGCGGGAACTGCTGGAGCACGCCATGACGCTGATCGCTGCGGAAGGCATCCGCATCCGGCTCGACGTCGAACCGGCCGACACGATGATCTATGCCGACCAGATGTTGGTCGGACAAGTGGTGGTGAACCTGCTCAAGAATGCCCGCGAAGCGGTAGGGACACGGCGGGACGCCTGCATCGAAATCACGTCGCGCATAGACCCGCAGGAAAACGTGGTCATCGAAATAAGCAACAACGGCGGGGCGATCCCCGCCGAAGTAACCGAAAATATCTTTACGCCTTTCTTCACGACCAAACCCGACGGATCGGGCATCGGCCTGAGCGTCTCGCGCCGCATCATGCAGCTGCACAACGGCTCGCTGCGCCTGACGGCCAACACGGACAACCGGGTGACCTTCACGCTCCTGTTCGGATAGACGCCCGTAATGCGCCGTATTCCGTCCCGGCGAACTTCCGGGTCACGGAATCCAGCGGGGACAGCCCCGCCAAAACAATGCCTGGCCGGGAACGGCACCCCACAGGAACGGGACAGCAATACCCTACCGCGGCAGTGGCACCGAGATCGTCCGCGCATCGAGGAACGCATCGGGGAAGGAACCGTTGTTCCAGGCCTGGCCGTTCGAGATGGTGAAATGCCGTCCCAGCCGCAATGTATTGTTGTCGATCACAGTGACACGTGAGGGCAGGTTCTCCTTATGGATCACCACCACCGAAGTCATCGTAACCGAGGGTTTGACCTTCATCCGGCCCTCGGCACGGTAATCGGGTTTCCAGGGCGACAAATGCGCCAGCGAGTCGGGAAGCTCGAACTTATTACGAAGCGAATCGGGAAGCTCATACTTCCCCGAACGGGGCGAATCGGGCTTTTTCAGCCCGAACTTATTGGGTTCCTGCGCCGAAATCGCAAGGGCCGCAAGCAGGGCGGCCGCCAGAATAAACATCCTTTTCATAACTATCCCTCCTATCTTTTATTTGGTCTCTCCAAAATTACAATTCCCTCAGAACACTTCCCGCAGAATCCGCACCGACTGCACCGCGCTGATGGCGTCGAGATGGTAGCCGAAATAGACCAGCACGGCATTGAGGAACTCGACGCGCTGCGTACGGTTGAGACCGATTTCGGCCAGGCAACGTACGTCGCACTCCATCATATCGCGCAGGATACGTGTGCATTCCTGTGTCATAAAACTAACGTGCTGCGGCCGCGTTTTGGTATAAAGTCCCTCACGGATATCGAACCAATCGTCGGCCGAGTAGTCGTTGCCCGGGCAAAAACCCAGGAAACGGCTCAGGTTGGCCAGGAACCAGAGGTGGAAATTGGCCACCCCCTCGTCCATCGAATCGAGCGCCCCGACGCTGTTCCATACAAAATCGAAAAGCGCCTGGTTGGGTTCGTCGTATTCCCTGACGAGGCGGTACAAAAC
>ERZ772897.3033-NODE-3033-length-13241-cov-15.026088_pt1 | contig 13241 bp, 9 predicted proteins | sample MGYA00512125_ERZ772897 | MGnify/ENA primary metagenome ERZ772897 (study PRJEB29015, sample SAMEA2737660) | human gut metagenome | biome: human gut; feature: human-associated habitat; material: faeces | place: China | collected 2012 ... | reverse complement strand
TCTATGTAAATGGAGAGTATTCAAACACAGGTGTGGATTCCACTCCGGTGAACGAGGGCGATACTTACGAGTTTAAGGTAGAAAAATAATGAAGCTGAAAACAAGGGAAGTGGCAATATTCGGTATGCTTGGTGCTTTGATGTATGCATCAAAAGTATTTATGGAATTACTGCCGAATGTGCATTTGCTTGGAGTTTTTACAATTTCTTTTACACTTGTTTATCGGAAAAAGGCACTGTATCCGATTTACACGTATGTATTACTGAATGGATTGTTTACGGGATTTGCGACATGGTGGATACCGTATCTGTATCTCTGGACAATTCTGTGGGGCGTGACCATGCTGCTTCCACGAAAAATTCCGAAGAAGATACAGCCAATTGTGTATATGGTAGTAAATGCATGTCACGGATTTTTGTTTGGAACACTTTATGCCCCAACGCAGGCAATTCTTTTTGGACTGAGTTTTAAGGGGATGATTGCCTGGATCATTGCTGGCTTGCCGTGGGATTTTGTGCATGGCATCAGCAATTTCTTCTGTGGAATATTGATTGTTCCGATTGTGACACTGCTGCGGAAGTTAGAGAAACAAGTGGGATGAGAAGTGTATAGAATCATTGTGGATATTTTCAGAAACGAAAAGCGGAAGCTGTCTTAAAACACAGCTTCCGCTTTTCGTTTTTATTCTTTATCTTTGGCGATCGGCAGAGTGAAAATAAATTCTGTGCCAACGCCCTCTGTACTGATACAGTTGATATTTTCTCCATGAGCCTGAATGATTTCTTTTACAATGGAAAGTCCAAGACCGGTGCCGCGCTTGTCTTTTCCGCGGGAGAGGTCGGTTTTGTAAAATCTTTCCCAGATTTTTTTCAGACTGTCTTTGGGAATACCGATTCCGGTATCCTTGACCGAGACAAATACTTTGTCGTTCTTCTCGGTTGTCTCAATCGTGATCGTGGAATCCTGATGACTGAACTTGATCGCATTGTCGATCAGATTGTAAAGTACCTGTTGGATTTTGCTGAAATCAGCAGTGACAAACAACTGCTCACCGGAGAGAATCAGGTTGAAGCGGATATGTTTGTTGGCACAGATTCCCTCAAAAGTCAGGAGCGTTGTCTTGATCGTCTGGTTGATATCAAAATCCGTCACATCTAGCATAACACCATGAGAACCAAATTTATTTAATTCCAGAAGGCTTTTGGTCAGTTTGTTTAACCGTTCTGTCTCAAACAGGATGATGTTTAAATACTTTTCCTGCATTTCAACCGGGATAGTTCCGTCTAACATCGCTTCCACATATCCCTTGATCGAGGTGAGCGGGGAGCGGAAATCGTGTGAGACATTGGAGATAAACTTTCTCTGATCTTCCTCTAACGTGTTCAACTCATTCGCCATATAGTTTAAGGATGCGGCGAGATAACCAATCTCATCATTGGAGTGCACGTCGATCTTGGCATCAAAATTTCCTTTGGAATATTCGTCTGCCGCATGGGTGATCTTGCGGATCGGAATATAAACTACATATGTAAATAATGCAAGTACGACAAACGCTGCGGCAAAGATCAGAGCCAGTGTTGTGTATGCGATCGCGGACAGACTGTTTGCAGATGCGGTCAGATACGATTCTGATTTGTGAATGATCACATAGCCACGCACTTTGTAGTTGACAGTGATCGGGGAAAATACACTCAGCATATTTTCCTGAAAATAATCGTAAAAGGTTCCGACACGATAATAGCGGTTGCCGAAGTCTGTCATATCAAAGTCCGGAATCGTTTCGTCCGTATTTTCTGTGTCAGCAGTGTTGATCAGGATCTTTCCGTGTGTATCTACGATCCAGATATCTGCGTTCAGATAAGTGTCCAGAGCGCTGAGCTGCTCGTTGATCTCATCTAACGTCATGGAATTGCTGAAATAATTCTGCGCATAACTGGATGAGATCAGGGCAGATTCCCGGTATAAATTCTGAGCCTCTTTTTTTTCAAGGTGCTGGAAGGTGAGGTGGTAAGTGAAGGTCGCAATGATGAGAAAACCAAGCAGGCCAAAAAGCAGATAACCACCTAAAAGCTTTAAGTATAATGTACGTTTCATTTAATCTCTGACCTCAAATTTGTATCCAATTCCCCATACCGTAGCAAGGCTCCAGTTCGCATGGTCTTTAATCTTTTCACGGAGACGTTTTACATGGACATCCACCGTTCTTGTATCACCGATGTATTCATAGCCCCAGATATGGTCTAAGAGCTGTTCTCTGGTGAAAACCTGATTTGGAGAGGAAGCAAGGAAATATAAAAGTTCCAGTTCCTTTGGCGGCATATCCACTGCCTGCCCCATATAAATGACGGAGTAATTCGAAAGATTGATGACCAGATCTTCATATTTGACACATTTCAGATCCGGGATCACTTCCTCGGTTTTCACTGGCTGATAACGTCTTAACACGGCTTTGACGCGGGCAACAAGTTCCTTAGAATCAAAAGGTTTCATCATATAATCATCCGCACCGAGTTCAAGACCTAACACTTTGTCAAAAATTTCACCTTTTGCGGAGAGCATAATGATCGGAACATTTGCTTTTGCACGCACTTCACGGCACACCTGATAGCCGTCGATTCCAGGTAACATCAGATCGAGCAAAATAAGGTTTGGATTATACTGCTCAAATGCGGTCAGTGCTTCCTCCCCATCGTTTACAATCTTTGTGTCAAAGCACTCCTTTGTGAGATAAAGGGAAATCAGCTCTGCAATATTATTATCATCATCAACAATTAAAATTTTCTGTTTCGCTGCCATATATCCTCCTTGTTTGCGAAGCAAATCCTATTTTACAAAGTAAAATTTAACCTCTGTGTGAGGAGAGGATTTAGCCTCCTTGTTATTTAAATTCGGCAATTGTTACACCCGCATCGCCCTCGCCGTATTCGCCGAGGTGATAGGACTTCACATGTTTCTGGCGTTTCAGATAAGTGTGCACGGCATTCCGCAGTGCACCGGTTCCTTTTCCATGTACGATGCGCACGGAGCCTAAATGGGAAAGATAAGCGTCATCGAGATATTTATCCAATAAAGCAATCGCCTCATCTGTGGTTTTTCCGATGAGGTTGATCTCCGGGGAGATCGTTGCGGATTTGCTCATGCGGATTTTTCCGGCTCCGGTTTTGTTTGCTTTGGCACCGGACATCATCGGGGAATCCTCGTCGATCAGGATCAGGTCATTGATATTGACAAGAGAGCGTAAAATTCCCATCTGGACGTAAAGGTCGCCTTTCGCGTTCGGAAGTGTGTGCACGGTTCCTTTTAAATTCATGCTGATCACTTTTACAGTGTCGCCAATCTGAAGTTTTTTCGGGACTTTGTGGTTTGGAACAGCATTTTTCTTCTGGTCGGCAAGCTTTTTCTGGCTCGCATTCATCTTGTCACGAAGTCTGGTGCGCTCTTTTTCCATCTCGCTCATTGGAGCATTTGCTTTGCCGTATTTGTTAAAGTTGCGGATTGTCTCATCTGCCACGTCTTTGGCTTCTTTTAAGATGCGGAACGCTTCCTCGTTTGCATCGCGCAGTATCTTGTCGCGGCTTGCATCCAATTTTTCCTGCTTTTGCTCGAGACGCTCTTTTAAGGACTGGATTTCCTGTTTATAGCGGTTGATCTCAGCCTGTTCTTTTTCGATGGTCACACGGCTTTTTTCGAGATCGGCAAGGAGATCTTCGAAGTTTTCATCATTTTCACTGATGCGGGTTTTGGCATCTTCGATGAGGTCTTTGCTAAGACCAAGTTTTTCCGAGATCGCAAAGGCATTACTTTTTCCCGGAATACCGATTAAAAGCCGGTAAGTCGGGCTTAAAGTTTCAACATTAAATTCACAGCAGGCATTTTCCACGCCCGGGGTGGAAAGAGCAAATACTTTCAATTCACTGTAGTGAGTGGTTGCCATGGTGCGCGCGCCATATAAGTGCAGCTTGGATAAAATGGAGATCGCAAGGGCGGCACCTTCCGTCGGGTCGGTTCCGGCACAAAGCTCGTCAAAGAGAACGAGCGAACGGTCGTTGACCTTTTTCAAAATACGGATGATATTGGTCATATGGGATGAGAAAGTACTTAAACTCTGTTCGATACTCTGCTCATCGCCGATATCTGCAAATACTTCCTCAAATATACCAAGCTCCGACCGCTCAGAAGCCGGAATATGAAGACCGGACTGTCCCATTAAAGTAAGAAGTCCCACGGTCTTTAAAGAGACAGTTTTACCACCGGTGTTTGGACCGGTTACAATCAAAAGCTTGAAATCTTTGCCGAGCATGACATCGATTGGAACCACTTTTTTCTTATCGAGCAGTGGGTGACGTCCCTTCTTAATATGAAGATATCCTTCATTATTAAACGTCGGTGCAACACCGTTGTAGGTCTGCGCATAAGCAGCTTTTGCAAAAATAAAATCAAGTTCTGCCAAAATTGTATAATCGGCAGCAATCTGTTCAGAAAAATTAGCAGTCAGCCTGCTCAGGTTTTCTAAGATTTTTTCGATTTCGTCTTTTTCTTTTAACAGAAGTTCTTTGTATTCGTTATTCAGATTCACGACCGCCATCGGTTCAATGAAAAGGGTGGAACCGGATGAGGACTGGTCATGTACCATGCCGGGAATCTGGGATTTTGCCTCGGCTTTGACTGGCAGACAGTAGCGTCCGTCGCGCATGGTGATCACAGCGTCCTGCAAATAGCTTCTGGTTGTGCTGTTGTTGATCATGTTGTTCATCTGGGCGCGAATCCTGTCGTTCATGCCGCGCATGGAACGGCGGATGGAACGCAGTGTGCTGCTTGCGTCGTCGGCAATCTCGTCCTCTGCGAGAATGCAGCGCTTAATCTCGTCATAGAGCGGTGTCAGCGGTTCGATTTCGGTGAAAAATCCGGTCAGTGAATCGTCTGGAACTTCCTCTTTTTCTGAGCGGGAAAATGCTTTTACACGCTTGGCAGCCTCTAAGAGAGAACAGATCGAAAGCAGTTCTGCAGCGCTTAAGGAGGCTCCGATCTCTAAACGTTTCAGCGAATCGTTGACGCTGTGTACGCCGGAAAATGAGAGATTTCCACACCGGAACAGACGGCTTAAAGCATCCTTTGTCTGGAGCTGAAGCTGCTCGATCTGTGTCTTGTCTGTGATGGGACGCAGTGCGAGGCAGCGTTTTTTTGCCTCCGGACTGCATGCGTATTCAGACAGCTGATTTAAAATTTTATTATATTCTAAGGTTTTTAAAACTTTTTCATTCATAAAACAAAAGTACTCCATCATCGTTTTAGCTGATCAATTTTTATTATAGACCAAAGTGAAGCTGATGAAAAGAAGAGTTTGGCAGGAATTGCGCAAAAAAAGAAAGTATTGCAAGCGTATGTGTTTCAATTTATAATATAGATTGGTATGATTTTTCATGTATGGATCAAAAAGTAAAACAGATACAAGCTTGATTGCATTTGAAGGTGCGGCAGGAATGTCACTGCCTGGAAAGGAATATCATGCAGGAAAACAAACAGGATAAATATGAATTTATCAGCGAGAAAATAAAGGACAAACCCGTGAATAAAAAGAAACTGGCATATCACGTATGTATTGTCGTGCTTCTGGCAGTTTTATTTGGAATTGTGGCGAGTGTTACGTTCGTGCTGTGTCAGCCGAAAATAGATGGTATGCTTCATCCGAAGGAAGATCCGACCATCACGATCCCGAAAGATGAACCGGAGCAGGAGACGGAAACGGAAGAACCGGATACAGAGACAGAAACAAACGAACCGGATTCTGAGCCACAGATCGTGTACGAACAGCTTACACTGGATGATTTCCAGACATTGCAGAATGAGATGTATGCGATCGGGAAGCAGGCAAACAAGTTTATCGTGGCAGTGACAGGGGTAAAGAGTAATACAGACTGGTTCAATAATGCCTATGAGAGCAAGGGACAGGGTTCCGGTATTATTATTGCAAACAGTGGTCAGGAACTGTTGATCCTGACTGAGAGGAAAGTCATTGCAGGAGCGTCTTCTGTCTATGTGACCTTTGTCAATGACACATCGGTGGAAGCCTCTATCAAAAAATACGACGGAAATACGGGAATTACCGTACTCAGTGTTCCGGTGGATGAGATCGACAATGATACCATGAATCTGATATCAGTCGCAGTGCTTGGCAACTCGCTTGCCATCACACAGGGAACGCTTGCGCTTGCAGTTGGAAGTCCGCTTGGAACGAATTATTCCATTTTGACAGGAAATATCACTTCATCTGCTTATTCCATTTCAACAATTGATGCGAATTATGATATTTTTACAACGGATATTGTGGGAAGCAAAAACGGAAGTGGGGCACTTATCAATTTAAACGGCGAAGTGATCGGTCTTGTCACACAGGGATACAGCAGTGAGGGCGATCAGAATACGCTGACAGCAATCTCTATTTCAGAATTGAAACCGGTGATCGAGATGTTGTCCAATAATAAAGATATTCCATACATCGGTCTGGAAATCACTACAGTTACCAATACAATCGCAAAAGAGAATGATATTCCAAAGGGCGTTTATATTAAGGAAGTAAAAATGGATTCGCCGGCGATGGCAGCAGGACTACAGAGCGGTGATGTCATTACAGAGATTGACGGGGAAGCGGTGATCTCGGTTGATGGATATCAGACAAAATTGCTTTCCCTCACACCGGGCGATGTGGCGGAGGTCACGATTCAGAGACAGGGAAATGATGGTTATACGGAGATTAAATGCCCTGTAACGGTCAGTGTTTTACAGTAATACAAATACATAATTTGGAGGAAATAATTGTTATGAAATATATTGAAAGTCTTCGCGAAGGCGAGCGGATCAATGAGATTTACCTGTGCAAGACAAAACAGTCTGCGCTGACGAAGGCAGGAAAACCTTATGAAAACGTTATTTTACAGGATAAAACAGGAATCCTGGATGCAAAAATCTGGGATCCGGGTTCTGTTGGAATCGATGATTTTGATTCGTTGGATTACGTTGCTGTTATGGGAGATATCACAAGTTTTCAGGGGAATTTACAGCTCTCCATCAAGCGTGTCAGAAAAGTGCAGGAAGGGGAGTATGATCCGAAGGATTATCTTCCGGTCAGCGAGAAAAATATTGATGAAATGTATGAGGAACTGTGCGGTATTATCCGTTCGGTGAACAATCCATATTATAAAAAACTGTTAAGCAGTTTTTTCTTAGAGGACAAAGAGTTTGAGAAACGTTTCAAATTCCACTCCGCAGCGAAAACCGTTCATCATGGTTTTGTGGGTGGATTGTTAGAGCATACGCTCAGTGTGACAAAGCACTGTGATTATTTTGCAGCTTATTATCCTATGTTAAACCGCGATCTGATTGTGACTGCGGCGATTTTCCATGACATCGGAAAATTGGAAGAATTATCTGTTTTCCCGGAAAATGATTACACAGACGAAGGACAGCTGTTAGGTCATATTATGATCGGGGCAGAGATGGTCGGAGAGCGTATCCGCACGATCGAAGGTTTCCCGGTTCGCATGGCAAACGAATTAAAGCATTGTATTCTCGCACATCACGGAGAGCTGGAATATGGTTCGCCGAAGAAGCCGGCACTTGCAGAAGCACTGGCACTCAGTTTTGCTGATAATGTGGATGCGAAGATGGAGACGATTCGTGAAATTTTTACCAATGTACCGGAGAATAATGTGGAGTGGCAGGGATTCAACCGTCTGCTCGACAGCAATATCCGGAGATCCAGTCTGAAGTAAATGTTGTGGTGAATAAAAGGAAAAAAGAATGAATAAAAACGATATCATTACATTGAAGATTGAGGATATAGGAATTGATGGAGAGGGCATCGGAAAGCTGGATGGCATGACTTTTTTCGTCAAGGATGCAGTGATCGGGGATGAGATTGAGGCGCGCATTACCAAATTGAAAAAGAATTATGGTTATGCGAGAGTGGAGCAGATCGTAAAGCCGTCCGGCTTCCGCACGGAGCCAAAATGTGAACTGCACAGACGCTGCGGCGGCTGCCAGATTCAGGCGATGGATTATGCAAAGCAGTTAGAGTTCAAGGAGAACAAGGTAAAAAACAATTTGATCCGTCTCGGCGGATTTCATGCAGACTTTGTGGATTCTGTGATGGAGCCGATCGTTGGCATGGAGAATCCTTACCGTTACCGCAATAAGGCACAGTTTCCAATCGGAAAAGATAAAGAGGGAAATATCATTGCCGGGTTTTACGCCTCGCGCACGCACAGCATTATCCCGGTCAAAGACTGCATGCTTGGCGTGGCAGAAAACCGTGAGATTTTAGAAGCGATCCTATCCTATATGCGTGAGTGCCACATAGAACCTTATGATGAGAAAACCGGAAGAGGGCTTGTGCGCCACGCGCTGATCCGCTATGGATTTACGACAAAAGAGATCATGGTATGCCTTGTCGTTAACGGCAGGAAACTTCCGGCACAGAATGTGCTTGTGGAGAAATTACAGGCAATCCCAGGCATGACAAGTATTTCCATGAATATCAACCAGAAGGATACGAATGTGATCCTCGGTGATAAGACCGAGACTATCTGGGGACAGCCTTACATTACGGATTACATTCATTTAAGGGACTGCACGAATTTTGAGCGGACAGGAAAAGCAATCTCCTATCATATCTCACCACAGTCTTTTTATCAGGTGAACCCGGAACAGACCGAGAAGCTTTACAGCCTTGCGTTAGAGTATGCAGGACTTACCGGAAAGGAGTCCGTCTGGGATCTGTACTGTGGAATCGGAACCATTTCTTTATTCCTTGCCGGAAAAGCATGGCATGTGTATGGAGTGGAGATCATACCACAGGCGATCGCCGATGCAAAGGACAATGCAAAGCGGAATGGATTTTCCAATACCGGGTTTTTCGTTGGAAAAGCAGAGGAAGTGCTGCCGGAATTTTATGCGGAGCATAAAAATGAAAAGACAGATATGCTGCACCCGGATGTGATCGTGGTCGATCCGCCGAGAAAAGGCTGCGATGAGAAATGTTTAGAGACAATGCTTCTGATGAAGCCGGAACGCATTGTTTATGTGAGCTGTGATTCTGCGACACTGGCGAGAGATCTTAAGGTGCTGGCGGAAGGCGGATATGAGGTGAAACGTGTCCGGGCGGTGGATCAGTTTGCGCATACAACACATGTAGAGACTGTTGTTTTACTTTCCAAGGGCGCTAAAGATCCGGTGGATCTTTGCTCAGCGCGAACCGAAGTGGAACGGAGAATGGTCGACAGCAGAAAAGTGAAGGTGGACTTCTCTCTGGAGGATATGGATTTATCTGAATTCAAGGGAAAAGCAACTTATGAGCAGATAAAGGCATATGTACTGGAGCAGACAGGACTTAAGGTTTCATCACTGTATATCGCACAGATTAAGAAGAAGTGTGGACTGGACGTGGGAGAGAACTTTAATCTGCCAAAATCAGAGAATGCGATACAGCCACAATGTACACTGGAGAAGGAAGAAGCAACCATGCAGGCGTTTAGGCATTTTGGAATCATATAGATTGTTTCATGAAAAGGAGTTAAGGATACTATGCTTAGACACGATATGGTAGAAACTGTCGGAAAGGAATTTCTGACAAGTAATATAGAAGCCGGAGAATATAGCTATGTTCAGGCGGCAGGTGGGAAATCACAACTGGAAGCAAAGGTTGGTCATCCTGTATCACATTTCAAATTGGATATTCGATTTGAAATGGATGATGTGGTGGTTTTGATTGAGACAAAGCAGAACTATGTGGATGATGATGAAAAGCAGTTGCGTGAATATCTTGAAGAAGAATGTGCAATTCATCCGGGAAACAAAGCTATTTGTATTCTTGCCAATACAAATAACGATAAAATCAAGGTGTGGAAGTCATTTGTTGATGATGAACATGTATTGAAAGATGAAGCTATGTTGGATAGAATGGCTCATTATGTAAGACTGTTCAGAATCAATAAATCTAATGATCGAGAAAAGGTTCTTAGGAATACATATTCATTAAATGAGCTTTTACATAAAAAAGATATTGACGAGAATCTTCGCAGTCAGTTTGTAGGAACAAGCCTTTTGTATATTAAAGACCTTGTAAAAAAGAAAGGTACTGTTTTGATTACAAAAGAGTTCGTTGATTCTATTAAAGAGTTTTGGAGCCTGATGACACCGAAAAGTATTAGAGGTGCCATTGAGGATGTATTATCTGATTTATTGGATGGTTCTGATAATAAGGCTAAGAAGATTGAATTACTTCAAAAGAATGTTCTGGGAAATCAAAAGGTCAGAGCTTTGAAAACAACTGATTGGGTAGAAATTCTTGAAACAATTATGTTGGATATTTATAGATATATTGATACTGACAGTTCAGAAGGTCAGGACATTCTGAATATGTTCTTCATTGCTTTTAATAAATACACAGGAAAAGCAGATAAAAATCAGGCGTTTACACCTGACCATATTACAGAGTTTATGTGTCGTGTCACAGGTGTAGATAGAACAAAGCGTGTTCTGGATGCAACTTGTGGAAGTGGTTCTTTCCTTGTACAAGCGATGGTAAAAGAGCTTGCTGATTGTAGACGTGGTAAACGTGAAAAGGAAGCAAAAGACCTTATGCGTAAGGTGAAAGAAGAACATATTTATGGAATTGAAGTTGAAGAAAAAGCCTATGGTCTTTCTACAACCAATATGCTGATTCATGGTGATGGAAACAGTAATATCAAATTTGGAAGCTGCTTTGATTATAAGGATTTTATTAAAGATGCAGACCCAGATATTATTCTTATGAATCCACCGTATAATGCAAAACCTATTGGAATTCCGGCTAAATATAAAGCAAGTTGGGGAAATTCAAAGAATGGCAAGGAAGACCCAACAAAGGGGTTTGTGTTTGTTCATTATCTTTCTGATGTAATCAAAGAAATGAATGATAAAAGAGAAGTAAATGGTCAACCACGTAAGACAGTGAAAATGGCTGTATTGCTTCCGGTTGCAGCTGCGATTGGAACAAAAACGATTATTCAAAATGAAAAAATATCAATGTTAGAAAATAATACGTTGGAAGCTGTATTTACACTTCCAAATGAAATTTTTTATCCGGGAGCATCTGCATCGGCTTGTTGTATGGTGTTCACTTTGGGTGAACCACACGTTAAAGCAGATGGAACTGTAAGAGAAACCTTTTTTGGTTATTACAAAGAAGATGGATTTAAGAAAAAGAAAAATCTTGGACGTGTGGAACAGTTTGATGAAGATGGAAATAGTAAGTGGAAAGCTATTGAAGAAGAATGGCTTCGATTATTCCGTAATCATAAATCGGTCGATGGTTTGTCAGCAACAGCAGAAGTATCAGGGAAAGATGAATGGCTTTGCGAAGCGTATATGAAAACTGATTATACAAAACTTTGTGAAGAAGATTTTCAACAGACATTGAATAATTATCTTGCGTATTTGATGAAGGAGGGCAAGATTTATGAATCTTAATCTCAATGAATGGAAATCATTTTGCGTTAATAACATTTTTTCAATGTTAAATGGAAAAGGAATAACAAAAGAAGAGGTTGAAGAAAATGAAGGATTATTTAAGGTGGTTCAAAGCGGTGAAACGAATAATGGTGTTTTAGGTAAAATTGATCTAAATTATTGTAAAAGAATGAATTATACATTTACTGAAAAACCATGTTTAACTGTTGCAAGAAGTGGTTCAGCTGGGTTTGTATCTTTTCAAATTAATGGTTGTGTTGTTGGAGATTCTGCTAAAATTTTATTACTTGAAGATGATATTGCAACAACTGAACATTATTTATTTTTACAAACTATATTGTCTGCAAACCGATTTAAGTATACATATGGAAGAAAAGTAACTGAAGAAAAATACATGAATGATATCATTGACTTGCCTATTCAACATAATGTAGATGGAACACCATTTATTGATGAAGATAAAAAGTATTCTGATGCTGGATATGTTCCTGATTGGCAGTTCATGGAAAATTATATAAAATCATTGCACTATAAGCCATTAACTACGGAAAAGAAAAAAGGTCATAGTAATGAGCTTCGTGTAGAAAAATGGAAATGGTTCAGTTTAAAAGAAATATCAAATGTGTATACTGGTGATGATTTGATTTTATCAATGGTTGATGATGGTGAAATACCAGTAGCAAGTCATAAAGTTGAAAATAATGGTGTGGGAGCAATGGTTGATAAAATTGATAATAGACAACTGTTTGACTGTGAAAAAACCATTGCTTTGGCAGATAGAGGATGTTTTCATGCATCTGTACAAACGGAAGATTTTTATATTGGTACAAGAGTGAAAGCATTAGAAATGAAATGCTGTGTTTCAAAAGGCGTGTTGATTTTTATTGCTACTATCGTCAATCAGGAAACGTTTAAATATAGTTATGGAAGAAATTGTACGGCTGGTGTAGAAAACGTTAGAATAAAACTTCCTGTAAAACATAACGATGACGGAATAATTTTTATTGACGATGAGCATACATATTCAGACGAAGGATATGTTCCTGATTGGCAGTTCATGGAAGATTATATTAAGTCGTTACCGTATGGTGATAGATTGTAAATTAAAAGAACAGATGGTGTATAATTTTTTAGTCAAGGCTACCTCGCATCTAAAGTGAGATAGCCTTTTCTAAAATTCAATTTCATGAAATGATTATAATTCCAAAGTAAAAATGAATAAAACAAGTAAAGATAAATATTCACTAAAAGGTAATAGGAACACATTTTTCAATAGGAAAATTGATTTTATAATTTCGGATTTCTCCGTCTCAGCTTCCGGTGTTCTTTTGCAGGCTTGGAACGGGAGAATATTCCTTTTAATGTCTGCTTTTCTTCCACAGAAAGCTGAGTGACTTTCATCTCCAGATTTTTGCAGAAAAGAAGCAAAAGACCATTTATATAAGCATCATTTGATGACTCTGTATCGCCATCTGCGGTAGTAGGTATTTGAGTTGCAAAGTCGTCAATGATATTTTTGACCATGCTTTGATAGTCAATGTCACTGGCAGTATTGCTATCTTTCATATGGGCTTCCCTCAGGTCGGAGACAATTGGCTTTAAGTCTGATGACAGAATATTCATATAATATTGTTCTGCTTCAATGTGTGAATTATCAAATACGCTTGCAAATGCATCAGTAGAATCGGCACCAAGCTCTGTTAATTTACATCTCATCACATCAAGAAAAGCATTCG
>ERZ772897.3019-NODE-3019-length-13303-cov-3.969127_pt1 | contig 13303 bp, 10 predicted proteins | sample MGYA00512125_ERZ772897 | MGnify/ENA primary metagenome ERZ772897 (study PRJEB29015, sample SAMEA2737660) | human gut metagenome | biome: human gut; feature: human-associated habitat; material: faeces | place: China | collected 2012 ... | reverse complement strand
GAGCTCAATTAACGCAATTTTGATGCCTGTTTTGTGTAACGAGGCTTTTTAGGAAGCTCGCGAAACTTGCGGAAACGGATGAATCAAATTAAAGTTGCACCGCGAAGTTCGTCGGACAATCGCCGGGGAGAAAGACCTCGGAGGAAAGTCCGGACTCCACAGAGCACCGTAGGAGGTAACACCTCTCCGCCGAAAGGCGAGGACTAGAGCAACAGAGACGAGCCGATTCAGTTCGGTTGAAACGGGCAATCTCTACGGGGAGCAACATCAAATAGGCAGCTGATGAACCTGCTCGGCGAGGCTGCGGGTAGATGGCTCGAACTCGGGAGTGATCCCGGGTCTAGATGAATGATTGTCATGCCGCGTTAAGCGCCACACAGAATCCGGCTTATAGACGGACTTCGCACTTCTATCTTTTCTTTTTTAATTCAAATAATTAAGCAAAGCGAAAATTAAAGAACAAGAATAACTTTCGCTCAATGTGAGTGTTGGTGGAGGAAAGTGGAAAAAAGTGGCTAAAATTGAGAGTTAGAAAAGGTAGATTTTTGTCTCGTTTTAGTCGTGTTCCAAGGCTCTCCGCACATCAATCTTGACGCCAAAGGGCGTCTGTCGGTGCCTTCTCGTTACCGAGAAGCCCTGGCAGAGTTGTGTTCAGGCCAAATGACCTTTACCCGGCATCCTGACGGGTGCGCCTTACTGTACCCGCGAAATGTTTGGGAAACGAAAAGAAGCGAATTAATGGCACTTCCTTATTCGGCCAGAGTCTTTCAAAGAATCGTGATGGGTTCGGCCGTGGATGTGGACATGGATGCCAGCGGCAGACTGCTGGTGCCTGCAGAGTTAAGAAAAGCATGCGGTCTTTCCAAAGAGATCGTTCTTGTGGGATTGGGCTCGCACTTTGAGCTGTGGGATGCTGAGAAGCTTGCGGAAAGCGAAGCTAAAGCAATGACAGAAAACCTATCGGATATCGCCGCCCAATTCAATTTTTAAAAATAAGGTAGTTTTCTGTGCAGGCAGAAGTCTTGGTTCATCGCCCGGTGCTCGCTGAAGAGTCTCCCCGACTCTTGGTAACCGATCCGAATGGTGTCTATGTCGACGGTACTTTCGGACGCGGCGGGCATTCGCGCCTGATATTGGAGAAACTCTCTCCGCAGGGGCGCCTGATCGCATTTGACCGTGATGAAGAAGCTGTCAAGGCCGCTGCGCAGATCAAAGACCCGAGATTTCAAATTATTCATGCACCCTTTGCATCCATGAAAGAGGAATTGGCAAAGGTCGGCATTGATCGTGTCAGCGGTATTTTTCTTGATATCGGCGTCTCTAGCCCGCAGATTGATGACCCGGAACGCGGATTCTCTTTCCGTTTTGACGGCCCTTTGGATATGCGCATGGACACAAGCACCGGGGAGACGGCCGCCGAATGGATCGCTCGCGCAGACGCCGCCGAGATGGCTAAGGTATTTAAAGATCTCGGAGAAGAGCGTTTCGCAATGAAAGCTGCCAAGGCGATTGAGAAGGCACGAGTCAAAGAACCGATTCTTCGTACCAAGCAGCTCGCCGATTTGATTGCCGCAACGCTGCCGCGCAACAAAAAAGACAGCGCCCAGCACCCGGCGACACGCATTTTCCAGGCGATTCGAATTCACGTGAACCAGGAACTTGAGCAGCTGAAACGTGCGCTTGAGTCTGCCGGCTCCCTTCTGCTGCCGGACGGTGTCTTAGCGGTGATTTCATTCCATTCGCTGGAAGACCGCATCGTAAAGAAATTTTTTGAGGCCGCTGCCAATCCGGCATCCGGCATCAATCCTCGTCTGCCGCTGCTTCCTTCGCAGCTTCCGCAGCCGCTCTTTAATCGTGCCGTACGTATCCTTCCTTCTGAAAAAGAATGCGAAGAAAATCCTCGCGCCAGAAGTTCGGTGCTTCGCGGCGCCTCAAGGACGGATGCTCCTTGGCCTGAGCAGGGAGTGCGGGTATGAACGAGTTCCGCTTCCTGGTCGGGGCGATAGTGATTTTGGAACTGGTTCTTTTTGCGTGCGGACTTAAAGTCGTAGAGAACCGCCACAACGCTCGAAAACTATTCATTGAACTGGAGCACGAACAGCAGGTTCATCATTCACTGATGGATGAAAAAGCTCGCCTCAAGCTTGAGATTTCGAATTTGGAGCAGATTCGCCAGGTCGAAGTCCGGGCAAAAGAAGGAGGTCTAGCGCCTGCAGAGAACGATCGTGTGATTGTTCTGGATAAAAACGCGGCACCTTCCGGAGCTCAAAAATGAGAATCAGGCAGTGGCTCAGGGATGCATGGGACAACGTTTCCATGCCGACGGAAGAAAAACGCGGGGACGATGACAGCGTCAAGGACCTCCTGCGCCTGAAAATCAAGCCCGGCCGAAGCAAGTTTGTTTATTTCATGCTGCTTCTGTGTTTCATTGCGCTTGGTATTCGCATCGGCTGGCTCCAGCTCGGTTTTAATACGGAGTTCCTCCAGAAGCAGGGTGCGATGCGCTTCCAGCGCACGATCGAAGTGCCCGCGATGCGCGGTCAGATTTATGACCGAAACGGTACGCTTCTGGCAACGAGTGTGACCGCCAAGGCGCTCTGGATTATTCCTCAGGACGTTCAGATTTCGACCTCTCAGCTCAAAGAAATTGCAAAGACGCTGGACATTCCGCTTTCCGAACTTAGGAAAAAATTTAACTCCAAACGCACATTCGTCTACCTGAAGCGTCAGGTTCCGATTGAAACGGCGGAGAAAGTACTGGATATGAAAATTCCGGGCCTGCATTCCTCCCGAGAATTCCTTCGCAGTTATCCCGACGGCGAAGCGGCGGCTCAGATCGTCGGTCTGACCGGTTTGGACGGCAACGGTATTGAAGGCATTGAACTGGCTGCGGAAAAACGTTTGGCAGGTAAACCCGGTTCGCGCCGCGTGATGAAGGACCGTCTCGGACGCATCGTTGAGGACGCTTGGCTAAAAGAGCCGATGAACGGCGAAAACATTACGCTCACGATCGACTCCCGTCTCCAGAACCTTGCTTATGAAGCCCTGGGCCGTCAGGTTGAGAATCTGAAAGCAAAGGGCGGCTCCATTGTGATTGCAGACCCGAAGACCGGGGACATCCTCGCGCTTGCAAACTACCCGAGCTTTGACCCGAACAACCGCGGCAAGATTTCGCGCACAGGAGTTCGTAACCGCGCCATTGTGGATACATATGAACCGGGTTCGACGATGAAGCCCTTCTCGGTGGCTGCCGGCCTCGAAGAAAAGAAAGTGACGCCGAATACGCTCTTCCAGATCGGCCGCTCCATGTCTTTCGGCCGTCATTCGATCGGTGACTCCCACTACAGCAAAGAGCTGACGGTAACGGGCATTATTCAGCACTCGAGCAACATCGGTACGTCTAAAGTGGCGCTGCTGATGACGCCGCAGGTCATGTGGTCTTATTACGACAAGCTGGGCTTCGGCCATTCTCCGCAGATCGGATTCCCAGGTGCGGTGGCCGGTCGTCTGCGCCCGGCAAAGAACTGGCGTCCGATCGAGCAGGCAACCATGTCCTACGGGCACGGCGTTACAGTTTCTCTGCTTCAGCAGGTTCGTGCCTACACGGTGTTTGCGCGTGACGGAGACATGATCGAGCTCTCCATTTATAAAGATCGTGCTTATCGCGAGCCGCAGAGGGTTTACAGCGCCAAGACCGCCGGTCAGATGCGCGACATGCTTGCGAAAGTTGTAGAAAAGGGCGGAACCGGTTTCAGAGCCCGCGTTGAAGGCTATACCGCCGCCGGTAAAACCGGTACGGCTTACAAGGTCGAAGGCGGCCAGTACGTGAGAAAGTACGTTGCAGGCTTTGCCGGTTACGCTCCGGCTCACGATCCGCAGATCGTGGTGGGCATCATGATCGATGAGCCGATGATCGGTAAGCACTTTGGTTCGACGGCTGCCGCGCCGCTCTTCTCCGAGATGGTTTCAAAGACGCTGCGTCTGATGGCGGTCAATCCGGATCGTCCTGAAGACTTTATGGTCACTAAGAACGATAAAAAGGCGCCCAAAGCTAAAGCGCAGCCCGCTAAATCCAATGCTGTCAAAGAAACAACCCGCGCCCGAGCCAAGGCTCCCGCGAAAACGAATTTAAAGTCAGCCAAAGAAGATCACGTAATAAAGGGGAAGACCAATGGTTGATGCTGCAGCTGTTGCCGCCGAGATTAAACGCTTCGCTCCCGAGGGAGCGGCTTTGCTTTTAGACAGTCGGAAAATCCGCAGAGGCGACGTATTTTTTGCCGTAAAAGGCGCACACACCGACGGAAGAGTCTTTATTGAAAAAGCCTGCAGTGCAGGAGCTTCCTGTGTGGTTGCAGAAAAGGGCAATATTCCCGCATGTTCTGTTCCCGTCATCGAGATCGAGAACCTTTACCGCGCTCTTGGGCCCATTGCCGCTGCCTACTACGGTAATCCGACGGCCCAGATGATCGGAATCGCCGTGACGGGCACCAACGGCAAAACAACGACGGCCAATTGGATTGCGGATCTGATGAACCGATTCGGGACTCGGTGTGCATGCATCGGAACTTTAGGATGCACGCTGAGCGGCAAAGTACTTCCGAGCGTATCCATGACGACGCCGGATCCGCTCACGCTTCAGGCTACTTTTGCTGAACTGCTCAGTCTCGGCTGCAAGGCGTTTGCTATGGAGGCAAGCTCGATCGGTCTTGAACAAGGCCGATTGGACGGAACAGAGATTAAAACGGCCGTATTTACGAACCTCACGCGAGATCATCTGGATTACCACGGAACCATGGAAAACTACCTCCGTGCTAAGGAGATCCTCTTCCGCTGGCCGTCAGTCGGTACCGCAGTCATTAATCAGTCGGGAGAGCCGGCCCAGCAGATTATGCAGGCTGCGGAGGGCGCCGGAAAAGACATCCTGACGGTCTCCGCACGAAGTGATCAGCCGGCAGCTCTGACTGCCGAGAATATCCGTCACACCCGAGAGGGGCTGGAGTTTGAAGTGCGGTTCAAGGGAAATTCATTCCCGGTTGCGGCGCACTTCTTAGGCCTTTTTAATGTAGAGAACTTCCTCTGCGCCGTGGGCGCAATGATCTCCGTCGGCTTTGAAATCGAAACGGTACTTAAAGAAGCCGTAAAACTCATGCCTCCGGCAGGACGCATGCAGATTGTGCGCGAAGACAGAGGTCCGATCTTTGCGGTGGATTATTCCCACACGCCAGATGCCGTGACTCAGGCGATTAACGCCCTGGAGGGGCTGGCCAAGGCACGAGGCGGCCGAATTTGGATTGTCGTCGGTGCGGGCGGAGATCGAGATCACGGCAAACGCCCCTTGATGGGGCAGGCTGCCTGTGATGCGGATGAAGTTGTCCTGACATCGGACAACCCGAGAAGCGAAGATCCGAAAGAGATACTGAAACAAATTCAAGCAGGGACCACCAAACCCTGCACGGTCATTGAAGACCGCAGAAAAGCCATTGAATACGCCGCGGAACATGCCGCTGCCGATGACGTCATCCTCGTGGCCGGAAAAGGACACGAGGATTATCAGGAAGTTAAAGGTGTTAAACACCACTTCTCAGACGTGGAAGAGGCACGCGAGGCTCTGCGGAAACTAAGGAACAAAGATGAGTGAAGCGTTAATGACGATCGGAGAGTTTGCCGAGATGCTCGGCCCCGACACCCAAATTAAAGGTGCTCCGGGTATTAAATTTTCCTCCGTCAGTTTTGATTCGAGATCAGTCCGACCCAACGGGCTGTTTTTTGCTATTGAAGGAGAGCGGGACGGTCACGAGTTCGTGCAGGCTGCCTCCGATGCGGGCGCTGCCGCAGCGGTGGTGACGCACTTTGTGCCGGTGAGTCTCCCTCAGGTACTGGTGAAGGACACGCGCGAAGCACTCCTGGACTCTGCCAAGAAATGGCGCTCGAAGTTCGACCTGCCTGTGATCGCGGTTGCCGGCTCCAACGGCAAGACGACCACGACGCAGATGGTTTTGTCCATCATCAAAGAACGCTTTCAGGAAGGTGCCTGGGTCGGAACCGAAGGCAACTTAAACAATGAGCTCGGAGTCTCACTGATGCTTTGGAAGCTGCGTCCCGAACATCAGGCGGCCTGTTTTGAAGTCGGTATGAACCATATCGGCGAAATGCGTCCGCTTGTCTCGGCGATTGCGCCTACGATCGGCACGGTCACCAACACGATGCGCGATCATCAGGAGTTTCTGGCTTCTTTAGAAGAAACTGCCAAAGAAAACGGAGAAGTCTTTGCTCAGCTCCCGCGTCAGGGCGTAGCCGTTATCAATGCCGTCGATCCCTTCGCGGTGGAATGGCGCAAGATGGCCGGGAATAATCGAGTCGTGACTTTCGGGACGCCGGACAGCGACGTTTATGCGTGCGAAGTGGACGGAACTGCATTTAGATTGGTCACGCCGGTCGGACAGATCGATATCGAGCTCAAAGTTCCCGGCAAACACAACATTTTGAACGCGGTGAATGCGGCCGCCGTGCTCTTTGCCATGGGCCGCGATCTCTGTGACATCAAAAAAGGCTTAGAGAACTTTAAGGCGGTCAGCCATCGCGGGGAAGTGGTTAAGCTGGAAGACGGTTCTGTGGTGATCGATGACAGCTACAACGCCAATCCTGACTCTATGAATGCAGCCGTCAATATGCTGAGCGAATACAAACTGCCCAAGATTTTTGTCGCGGGCGACATGGGAGAGCTCGGCGTTCAAAGTCCTCAATACCATCGAGAGCTGGGCGAATTCGTGCGCCGCCGCGGCATTGAGAACTTCTTCTCCATCGGCAACCGAATGCTCGACGCCGTCGAAGGCTACGGAGAAGGAGCTCGTCATTTTGAAACACAGGAAGAATTGCTTTCTGCGATTAAAGAAGAGCTGGCCAAGGGGCCGCATGCCGTGCTCTTTAAAGCCTCTAACTTTATGAAACTCTTCAAACTTGCGGACGAACTCGTCCGCACCTGGAACAAACAAGAAGAAAAAGAACCGAAGGAAAACTAAATGCTGCTCGCTCTGATTCATTGGCTGGCCGACTCGACTTCTTTAGGCTGGCTTCGCGTTTTTAACTATTTGACGCTGCGCGCCGTTTTAGCCGCGCTTACCGCTTTTTTTATCGCCTTGGCATTAGGCCCGGCGGTGATTCGTGAACTGAGAAAACTCAAGGTCGGTCAGGCCGTTCGTCAGTACGGACCGAAGAGTCATTTGGTCAAGGAAGGAACCCCGACCATGGGCGGCATTCTTATCCTGATTGCCGTCGGGGTATCCACGATTCTGTGGATGGATCTCAGCAACCGCTTTGTTTGGGTGGTGCTGTTTGTGACCTTAAGCTTCGGCGCCATTGGCTGGGTCGACGACTACCGGAAGGTCGTCCATCACGATCCGGAGGGTATGAAATCCCGAGAAAAGTTCTTTTGGCAGTCGCTTGTTGGCGTTATTGCTTCCGTGTACTTGGCTTTTTCCGTTGCGGCGCCGGGGAATGAACATATTTGGGGCTTGGTGCTTCAATGGATGGAAAGCGGCTTTACCTCGATTCCGCTGCCGGAAAGAAGCAATCTGCTGATTCCGTTCCTCAAGAACGTATCTCTTCCGATCGGTATCTGGGGCTTCATTATTCTCAGCTACTTCGTCATTGTCGGCACGAGCAACGCCGTCAACCTGACAGACGGTCTGGACGGCTTGGCGATTTTGCCGAGCGCTTTGGTCGGCATTGCTTTAGGTATTTTTGCGTATGTTGTCGGCCGCGTGGACTATGCCGCTTATTTGAATTTCCCCTATGTTCCGGGCGCCGGTGAAGTCGTCGTGGTGGGAGGCGCGCTGATCGGAGCCGGTCTCGGTTTCCTTTGGTACAACGCTTATCCGGCACAAGTGTTTATGGGCGACGTGGGCGCTTTAGCGCTCGGCGGTGCCTTAGGCACCATGGCGATCATTACACGTCAGGAGCTTGTTCTCTTTATCATGGGCGGCGTTTTCGTGATGGAGACACTCTCCGTGATTCTTCAGGTTTCGTACTTCAAGATGACGCACGGAAAGCGCATTTTCCTTATGACGCCGATCCATCATCACTTTGAGATGAAGGGATGGAAGGAAACCCAGGTCGTCGTTCGTTTTTGGATCATCACCATTGTTTTGGTGCTGATCGGTCTGTCTACTCTGAAAATCAGGTAATCCATCATGTCGGGCAGTCAAAAAGTATTGGTTCTCGGTTTAGGAGCTTCGGGTCGCACCGCTGCTCGCTTTTACGCATCCCGCGGTTTTGAGGTGCTTGCCGCCGATACAAGACCGCAGCCTCCGAAGCTCGAAGAGCTTCAGCAAGAGATTGCAAATCTGCGATTCCTTGGCGCACAGGTTACTCCTGAGACTGCTGCCGAAGTGTCCGAAGTCATGATTTCTCCGGGACTTTCTCCCGAATACTCGGTTTTTGCGCCGGTTGTCAAAGAAGCTCGTCAGCACGGTATTCCCGTGGTCGGTGAGATCGAGCTTTTTGCCCGCGAGCTCAAAAAATTGAAAGCCGAGTCAGGTTACGCTCCGAAGATCATCGGCATTACCGGCACCAATGGCAAAACCACGACAACGATGCTTTCAACGGCCATCATTGCAGAGGCCGGAAGGTCGGTGGTTGCGGCCGGCAATGTCGGCCCGAATGCCTTGGGCGAGCTGGAAAAACATCGTTTGGCCGGAACACTGCCGGATTTTTGGGTACTTGAACTGTCGAGTTTCCAGCTGGAGACCACGGAAAGTCTGCACTGCGACAGTGCCGCGCTCTTGAACATCACCGAAGACCATATCGACTGGCACGGTTCGATGGAGAAGTACGCCGCGGCAAAGAGAAAGATTTTTTCTGCCGATACGGTTCGCGTGCTCAACCGCGAAGATCCGAGCTCGATGCTTTCAGCCGAAGGCGTTCCGTCCGATTTAGTACATACCTTCGGATCCGATGCGCCCAAGAAAATCGGAGATTTCGGAATCTCGGACGTCGGCGCACTGGTATGGCTCTCCGGCTGCATTGCTTCAGCTTCGCCTGAGTTACTGATTCCGATGAACGCTCTGCGGATTCGCGGACTGCACAACGCCATGAATGCGCTGGCAGCTACTGCTTTGACACTGGCCGTCGGAATCCCGCTGGATTCCATTCTGCGTACGCTGCGCGAGTATAAAGGCGAACCGCATCGTGTTCAGCTTATTCTCAGAGCCTCCGACATTGATTATGTCGATGACTCCAAAGGCACCAATGTCGGCGCCGTTGCAGCCGCTTTAGCGGGCTTCGGTCCGAAGAAGGTCGTTCTGATCTTAGGCGGCGACGGAAAGGGACAAGATTTTGCGCCGCTTAAGGCTCCGATCGAAGCATACGCCAAGGGAGCCGTCTTCATCGGTCGCGACGCGCCTCTGATTGAAAAGGAAGTCGACTATCCGGGGCTCTTGAAGGCTCATGCCAAGACGATGGCTGAAGCCGTGCGCGAAGCTCGTGCGATGGCTAAGCCCGGCGACACGATTCTGCTTTCTCCGGCTTGCGCAAGCTGGGACATGTTTAAGGACTACGCCGATCGTTCTGCGCAGTTCGTCGCTGCGGCTAAAGAGATCGCCGAAGAGGAAGGACAGCTGTGCTGATCAGACGACGTAAGAAAGAAGACGCTGACGATATCGTCACGCGCGTCGGCGACTACAACAATGCTGCCGCGTTGAATTACGAGCCGCGGGATATCGGTCTGGTGCCCCCGGATTACGGTGTTTTGTTCGTCGTTTTCTCTTTGATGCTTCTCGGCTGCCTGATGGTGTTCTCGGCTTCTATTTCGTTAGGAGACTCTCCGAAGTATCACATCAGTGAGCGCTACTTTTTTATCCGTCATGTGATTTCGCTGGTGGTAGCGCTGTTCGGCGCCTACATTGTTTGGCATATTCCGATGAAAGCCTGGAAGAAGATGGCGTTCCCATTCTTCCTGTTCGGACTCTTCCTGCTCGGTGCGGTATTCATTCCTGGTATCGGAAAATCGACAAACGGTGCCTGCCGCTGGATTCCGCTCGGCTTGTTTAATCTTCAGGTGACGGAAGTCATGAAGATTGCCGTGCTGATTTATGCAGCGGACTTTACTGTGCGGAAGCAGAACTACATGCACAGCGTGAAAAAAGGGCTTTTACCGATGCTGCTTGTGATGGGGCTCGTAGGCTTCCTGGTTTTGAAGGAGCCCGACCTCGGCGCTTACGTCATGATGCTGGCCATTTCCATGGGCATCCTGTTCTTAGGCGGCATTAACCTGACGGTTTTCATCATGGTGCTGGTCGGGGTTCTCGGATTGCTGGTCTTTATGATTTTTGCGGCTAGCTGGCGAGCGGCTCGTTTTTTCGCCTACCTGGATCCTTGGGAAATTTCGAACGCTCAGGGCAAGGCTTATCAGCTCTCGCATTCGCTGATCGCATTCGGCCGGGGCGAGAGCTGGGGCGTCGGCTTAGGCGATGCGATTGAAAAGCAGCACTACCTGCCGGAAGCGCATACCGACTTCATCCTTGCGATTGTCGGTGAGGAATTGGGCTTTGCCGGTGTGATGCTGATCTTGGTTCTTCTATTCTGGCTGGTCAAACGAGCCATCGAAATCGGAAGAACAGCCATTCATTTGGAACATATTTTCTCCGGACTGGTCGCCGAGGGTATCGGTATCTGGATCGGAGTTCAGACATTTATTAACGTCGGCGTGGCGAGCGGTTTGCTCCCGACAAAAGGTCTGACCCTTCCGTTTATCAGTTTCGGAGGCTCGGCGATCATGGCTGTCACGGCGGCGGTGGCTATTCTTCTCAGAGTCGACTATGAGAATAAGGTCACCATGAAGGGAGGAAAAGTATGAGTAAGCATTTAGTGATAGCGGCTGCCGGCACAGGCGGCCACGTCATGCCCGGCGTGGCGGTTGCAAAAATTTTGATCTCGCGCGGATGGACGGTTTCCTGGATCGGAACCGAGCAGGGGATGGAGCGCCGCATTGTCGAGCGGCAGAAGATCCCTTTTACGGCCCTGGACTTTCAGGGGCTGAGAGGCAAGGGTCTGAAAACGATGCTGTTCGGCGGCTTTAAGCTTCTGAAGTGCATTGCGCAGAGCCGAACGATTTTGGCCCAAAAACACGCGGATGCCGTGTTTTCAACCGGCGGGTACATTGCCGTACCGGTTTGTTTGGCCGCGGGCCTTAAAGGTATCCCGTATGTCTTGATGAACAGTGACGCGGATCCCCTGCTCTCGATCAAGATGGTGCAAGGAAATGCCGCGGGCGTCATGTGCGGATTTGACGGCAAAGCCGCCAAACTTGCCGGAGACAAAGGTGTTGTGACCGGAAATCCTGTCCGTAAAGAGATTTTGGCGATCCCCGCACCCGAGGAGCGTTATCAGGGCAGAGAAGGTCGATTAAAACTATTGATTTTCGGCGGCTCCTTAGGCGCTCAGGTGTTTAATCAGAATGTTCCGTCCTCGATTGCGGCACTTCCGCCGGAAAAGTGTCCCGAGATTATTCATCAGTGCGGTATGAAGGCTGTCGAAGAGGTTAAGGCAAGCTATGCCGCATTGGGCATCGAGGCCCAAGTGATTCCGTTTATCGAAGACATGGCGGCCGCCTATGTTTGGGCCGATGTCGTTCTGGCTCGAGCGGGGGCTATTTCCGTGAGCGAGCTGACCGCTGCCGGAGTGCCGTCCATTCTGGTTCCGCTGGTTACAAAGACAACCTCTCATCAGGTTGGAAATGCTAAGTATATGCAGGAGGCCGGCGCGGCGATCTATCTGCCCCAAAGTGAGCTGACTACAGGTAAACTCACTGCGCTTTTAGAAGGCCTCAACCGAAAAGAACTGCTGGAGATGGCAAAAAAGGCAAAGGCGCTGGGTAAGCCGGATGCCGCCGCCACGGTTGCGGACTTTATTGAATACGTATCGAACAAGGAATAAGAGTGAAATTCGCAATTAAGAAAATACATTTTGTGGGCATCGGAGGCACCGGTATGAACGGTATCGCCGAAGTGCTGATTAACCTCGGCTACCACGTTTCCGGTTCGGACTTAAAAGAAAACGCTGCGGTAGAACACTTGCGTTCGATCGGAGCAGAAATTTTTATCGGCCATGATGCGTCCAATGTCGGAGACGCAGGCGTGGTTGTGACCTCAACGGCTGTCCATGCAGACAACCCGGAGGTGGTTGAGGCAAAAAACAGAAATATTCCCGTGGTGCCGCGCGCCATTATGCTTGCAGAGCTCATGCGTCTGCGTCAGGGTATCGCAGTTGCCGGAACGCACGGTAAAACGACGACAACGTCTCTCATTACCAGCATTCTGGAGCGAGGCGGCTTAGATCCGACGTTTGTGATCGGCGGCCGCTTAAATGCAGCGGGCTCCAACGCCAAACTCGGACAAGGTCTTTACATTGTGGCCGAAGCCGACGAGTCGGACGCTTCCTTCCTGAATCTTTCTCCGGTCATCTCGGTCGTCACCAACATCGATGAAGACCACATGGATACCTATGGGCACGACCTCAGAAATCTGAGAAAGGCATTCACGGACTTTATTCAAAGACTGCCGTTCTACGGACGCGCAGTCATGTGCATTGAAAGTGAAAACGTTCGTGCCATCCTGCCCAAGATCACCAAACCGATTTTGACTTACGGTTTTAGAGAAGATGCACAGATCCGTGCGGAAAACATCCGTGCCGACGGAACGCAGATGCACTTTACGCTGATCCGCGAAGGCGCTTCTCCGGAAGAGATCACGGTTAACCTGCCGGGGGTTCATAATGTTTTGAATTCTCTGGCCGCCATCGGCGTAGCTCTCACGCTGGATGTTCCGATGGAGGCGATTAAGGAAGCGCTCTCAACGTTTAAGGGCGTCGGCCGCAGATTCTCCGTTTGGGGAGAAACGAAGAGCCTTAAAGGCGAAAAATTCCTGGTGGTTGATGACTACGGCCACCATCCGACCGAAATGGCTGCGACGATTGCCGCCGCGCGCGGAGCGTATCCTGATAGAAGACTGCTCGTCGCCTTCCAGCCGCACCGCTATACTCGTACCCGCGACTGCTTTGAAGATTTGGTCCGCGTGCTCTCGAATGCGGACGCACTGGTGCTTGAAGCCGTTTACCCGGCCGGCGAAGAAAAAATCTTCGGCGCTGACAGCCGCAGTCTTTGCCGCTCGATCCGTTTAACCGGAAAAGTCGAACCGCTGTTTGCGGGCAATACGGATGAAGTTATGGAACTCGTTAATAACAACGTCAAAGAAGGCGACGTTGTTCTCGTCATGGGTGCAGGAAACATCGGAGAGGTTCCGGGCAAACT
>ERZ772897.2998-NODE-2998-length-13412-cov-2.116942_pt1 | contig 13412 bp, 9 predicted proteins | sample MGYA00512125_ERZ772897 | MGnify/ENA primary metagenome ERZ772897 (study PRJEB29015, sample SAMEA2737660) | human gut metagenome | biome: human gut; feature: human-associated habitat; material: faeces | place: China | collected 2012 ... | reverse complement strand
CGCTGGGCGGGCGTTACGTTTAACCAGTCACGTGTTGCCGGGCCAATAGCACCATCTGCCCCCAATCCTTGCCATGCCTGAAAACGTTTAACGGCTTCCACCAGTTCATTATCGTAGGCGGCGCGAACGGCAGGCGCAGGTTTACTACGAGACGTCGTTTGCTTATCCATCGGCTTAGTTTCTGCTGTTTCAACAGTAACAGCGGATGGGCTGACTACCGCGTCAGTTGGCGTGTCATCGCCAGGTAGAGTAATTTTCGGCCCCCCGTCCAACATGCCTGTGCGTTGCAATATTTCGCGCAACGCCGGTACGTCGTTACTCCACTGCCCTGGGCGCAACGTTGCTTTGCCGGTCAGTTGGGGCCACGGTTTGGTGTCACAGAGTAAGGCCAGTAACGATTCATGCATCGCCGCATATTGCGGATGCTGCGGTGCCAGTCCTGCAACAAACGTAGGCAATTGACCTTTATCCAGCGCCAGCTGCCATTGGTTAATCACCGAGAGCGGCGGCGTTGCAAGTGCATAAGGTTTACTGCTATATAGCCAGCGAGTGCCTTTGACCGGAATATTTGCAATGAAATGGAGATAGCCCATCATCGCATCAGAGAGCACCACGTCGCGTGCCATCCCGTTAACACCAGGATCGGTCAGTAACTCTACCCATTTATTAAACTGCGGCTGGAAACCGGCAATCGCCACCTCTGCCAGCTGTTGCTGGAAGGCTTTAACAGCATCACGGTTTTCCCACATGGGTTGCATATCGCGTGCGGCATACAACAGTTGAAGCTGGTTAAGATAAACCGGCTTGTAACCTGCGGGTAATTGAGATTCGATTTGCGTGCGGGCTTTTTCTGCCGCACCTTCAGGCAATGGCTGGATCCCCGCCATTATTGCCGTGGCTTGCGCCTGCGGCAGTGCCTCGCCCTGTTCACTGACAGCCACCGGGCTGTCGCCAGGGATTACTTCAGGCTCATCGGCCTGCGCATTGAACAGTGGAGCGAATGTTACGGCCAGGCACAAACTGATTGCCGACAGCCGACGACCACACATCATATTAAGCAACATCCCTTGCCCCCTGTTTTTATCATACTCTGAATAGCCAGGCTGTTATTTTACGACTTGCCTGTACAACGCCAATACTCACGAAAGTATGACGAGCAAGCCTGTGACGCGTTAGGCTTACCTTTAGTATATAAACATGAAAAAATTTTTGCCTAACCTAATGTAAAGAAGTTTAAAGAAAAGCGCGCCGTAATGTGCCACTTTTTTAGTGCAGAAACGGAGTTTTCGGAAAAAGAAAAGGCGGCATTGCTGCCGCCTTAATTTTAACTCGCCTGAGAAGGCGCTTCGTCAGTTCCTGGAAGCGTTTCAGGGAGTTGCGGCGCAAATCCTCGCAGGCCGACGACATGAACGTGTTCGGTATTCTGGAAGACTTTACGCACCAGTTTATAGGTGGTGCCTTTCTCCGGGCTGATATTTTCCGGCGCTGCGATGATGAGTTGCATTTGCAAACGCTCACACAATTCAAACAGCGTGGCGATAGAACGAGCATCCAGTCGCGCTGCTTCATCGAGGAACAGCAGGCGGCAAGGAGAGATATCTTTACCGCGCAGGCGGCGAGATTCATCTTCCCAGCTTTGTACCACCATCACCAGAATCGACATACCGGTACCAATCGCCTCACCGGTCGACAATGCACCAGACTCTGCGCGCAGCCAGCCATCGGAACCACGGTTAACCTCAACTTCCATTTCCAGATAGTTGCGGTAATCCAGCAGTTCTTCACCGATGGTCTGCGGCGTGCGCTGCCCCATATCAATCTGCGGGTTAAGACGTTGATACAGTTTCGCCAGCGCTTCCGAGAAGGTCAAACGGTTGCTGTTAAACAGATCCTGATGCTGCTCGTGCTGTTCAGAGAGCACATCCAGTAGCATGGCGTGCGTTTCACGCACGTTCACGTTGAGACGCACGCTGTTCACCTGACCAAACGATACGTTCTGCAACCCCTGGTTGAGCATACGGATACGGTTCTGCTCGCGCTGAATGGTTTTGCGAATGATGTTCGCCACGCTGCGGGAACTGATCGCCAGTTTCTGTTCACGGGAGGTTAATTCTTCGGTCAGACGGCTAAGTTCAATCTCCATCTGTTCGATAGCTTCCACCGGATCATCGGTACGAATAATATCCTGACGAATACGTTCACGCAGATGCTGATAAACCGCCACGAAGAACTGAATTTTACGCTCCGGACGTTTCGGATCTTCCGACATGCGCAGCACGTCGCGCAGATGTTCGTTATCCGCCACCGCCAGACGCAGCGCACCTAACGCCTTATCCGACATGGAACGCAAATCATCAGCGGAGAGATAAGCCAGCTCACGACGGTGTAAGCGGCGCTCAACGCCGTTATCTTTCACCATGCGCATCACCGCACACCAGCCCGCTTTAGCGGTCACTACCTGCTCGCGCATCTCAAAGTAATCCCGCTCCAGCTTGCGCAGTTTGCGGGTCAGGTTGTCCATCTCCGCTTCGCAGAAGGTAAGCGCTTTTTCCAGTTGATTGCGGCGTGAACGGTTATTGCTCAGTTGCGCATGCAGCTCGTCACGGCGAATACGCGCCCGCTCTTCTGCCCCGCTATCAGCACGCACGCCGATATCCTGCAATTCACGTTGCAGATCGTTGAGTAGCTCTTTTTTGGTGTCGTAAGAACTTTTCAGCGAAGCCAGCACCTGGTTGTACTGACTCAACTGCGCTGCGTGACCGCGCAACGCTTCGCGAGCGCGGGTACGCTCCGCTTCCGCCTGTTCCAGACGTTCACGCAGTTTTTCGTTGAGATCGCTGTTACCGCTAAGCATTTCTGCCGAGTCAGAATAGCTAAAGTGCGCACGACGCTGCACCACTTCCGTCAGGGCAAACGCCTGCTGACGGGCATCGCGCTGCATCTGCTGAGAGTACGCGTAATCTTCTTTTAACTGTTCGAACTGTTCCGGGTCGCTCTGCAATACCGAAACAATCGGTTCCAGTTTCGCCAGTTGATTGCCAAACTGCTGAACAAAACGCGCGGCTTCCTGGGCTTCATCCAGACGTTCGCGGATTTCATCGACGCGATCCGCCAGGCTGTCATCAGCCAACAGGTTGAGACGCGGCAGAATGCGGTTCAGCGCCGTAACGCCCTCTTTCGCCTGCTCAAACTGAATACGCTGCTGCTGGTTATCATTTTCATGATTACTTAACGCCCGCTCCAGTTCGACGCGACGGCTGTTCAGTTGACGGATTTCTGCTTCCGGGTCAGACTCAAACGCAACCGCCAGATGACTGCCGATAAAGCGGCTGAACGCCTGATGCAGACGCTGAGTTTTCTGTACATCAAAGGAGAGCGTGGCGAAGCGTTCGGAAAGCACTTCACGCTCGGCATGGAGGCTTTCAATACGGCTTTCACGCGCAGCACGACCAAACAGCGGCACTTCCGGGAAACGTGAATAACGCCACTGACGATCGGCGATTTTCACCACTACCGCTTTTTCCAGCTCATCAACGCTGAACACGCTGTCATCGAATGACTGCGGATCTCCTTCGATCAGATAGAGATCTTCCGGGCAATCGGTCAAGCCTTCCAGGTGTTCAGTTACCTGTGACAGATCTGGCACCACGATGGCGTGGCGTGACGGGCCATACAGCGCTGAGAAGTACGGCGCATCTTCCAGGCTAACGTCGTCATAAATTTCTGACAGCAGCACACCACCAAAACGCTCCGCCAGCGCGTTCAGACGCTGATCTTCAGAGCCGCCAGGCTGGCTTAAACGTTCGATCTCTTCATCGACGGCGTTTTTGCGCGCGCCCACTTCATCGCGTTCAACAATCGCCTCTCGCTCACGCTCCAGCAACTGTTGCAGATATTCGGTGACGTCCTGGCTGGAGGTAAACTCTTCGCCGCACTGTTCGCTCAACTGGTTGAGACTGTTTTGCGCTGCCAGCCAAACCGGCGCACGCTGCATCAAACTCTGAATGCGAGACTGCAGCTGTTCCTGCTCCTGGCGCAGTGCCATGCGCTCTTCACGGGCGTTAGACACGCTATCGGAAAGAGAGGCAATGCGTGCTTCCAGTTCCTGATGCAGGGCTTCCAGTTCGTCGATATCAAAATTCTTGCCCTGACGTTTGCAGAAATCTGCCAGCAGACGCTCAGCTTCTTGCTGCTCGCGTAGACGCTGTTCCAGTTCGCTTAATCGCATCCGCAGCGGCTGAACCTGCTCTGCCAGGTGACGCTGATCGACCCCTTCGCGCAATAGTTCGCGAGCGACATCCCACGCCTCGTTACGCGCCAGTGGGCCGTTGATTGCCACCACCAGCTGATAAGCCTGCTCAAACTGGCTGTGCGCGGTTTGCGCCATGCTCATTTTCTGCTCAAGAGAGAGCATTTTTTCAGTCGCTTCCAGCTCTTTCGCCTGGAAGGTTTCCAGCCATTCGGCGGCGCTGTCGGCGGTTAAGTCCGGCAGATGGCACAGTTCTTTGGCACGATTAAGTGCAGCAATCGCCTGGTTATACTGGATCGCGCGCGTTTGCTGGACGTCCAGCGCCTGCTGGTAGTCAGCAAGCTGGCTTTTCAGCTCGTCCACTTCCAGTTCGGCAGCTTCCGCGCGAGCCTCGTTCTCTTCCTGGCGTTCGATGGCTTCTGCCACCACTTCGTTTTGCTCTTCCAGACGGATCTGCAGCTCATCGAGATCCGCTTCGTAGCGTTCGATCTTCTCCTGCTGACGCAGTGCGGTTTGCACCAGGTTCAGGTGATCGCTGGCCGCCTGATAATCCGCTTCCAGATCGCCTTCGGCACCGTTGTGCTCTGCCAGCTCACGCGCCATATCGACGTGTTTGTACTGCTCAGCCGCCAGTTGCTGACACGAAGTATGTAACTCGCGACGAAACTCCAGGGCTTTGTCGAGATGGACACGGCGCTCGTTGGCGTGACGCATGTAGTCCGCCGCCACGTAGTTGGTAGCTTCGCTGATCAGATGCTTAAACAGGTCACGGTCCGACTGGGTGACACGAATCGCTTCCAGCGTCATGCGGTTTTCACGCAGCGCCGCTTCCATGTCCTGGAACGCTTTACGCACGCCGCTGTTTTCCGGCAACAGGTAGTCGCGCAGAGAACGGGTAATGGCACTGGAGATCCCGCCATACAGCGAAGCTTCGATCAGACGATAGAATTTGCTACGGTCAGATGCGGAGCGCAGACGACGCGCGATGATGCCCAGATCGAACATCAGCGAGTGGTAATCGGTAATGGAGTTGAACTGTTTAAACTGCACGCCTTCCATCGCCTCGAGCTTGTCTTTCAGCTCGTTAAGCGGCAGCACGCGCGCCTGGCGTTCGTTCAGGGTTTCGGTCACCAGCTGTGTCGGCTGCACCGACATCGGCAGTCCCTGAATGGCAAATGGTTTGATATCCACTTTACGATCGCGTCCGGCAACCTGTTGCAGACGCACACCGACCACCACGCGCTGGTGGCGCGAGTTAATGGTGTCGAGCATCGAATAACAGACACCCGCTTTCAGCTTACCGTGCAGACCTTTATCGCGCGAACCGCTGGTGGCCCCGGCTTCCGTAGTGTTACGGAAATGCAGCAGGGTCAGGTCGGGGATCAGCGCCGTAACGAACGCCGCCATCGTGGTGGATTTACCCGCCCCGTTACCGCCGGAAAGCGTCGTGACCAGCTCGTCAAGGTCAAAAGTTCGGGCAAAAAAGCCGTTCCAGTTAATCAGCGTCAGTGAGCGAAATTTACCGCGTTCAATCATTATTCTTCCTCTCCGCTATCTGGCTGGCTCTCTTCGGTTTCATCGTTGAGTTGCAGATGATTTTCAATCGGCATTGCTTCGCCATCACGAATCAGGCGACGCTGTGCTTCACGGGGATCGTCGCCAGCACGCACATCGGCTCCGAAGCGGAACACCGATTCGGTAATGCGGAACTTGCTGCTGTCGTGGCCCATAAACCACACCATGCCTAAACGACGCAGACGGTTGAGCGAAGAACGTACTTTCTCCTGCAACTTCTGACGGTCAACGTCTGAACCGGTTGAACGGTTGTTCACCAGTTTCAGCAGTTTTGCTTCATCGGCCAGGGTGAGCAGTTCGTCGTACAGTTCCTGCTGGGTGAAAATCCCCTCATTCGCCAGCCGTTCCGGGCTGAGATAGAGATAACAGAGGATTTTCCCGACCATCATATCCAGTTCCGACAAGACGGAACGCGGGATAAGAGTGGTGGAACGTGGGCGTAAATAGAAGAACCCTTCCGGTGCGCGAATAAGCTCAACGTTATAACGCGCGTAAAACTCTTCCAGATATTCCTGAAAATCCATCAGGAATGCATGATTATCCAGTTCGTCGAGGCCAATATGGCGTCCTGAACGTAAGGCGCTGTCCAGCGCCGGAAATAACGGATTCGCCAGCGCCTGCGCCAGCTTAACCGGCATCACTTGTTCAATATTTGTCGATGACATGCGCCTGTACCTTGGCTCCGTAATCATTAATCGGCTGCCATTTCGCTGGCAGTCCGGTGAAATCTGCTTGCGCTACGCCAAGGCGTACCGCCTGATCGATAACAATACGCGCGACGTCGAAATGACGCGCACGTGGGTATTGCGCCAGATACTCGCGCACTACCAAACCGAGATCCAGTGGTGTTTGTCTGGATTTGTAGATAGCCAGCTGTTCTTCGATGATCGCCGCCAGCTGTTCGCGGATCTCGTTAAACTCTTCGTATTCCAGATCCTCAGGAAGTTCCCCAGTCACTTCTTCATCGCGCAGTGCCATCTCTTCGTCACGCATATCCAGCAGACGATCGGCATTGGCATAAGTTAGCGCCCACGGCTCATCAAAATAGGTTTGTACCGACTGACGTAACCGCTGAGCAAAGACGCGGTTTTTATCCATATCGATCGCGGTACGAATAAATTTGTGTACGTGGCGGTCGTAGCCAATCCACAAGTCGATGGATTGCTGGCCCCAACTGATAATACGATCGAGTTTGCTCTGCAGATCGAACACCAGACGATCGACGAAATGCAGATCGTCATGGGTCATCGTCGCATCCTGAATGCGCAACAGATTAGCCTGCAATTTGTCGCCTGCCGCTTCCAGCGTATCCTGCAATTCACGCAGCGTTCCGGAAGTTTCCGAAAGCAACAATTCACAGCTGGAAATCGCCGCCCGCCAGTCTTTGTTCAGCAACTGGGCGATATCGTCCTTCACCTGCTGCTGCTGTTCGTCCATCAGACGTTGCGTCAGGTCGATACTGTCGAAAATTTCTGCTACCGAATATTTCAGTGGCGCATAGACATTACGGTGCCAGTGAAATTCATCACCGCCCTCTTCGGCGGCATCTGCTGCGCGTTTGAGCTCACCCGCCACAATCGACAACTGCATAGAAAGACGCAGCGTAGAAAACTCGCGCTGACGGATGTAGTAGTCAGTAATGCCGATGCCGAGCGGCGTCAGACGGTAAATTGCGTTCCCTTCCGCCTGCTCGCTGGTAAAGCGGTTCAGCAGACGTTGACGCACCATGTCGTTGATCGCGTTATTGGCGCGCACGCCGATGGTTTCGCTGGTTTGCTCAAACACATCACTCACATGGCGGAATGCATCCACCAGCTCGCCTTCTCTCATCTCACCATCCAGACGCTCGCCGTTCAGCGTGGCAACCGCCAGCAGAAAAGAGAGTCGGTCTACCGGCAGCGAGATGGAGAAGTCATTTTTTCTGGCCCAGGCAACCAGTTCGGGGACTGTCTGGGAAAATTCACTCATACTTTATCCTTGCTCTGCGGTTTGCGCGCGGTGACATGAATATAACGCCCCAGGGTAATATACGGTTCCTGACGGCAATAACGCGTTTCTAATTCAAGTAATGCTTCATAGCAGTCGCGCTGCTGGTGTTTCTCGCGCAGATAATCATGAAACACGCGAACGCCTGTCTTACCCATAATTTGCCAACCAGCTTCTTCCAGCCACAGATAAACCTGCGCCGGGTCGCGTGGATAATCTGGCGAAAGCGTCCGTTTTTTCTTTTTCGGCATTCCCGCCTGCACGTAATCAAAATTCCCGGCGACCATGTTATGCATCAACAAACCATGCGCATTGTAGAACATTAACGACAACACGCCGCCTGGACGCAACACTGACCACAGGGTCTGCAATACGCTGCGGGGATCAGCCACCCACTCGAGCACCGCATGGAACAATATCAGATCAACGGGCGTTTCCAAATGCGAAGCAACATCCTGAGCGGCGCAATGTATAAATTGCATGTTGTCGCTCACACCTTTTGCTTCTGCCGCCTGTTTTGCGCGGTCGATCATCTGCGCAGAAAGATCGCATAAAATGACCTGATGCCCACGCTCGGCCATTTTGATTGCGGTCTGCCCTTCTCCACCGCCAGCATCCAGCACACGCAGTTTTTGCGGGCCCATTTCCGCCAGCACGCGATCGAGATCCTGCCACAGAATAGCCTGTCGAAGCTGCCCTTTGGTGGTGCCGTAAATGTTACGGGAAAACTTTTCCGCAATATCATCAAAATTGCGATCCTGCATTGCTTTCTCCACCGGTTGGCTAAGACGTTTTCTGATAAAGACGCTATTTTGTCACAGCCACGGCGAGAATGAACCCGTCTGGTGTAATATCGCTGGCGATCCCTTGCTATATGGTTAAAAAAGGAACCAGAAAGGATGCTTTTTACACTGAAAAAAGTGATTGGCAATATGTTGCTGCCACTTCCGCTGATGTTGTTGATTATTGGCGCTGGCCTGGCGCTGCTGTGGTTTAGCCGTTTTCAAAAAACCGGGAAGATTTTTATTAGCATTGGGTGGCTGGCGCTCTTGTTATTGAGTTTGCAACCGGTAGCCGACCGCCTGCTGCGTCCCATCGAAAGCACCTATCCGACATGGAATAATTCGCAAAAAGTGGACTATATCGTGGTGCTCGGAGGTGGTTATACCTGGAACCCGCAGTGGGCACCGAGCTCTAATTTAATCAATAACAGTCTGCCACGCCTGAATGAAGGTATTCGCTTATGGCGCGAAAATCCGGGATCAAAACTGATCTTCACGGGAGGCGTAGCAAAAACCAATACGGTGAGTACAGCGGAAGTAGGTGCCAGAGTTGCGCAATCGCTGGGCGTGCCGCGCGAGCAAATTATCACCCTGGATTTGCCAAAAGATACCGAAGAAGAAGCTGCAGCAGTGAAACAGGCGATTGGTGACGCCCCTTTCCTGCTGGTGACCTCCGCATCACATCTGCCGCGGGCGATGATCTTTTTTCAGCAGGAAGGGTTAAATCCGCTACCAGCCCCGGCGAATCAGTTGGCCATCGACTCGCCGCTTAACCCGTGGGAACGGGCAATCCCTTCTCCGGTCTGGTTGATGCATAGCGATCGTGTTGGCTATGAAACGCTTGGCCGTATCTGGCAGTGGCTAAAAGGTTCGTCAGGCGAGCCACGGCAAGAGTGATTTTGATGCCAGATCGAAGTTGCGCCGACTAAATCGTCCGGTATTAACCAGTTGCGCAACTTCATCCCATAACACATACAACCAACGCCGCCAGATGAACGACTCCGCCACTGGCGCGCGTTGCAGGTAACTCCAGAGCAAATCTTCCGCCAGAGAATTATCCATTAGTCGGAACAGTTCGTATTCTCGCGGTGCCCAAAGCATTAGTCCCGGCCCGACCATCGCCAGTAACTGATCGCTGCGCGAATCTTTCAACATGCTGCGTAAACAGAAGTTACCGTGAATCAGCACACAATTGTCGTTAAAGCCTTCAAATAATGCCGGGAGACATTCGCGAGTGCGAAACAGGATCCGCTTATCCTGCATCGTCAGACCGGTGTTATTGAACTGATTGAGCGTGGTCCATAGCACTTCAACATGTTGCCGGTACCATGAGGGCCAGAAATTTTCCTGAGTATTGTCGACCGCGCCGACGCAACCGCGACTGTCCTGACGGTGCCAGGCCAGTAAGGCTTCAACGATTTGGTCTTTGAGTTGTTCCCAGCGTTCTGGTGTTCGGGCTGGTGCCTCCACCGAAACACCACGCATCCGCTCCAGTAGCAGGACATCGGGGCCGGGGTGTTCTTCATGCGTCATCACACCATAAATAGTCGGCATACGGACAGTCCCACTTCTTGCCAGCATGGTGGTTTTCCATGCCAGTTGTCGGGCTTTTCCGGGCGTACTAAAGCTTCTTGCCATTAACGGCATTGGGTTTCCCTGGCTGTCATACAAAGCCCACAACGCCGTATCCGCTTTTTCATTGACGCACTCAATACGACTGAGTTTTTCGCCCAGTAAATGGCTTAATTCGGCACGCAGCTGTTCCATTCAGATTACCCTCATAAAAGCTACTGCTTTCATAATGAGCGCCAATATAAAAGATGTCACCTGAATGAGATCAATTGTTGAAAAGAAAAATTGAGGAAAATCGTAACGGTACGACACTCCTCCCAAAATTGGCTGAAGTGTCGTGAAGTGAAATTAGCGCATTTCAGCGCGAACGCGCTTGAGATCTTCAGGGGTATCCACACCTGTGCCAGGAACTTCATGCGCGACAGCAACGTGGATTTTTTCGCCGTACCACAGAACACGAAGCTGCTCTAACATTTCGATGTGTTCTAACGGGCTTGGCTGCCAGGTGACGTAACGACGGATAAAGCCTGCACGGTAGCCATAAATACCAAGGTGACGCAGGAAGTTATCGCCAACGGTTTCAAGGCCTTTTGCAAAACGATCACGATCCCACGGAATGGTAGCGCGTGAGAAGTACAGTGCATACCCTTCAGCGTCGAGAACCACTTTCACCGCATTCGGGCTAAACGCTTCTTCCGCATTGTGGATTGGCACCGCCAGAGTCGCCATACCCACCTGACGCTGAGCGAGGTTATCAGCAACCTGACGAATGATTGTCGCAGGGATCATCGGTTCATCACCCTGCACATTAACGATCACCGTGTCGTCGCTGAACGCGCATTTTTCGACAACTTCCGCCAGGCGTTCTGTCCCTGACTGGTGATCGGCGCGCGTCATACATACTTCACCGCCAGCGGCTTCAACGGCGCGGGCGACATCCTCATGATCGGTTGCCACGATGATGCGCTCGGCACCTGATTCGCGCGCGCGTTCAAGAACATGAACAATCATGGGTTTGCCGTTAATATCAACCAATGGTTTACCGGGCAGACGCGTGGACGCGTAGCACGCGGGAATAATGACCGCAAAACTCATGATTTACTCTCATCAGCAGTCAGCACGCGGGCTTCCGTTTCCAGCAACACTGGAATACCATCGCGCAGCGGGAAAGCCAGGTTGTCCAGTTTGCAAATAAGCTCTTGTTTTTCCTGGTTATACCAAAGTTTTCCGTTGCAAACCGGGCAGGCAATGATTTCAAGCAGACGATGATCCATAGTTCCTCCAGATGGATCGGGTTATGAATGCATAAATCTTATCATAATCATTTATGCGACGGGGTCTATTTCCCAGCCGGTGCGGCAATCAGTAAAGAGGCCTTGCGGGCAGCATCCTAATGTCACCCGCGTTGCCTGCTGCCAGTTAGCGAAATCAGTAATCGCCTGACGTAGCCCTTTTTGCAGCGTTGTCGTTGGTTTAATACCTTCCTGTAACCACAGAGAGATAACTTCAAGGATGCCTGTCTGGCGATGCATTTTGGCATCCATTCGCCCAACTAATTGCCCACGATGTAATAACGGCAGAACAAAATAGCCATACTGGCGTTTCGGCGCTGGGGTATAGCACTCCAGCCGGTAGCTAAAATCAAAAAGCTGCTCTGCGCGTTTGCGATCCCAGACAACAGGATCAAAAGGCGAAAGTACCGCGCTGTGCGTTGCAGTGAGCTTTCCGGCCAGCGCTCGCTCGAGTAGCGGCAGCAAATCATCATGCAGCCAAAGATTGCCCAATTTTTCAACATGCACAGCAATGATTTGCTGCTGTTCAGCCCTCGCTTCGCGCCACGCCGCCAGTGCCGGACGTTTCAGCCGATAGTAATCTGCCAGCCACTGTTCGCGGAATATTCCCAGGCTACGCGCACTGTTATCCAGCATGATGATTTCTGCTTCTGTTTGCGAAACGAGATCGCGCTCATCATCCCAGTCAGGCATGACACGGTGGGTTAAATCATAAACGCGCTGGAAGTTGCGCCGTTCAATCACCATCACCTTTCCGGCAGTAAATAAACCTTCCAGATGCCGTTTATGCGGCTTCCATTCCCACCAGCCGCTTGCACCTTTTCGAGGATGCTCAAAATCGGCTGAACGTACCGGCCCCTTATCATGAATATGCTGAATTAACTGTGCAATTTCCGCCTCATGTTCCTGCATCCAGGCGTCTTTGTATTTCCAGCCCATTTTTTCTGGTGCCAGCATGCGGTGGCGAATAAGACGAAAGTCGCTGCGTGGCATAAAGCAGGCTTCATGCGCCCAGTATTCCATTAATTCGCCACGCGCCAGAGACTCATCCAGCCACTGGGCAGGATAATTTCCCAGACGACTGAAAAGCACCAGATATGGACTACGGGCAACAATATTGATGGTATCGATTTGCAGCAAGGACATGCGGGAGATCGTTGCCGGAATATCCTCCAACGACGCTCGACGGCGGGGTTTGTTTAACAGGCCTTGTGCGGCAAGGTGAAGATTACGCGCATCAGCAAGGGAGAGGTGCGGCAGCGACATTCATGACTCCATCAATCGAACGCTGCCGCGGCGTAACTAGTTGCCAGAAGCCAGCGAGGTTAGTTGCGTAAGCAGTTTCGCTGGTTCATCACCTGAAAGCTGTGCGTCTACAGGCAAATACCACCAATTTTCTTCTGCAAAGGCCCGGCATTTCACCGCATCTTTTTCAGTCATTACCAGCGTTTGCCCGGCGCTTACCAACGCACTGACATCCGCATGGTTCAAAGACTGATGATCGGCCAGCGGTACACATTTTTCCGGTTGTACGCCACACATCTTCAGCGTGGCAAAAAAGCGCGGCGGATGCCCAATCCCCGCCATCGCCACAACATGTTCAAGCTGAGCAACGTCACAACGCGTACCGGTACGTAAATTCACCGCCTGACCCGGCAGCAGATGCATGGGGATTTCACCGCTGCGAGGGACACCGCCGTTGACGATTACCGCATCAACCGACTTTAAGCGCCCCGCTCGCTCACGCATTGGCCCCGCCGGCAACCACCAGCCATTGCCAAAGCGACGCACACCATCAATAACAACAATTTCCACATCACGCGCCAGACGGTAATGCTGTAAACCGTCGTCGGTTACGATGATCTGCACATCAGGGTGTTGCGCCAGAATGGCTTTTACCGCATCAGAACGAACGGGAGAAACCGCAACAGGCGTATCAGTGCGTTGATAAATCAA